>JAEEGL010782925.1_pt1 | contig 38667 bp, 45 predicted proteins | sample 9134231 | NCBI WGS metagenome assembly JAEEGL01 (sample SAMN16246548, study PRJNA631951) | gut metagenome | biome: gut microbiome; feature: rumen; material: fiber-attached | host: Bos | place: Iran: Karaj | collected 2018-10 | reverse complement strand
GTAGTGGAACACCAGCGGGTTACACCCTTTCCATCGGACCACGCGGTAGGCCAGCCGCTTGAATGTCGCCGTGTCGGCGCACTGCAGGGCAGCATCCATATAGTTCATTTCCACACTGCGCACCGGGGTATATCCATCGAACAGGGAGTCTATTCGTGCAAAGAGCTCCATCTTCTCGCAAGGCGTCATGTCAGCACGTGACTGCTCGCGGATGTCCAAATAGTCTTTCCACTGTTCCGACTGGGCATTGGCGACAAACGAGGACACAACAAGTGCCGCCAGCAGTATGATTCTCTTGTTTGCCTTTAGATCTTGAATTTTCATAGTTTAATCACAGAAACGCAGTAATGAGGTTTTTATTCTATAAGTAGCTTTTGAAGGGGTAAAAGTTTCAAAGCATTTTGTTAAGAAATATTAAATTGAATTAAATTCTCTGACTTGCAGAATTTTAAAAGAATAGAAACAATCGTCCAAGACACCGCAGCCTGTGGAATTTACAGTCTTTCTGCTACCGGATAAAAAAAAGCGCCGGCAGTTGCCTGCCGGTGCCTAATGGATTGCAAATAAGCTGCGTTTTGGCTATTAGTTGGCGCGGTTGTAAACCAAGGGGAAGTTGATTGCGTTTGCGGTGTCTTTGGCAAGATAGTGGAGAGTTGACAACTAGAACATTGCATCGGTTTCTGTTTCACGTTGATTCATAAGTTTCATCAAGTAGCAAAAACGTTATTTTCGATATACATTCCCTGTCATATGTACAGTATATGTACAGTACTTGTACAGTATATGTACGCTTTGGAAGCGTACATATACTGTACATATACTGTACAAGTACTGTACATATGCCTTTGCTGGTATATGCTATGCATCATTTTTGTACCTTAAATTACATTGAGAAACATCGATATCTGTAACGCGCTGGTTAATAGTCTTAAACCTGTTTGCTGCGTTATAGTGCAGGCATCCTGTCTGCAACATTCTCTGGAATTGCTTTGCCGGTGTAAAAAAACCTTCTTGTGTTGATGATTTGGTGCGATACACCCTGGCCTTTGTTTTGTTTGCCGCTTTGCTATCGGAACTGCCGAATTACGATAGCAATCAATAGAAAATAGAAGATAAAATGTATCGCGCTGCGTCATCCCCTCTTGGAGAGGGGTGGCCGAAGGCCGGGGTGTGTCGCATTGCGTAGCCTGAAGCGATGGGCTGTGTCGAATTGTATTGCCATTGCGAACGCGAAATGCACGTATCCCACGTTTTTTGGAATGTGGCGGGGCGTGTGCAATCTCGAGTATCAGCTCCTGCTCGTTGACTGAATCCACCACATCGATGGCGGTTGCGGTCGTATTGTGGGTACTGATGTACTCGATGCTGTGGTTAAAAGAAACATAGTGTTTCATAAATTTTTGAATAAAAGGGATTATATAGTAGATTTAGGTTTTATTGGTAAAAATGGTTTGATGTAATAAACCATTTGAATATTCAAACGAAAAAAATGCCGAGGCCGTTAATGGCCCCGGCTCACAGTTATGTAAAAAATTACTTTAGGTTTCAGTGTTGAAGCCGAGGCTTTCGGCTACGATGGTTGGGATGTCGCAAAGGGTGTCCTGTTCACCAGCAGTGGCGGTGGAATTATTATCAGTTCTTTGTTCTTTCCCATAGTTGTAGAGGTTTCTTGTAGTTTGATTTATTGTAAAGGGATAGGGATTTCTTGCGAGGAAGAAATCCCCATCCGCAATACTTTTGGTTACTTCTTGATGAGTTTCAGGAAGGTGATCTTGTTGGCATCGTCGTGTATGCTCTTGACGCGTACGATGTAGATGCCGGAAGAGAGTTTGGAGATGTTGAAGTTGGAAGTGTTGCTGAATTCGGCCATCTGTCGTCCGTTCATATCCAGAACCAGTACTTCGACGATCTCGTCGGTTGTGCCGATGACGTTGACCTCGCCAGTGGTGGGGTTGGGCATCAGGCGCGGGTCGGTGTCGTTTAAGAGACTCGACTCGGCTTCGCTATTATTGCTGCTGTCGGCAGGCTTGCTCTTGACAAGTCCCATACCGTGCAAATGATTGTAAATCTTTTCTGCAGGGTAGCAGTATGTACGCTTGCAGAGCTTGTCGCCTTCGCAGGTGATGGCATAGAAACAAATCATACTGTCTTCTTCCATCAATTGTGTCAGTGTGGCGAAGTCAACCATACCGAGACCGTTTATCATTGTATTAGCATTGTCGAACCAATACTTGACAATCATAGGCGGCTCTGACCAGAATGCAAACAGATTCTGACAGGGATTGACGTTGAAGTTGATGTCGAAATAGGCAGCCACGTTGCTGGACATACCAGGAATAACGTGAAGGTCAGTGAGGACCATTTTATCTTCGCAGTCAAATTTTTCGGGCATCAGGTCGATGCTGAAATCGGTAGTGCAGTTCTGGCACTTGTCGTAGATGCGGAATGATACGGTGGATGATGGTATGAACTGTAAGACTTCGAGTTTTATATGGAATGTGTAGCAGCCATTTGGAGCGAGCGGAGTGCCGTTTACAAAATCCGTACTGATTACCCTGATATAGTCATTTTTGAAAAGGTATTCGAGTTCGCTCAGGCAGTCTCTGTTATTGGTGGTGTTGCAAACGGTGACCTTAATATCATATAAGAGTCTGCAGTCCTTAACTCTCCATTTGTATATGTATGTCACATCGAGACCCTGGCAGTCGCACATTTCCTTTGGACTGATGGTCAGTGTGGGTGATTTAATAGCTCCGCAGGCACCATTGTTATATTTCAATCCCAAGACGTAGTCGCCAAAGCCTTGCAGAGGCAGCGAGAGATTGTAGTTGGGGTACCAAACAGTTCCGCTGTCAATGCTGTCGGGAATTAAATACCATTTCCAGTCGATTTCTCTTCTTCCTGAGCTTAGTCCCCAAACTGGAAGTCTCGGGTTGGTCTCGAAAAAGTCCTTGCATTTTTCGTAGCAACCTGTAAGGAGAGCGTCGAAATTGGGTTCGGGTTCAATCTGTATCTTTGCCTCGAGAGACTTGCATCCAGTGCTGTGATCGTAATACCAAGCCGTTGCTATACCAGGGGTGAAATAGTAGGCAGTCGGGCCGACATTGCCGTTGCTCCAGTTGATTTCAGAAGTTATCGTAGATGTTCCATTGAGCTCGACGGGAGGATTGTGCATACAAGAATCGGCACCGAAACTGACGGTCGGAGCTACAGGAGTTTCGTTGACATAGATTTTCTTCGTTCCAATAGAGGGGCACCCATCAGCGGAGATGGAAAGCATAATCGTATAAGTACCTTCATTAGTGGGAGTGAAAGAGTTGGTCGCATTGTTCGGATTGTTTGTTGAAATGGGTACGAACTGGCTGCCGTCCACACCGTTGTAGATAACAGTCCATTGGAAAGTATAATTGTTGGTGTCGGGCGATTGGGCTCCGTACAGTGTTATTTCATCTCCTTCGCAGAATGCTTTGCCAGAAGTAGTGATGATTGCTGGAGGAACATTTTTGAATTTCACATTCTTTTTGCCCTGCCATTTACAATGGCTGACGTTTGTGAGGGTTAAATTGTAGTCTCCGGTGTTGTAAACATTGTATGAGGCATTGGTGCCAAGAGGATATGTCCATTGATAGTATCCATAAGGACTGGTTACTCCATATCCATTTCTAAATTTAATATACTTGTTTGGATCGTTCGGGCAAACCTCATAATTCGGGTCTTCAAAGATTTCACCATTTTTCAGGCTGTCTTTTATGGAATGGATTGTATAATATTTATCACTGTTACAGCCATTGGTATCTGTTACAATAACGTGAAGCAAATAAGGAGAGGTTTTTTCTTTATATGTATGACTGACGTAGGAAGTCTCTGTAACGAGCGATGAACCATCTCCGAATAACCATTCGACATTCTGTATTTCAGTAGTCGGTGCCGAAACAGAGAGTTGCATAGCAGTGTTGTCGCAGGTTTTGTTAGCCCAGGGAGATGTAATGTTTAAATAAAAATTGGTGGTGTTGTGTATTGTTACAACATCAATAGGACAGCCGGAGATGTTGCCATTGGTATTGAATCCAACAAGTGATACGGTATATGTTCCTGAAGAAACGGGGTAGTGATACACTGTATCGCTTACGGCGAAGTTGATAGTAGTAGAGTTGATTTTGATATAGACACGCTTAGTGCCATCAAGATACTTCGAATTGTTGTGGATTATCAGTTCTGTGCAATTCTTTTCAACCCAAAAATCAGGGATGAAATCCAATGTGAAGCGATATCTGCCTGAATAGCACGGATGGTCGCAACATCTTGCCGTGATGACATAATTACCCACCTCTTCCAATTTGAAACGCACGGATTGGTGTAAACTTGGATCGAGCCACGAGTCAATGTGAGCATAACCTATAGGAACAGCCCAATTGACATAATCGTTGGCCTGGGTAGCAGTAAGGGAAATAGTGCTATTGCAGTAATCGATGTTTGGCGCTGATGGATAAGGTGCTATAATAATATCATTGCATTGATTTCCAGGATTGCTTCCAAAATGGAAACTATAGGTACTTGAACATCCGTAACTGTCTGTAATTGTAACAGTGTAAGTGCCGGCTCCTTGATAAGTCAAATAGTTGTGGTTGAAGTTTTGGGGAGTCCCATTATAAGACCAATTAAAACTATAATTCGGGACATCAATGTAATGAGGTATCAGTTCCAAGCGATTAGTACTACTATTGTAAACTGCGCTTTCTATTTGTGGATCTCTTCTTACTGTAACACGTTTCACAGCAGAACTCATATAGTGTTCGTTAGTACAATAGTCGAAGTTGTTGCATAAGAAACGAACATCTACAGGTCCGGCTTCGCCAAAAAAGTAATTCAGAGGATTGTTTGTCAGAGAATCATCGTATATTCTCCAGTAGTAGTCTCCAGTGTCACAACCTGTAGCGGTTAATGTCATATAGTGTCCTATACAAATAACGTCTTCGCAATCAATAGTCAAGGCTGAGGTATCCACTCCGTTGACAATAAAATGAATTACCTTCACATACTCGGTGCCTGGGCAATATGTCCTGGTCAGAGTAATGTCGAATTCTTCCGGTGTGGGTTGTTCGTTCACAATGATTCTGACTGTTGGAGATGTTACGCTGTCACCTTGAACTGATGCGCATCGCTGCTTGTCAGACTGTATTGCCCAACGATAAGTCATACCTTCTTCATACGGAACATTTGTGCTGTCAAAAACTATTTGAGTTCCGGGGCATACATAGAAAGTGTCCTTCAAGTTGACTTCCAGTGGGGTGTAAACAGCAACGGGATGGACATAGTGGCTGTCGGACAGGCATCCCAGAATACGGTCGTAGTTAAAGACTTTTATGTCGCAGACTTCAGTGGAATCGTATGTTATTGTAACCTGGTTGCCCGGGATTGTGTCGGGAGAGGCTGAATTGCAGGAAGGAACCCATACAATAGAGTAGTTGGAATTCGTAGGGTTGGCATTCAGCAGAATGCTGCTGCCAAGGCAGGCTCTTGTAGGATTGTTGGGGTCAAGGTCGGCTGCAGTTGGAGCGGGAGGAGTGTCTTGTACCGTCAGAACGAATGTTGCTGGTTTGCAATAAGTGTCGTTTGTAGCGGTAATCATATATTTCCCGGTTTGTGTGAAAAGATAGGAGAGGTTGGCTCCTTGGTAAGTATGTATGATTTGGTTATTGGTAATATTCTGTACCTCCCAGTAGACATTGTCGGCAGGTTTTGTGGACAGTGCACACGTGCTATTGACGCAGATGCGTTCTTTTCCAATTATTTCAAGTCTGGGTTTGACCTCCACGGTCAATGTGTCAGAAGTGAATTCGCCGCATTCGAGGAATTCGCATTTGTATGATACGGAGATGTGATAGGTGCCGGGCTGTTCAAATTTAATCATTTCCTGATTGGCTCCATTTACCTCATAGTGATAAATGCCTGTAGTGGGCTGTATGTCCCAGCTATATTGTGTTGAGCCGTACAAAGGAACGCTATATATAACAGCTTCGTCGACACAGACGATGTCCTGACCTTTTATTGTGAGGCCTTTTTGAATGATGGGGATCTTCTTGCTTAACATAGAAGGGCAGGCATTGTTGCCGCACAGGTTGCCGTCAAGGCCGATTATGCCGTATCCATTTTGTGGGTTGTCCCAACGAACCGTCACTTTTTGTTGGCCTTGGCCATCGATTATGGTACCGCCGTCGACATACCAAAGGTACTGGTTGCACACAGGATTGTTAGCAGTATAGGTTACGACTGCATCTTGGCACACGGTGCCATAACATCCGAGATCGAGGATTTCTCCAGACATAACCTGGATGATATAGATTTCTTCAGCATAGCAACCGCAGTTGTTGTAAACGCGGTGAATTACTTTATCATCGTGCCACACGTTTTCAATTCTGAAATTAGGTGTAGAAGCAGTAAGATTATAGAAACCGCTATTCCAATAGAAACCAACAATATCAGTGTTTGTTGTTGAAGAGAGGTCAGTGAATTCAACAGTTTCACCTTTGCAGACATAGATGATCTTGTCGCCGTTGGGCATTTCGACATAGGCTGGTGTAGAAGCGACAGTGATGGTAGGTTTTTCAATAAGTTTGACGTTCTGGGTCAGGCTGCACGTGGTGCCGGAATCGGTAACCACTGTGACTGTAATCTGTCCGTGATCGCTGTCTCCCCAGGTCACTGTTGCGATGTTGCCAGAGGCTGAAATAGTGCCACCGGCTACTTCCCAAGTCCAGCTTGTTACTGTAGCCGATCCTGTATTGGCCGAGGCTGTGTAGGTCACGGTATTGCCTTGGCAGGCAAGGATTGTTTGCGGCTCCTCGTTGTAATAATTATCCTTCTCTTCCGGAAGTATACATTGTGACTCGAAATCGCTGGTAATAGCGATTTGACAAGGTTGCGTAGGTTGCTGCGCAAACGCCAATGGTGAGATTAGGCACATAAGAAATAGTGCCAGCGCCATAGTGCAATTTTTAAGTTGTAGGTGTTTCATAATTTTTTTATTTTTGGTGGTAAATACTTCTTTTTGTTTTTATTTGAATGTATTATACACCAGGGGAATCATTGGACAAGGAAACTGCATTCCCTTGTACATTTATTTTCTTTTTCTGTTCCAATAAGGTTATATAAGTACATTCATAATCAACTTGTTATTTATATTTGTAAACATTCTCCCATTAGTGGGATTAGAGTAGACTATTTGCTGCCGTTATGGCAGACTGTTACTGTTGTCGTGCCATCGGCGAGCAGATACAGAGTGTTGTCGAGGACAGTTTAGATTGGTGTATCTGCACAAATATAAGAGACAGAAAAATTGCCTGAAACCTAAGTAAGAATTATGGCATTAAGAGAGAAAAGCAGGGCGGAACGTTTTCGTTAAGCTTATCGGAGTGTTCGCTAGCTATCCTGATGCAGGAGAACGTCCCACTCTGCTTTTTGGTCCACGAAACTTACTTGGTGGCTATACACACATACTCGCCGGTGGAGGAGTTGTATGTTACTGACACCTGGTATCCATCGTGAATCTGTTTGACGGACCAGGAGCCAGCGTTGGCCTCGCTGGTAGTGGTATGTACCTGCGTGTCTTTTGCTCCCGTTGACTGGGAATAGGCACCTTCGTCGAAGAAGACAACCGTGTTGCCATCGCGCGAGAGAGACAGCAGATACTGCATCAAGGCCTGTTCTTCAGCATCGTTATGAATCGCTGCAGAATACGTTACGCCGTTGACAGCGTACTTGACAGTGTACATTGTGCCATTTTCCGCGATGGAGGTTTGCGGCTCGACAAGATTTTCTTTCTGGCAGCTAACAGCCATACCAGCAAGCACTACTAAAAGTGCAATGGAAAGAATGTTCCGTTTCATTCGTTATAAGTATTTTTGTTAATAAAAAAATGATATTGTTTGTTTTATTCGTTATCTTTGTTAATCTCGTGCAGTTTCTTAAGAAAGATTACATCGGCTTGTGTCTCGTTTGTCAGGTGAAAGACGCTTACCAGATGTTTTTTACGTGATACGGTCACAGCGTCATTGTTGAGCAGGACTGAATCCATAGGAGGTATGTATTTGCCTTTTGGGGCAAGCCAATAGTCGATGGCATCGGTGTTTTCGAAAAGTTCGCGGTATTCTTCGGGTATTATAGGGATGTGGAAATCGGTTTGTAAGGTCAGCCAAGCAGAATCAGATTTGGCTTCGAGCAGAGTTACATCAATAAAAATAGTGTCGTTGACTTTATAATCCTTGATGAACTTGGCATCGATACCCTCGACGGCTGCATATTTTTGGTAGAGGTCGCTGCACTGTTCAAAGGGAACGGTACGTGGCCAGAGTCGTACTGCCAACGCCGTTGCAACAATGACAAGGAAGACGATGGCTGGTATTTTTATGTGGTTCAGTTTTGTTTTATTCACCATATTATATTTTATTTAACGGTGTTCAAGACTGCTTTAGCGGTTCATTTTATATGTGACAAAACAAATGAAACATTGGTAATGGCCTCACTGCGCTGTGAAAGAGGAGTGAGCGACATAGAGCGTCCGTTCTGGACGGGAACGACAATGAAAAGAAACAGTACAACGACTGAGGCAAAGACAGTTGCACGTGGAATGGCGTAGCGTAAAGGAGAGGTGGGTTTGTAAAAGTATGTTTTCGGAAGTGAGGCGTATTGTCTATGTACAGAGTAGATGCGATAGAGGTTTTGTATAGCCGTGAAAGCGAGAGCAAGACAGAGAAGCAGGAAGAAAACCAGGTCGAAAGTGTCGTATACATATTGCCGACGGAGAATAACCATACCGGCAATGGCAGCAATGCAGATAAGCGTCACGGTCAGATATGAGAGCACACTGCGACGGCGCGAGGAGAAGACCAACGGGCGTGGGGCAAGACGGATATTCGTCAGGTCGTGGTGTTGGGCAATCTGCTCAATGTTTTCGCTGTGCTGCTGCCAGACGGTCATCAGCTCTTCCAAGATGTCTTCGTTTTCTTTTCTTTCAATCATTTTCATTCAGGTATTTAAGTTTATTCTTTATGCGTTCGATACGGTGGTTGACAGCGGCTTCGCTTATGCCGAGTGTCGTACCCATTTCACGTGCAGGAACTCGGTCGAGGTAGAGAAGTATGATTGTTTTCTCGTCGGGAGAAAGGCGGTCGATTAGTTCGTAGAGACGTTCTATGATGCTATTTTGGCTTTCCTCGGCGAGGTTGTTGTAGGTATCGTCATCAAGCTGTGTAAACATTGGAGAAATGGAGCGGCGACGCACTTGGGATACAGCAGTGTTGAATGCCACTCTGTAAACCCAGGTGTTCTCCTTGCTTTGGCCCTTGAAGCTGGGCCAGCTCTCCCACAATGTGCATACGATATCCTGATACATATTTTTGATGTTTTCGGGGTCGCGATCAGTAAACATAAGGCATACCTTGAAGATTGTGCTGTCGCATCGGCGCAGCATCTCCAAAAATGCAATATGCTCTGTGTTTTGTTTCATTAAAAAAAAGCGCTTTTAATATATTAGTCGCAAAAAACGGTGAAAACTACCATCGGGAAACGAAAAAAATATCAGAATATTACTATGGTATTGGTTATTAGCATTATAATAATTGATTTTTTTGATGCAAAGCCATCGCAGCATATTGACTGAACGACAGGACGAACGGAGAAATCTCGTTCCATTTGATGAAATGGAACATATTACTTTGAAGGTCAGGACGGTTCAGACAAAACCCAACGGCTGCCATCCCTGAGGATGGCAGCCGTTGGGTTTTGTTCCATTTTGACGATTTGCCACTTGGGTTGTCTGTAGTCCATTGTGGTATAGGCATTAACGAGACGTGGCATCTCATCTTCGAAGCCAGTTACAGTCGGTTTTCCACAACTTGCCAGTCAATGATTTGCCACAGTGCGGTGAGATAGTCGGCACGGCGGTTCTGGTAGTCAAGGTAATAGGCGTGCTCCCACACGTCGAAGGTCAGCAACGGTGTGAGCCCCATCGTGACGGGATTCTCGGCATTCTTCTGCTGGGTGATGACCAATTTGCCATCCTTGTCAGCACTGAGCCATACCCAGCCGCTGCCGAACAGCGTTACGCCCTTCTGCTCAAACTCCTTTTTAAAGGCCTCCACCGAGCCAAAATCGCGTTCAAGCAATGCTTTCATCTTCTCGCCCATCGGCTTTGGATTGTTGGCAAACTGCTCAAAATACATAGCGTGGTTCATCACCTGGCCGGCATTGTTGAACAAACCGCCTTCTGCCTTGCAAATCACCTCGCTGAGCGGCAGGTTCTCAAGACCACTGCCCGGCAGCATCTTGTTCAGATTGTCCACATAGGCTTTCAGGTGCTTGCCGTGATGGAACGAAAGGGTTTCCTTGCTGATAACCTCTCCGAGAGCATCGTAGGGCAGTTCTGGCATTGCAAATTGTCCGTTATTTGGCACAATGTCTTTCATAATTGTCAATGTTTAAGGTTAATATAATTATTCCATTGATGTGATAAAAATATCATCTCGAAATGCAAAGATACGAACTTTTACAAAATCTGCAAAAAATAATATTGCTGCAGATCGGAATAATGCAACTAATGCCTAAACTTCATCATCGATGAGATCTTTTTTCAGAATGTTTACAGATATTTTACAGAGAAACAATCACTATATTAATTGTACCTGCCTTGCTCGTTCGACTATAGATTAACTATATTTCGACGATATATAATCGTTGAAATGATGGCCCTGTTACAGCTGCATATAGTTGAAAAAAAAGGAATGTATAGTGGGATTATTTCCTTGTAGATGTTCTTAATTGGCACTTCTGCAGATGAGTAGTTGCCTGTGTGGATGTGCTTTCTCACCAAATGAATGGTATTACTTTGTAACGGACGCGCTGTTTGTATTCTTTGTATCCGTTCAACTCCTGTTCGAGAAGAGCTTCTTCACTGCGTATTCGTTTCGCAATGATGGGAATATAGAACAGCATAATCAGGAATGCCCACAGCGAGGCAAGGACAAGCGGTATGGCGAGAAAGAGCAATAGGGTTGCGGCGTACATTGGATGACGTACAATGCCATAAAGTCCGGTGTCGACAACCTTTTGGTGCTCTTGCACTTCTATTGTCCTTGACAGCCATACGTTTTCTCGCATCACCTCGGCATACATTGCGTAGCCGATCAGGAACAATGTTGATGCTGCATAGACTGTCCAGTCAGGCAGATACTGCCATCCGAGGCGGTGGTTAAGGCCTGCCACTATGAAAGTGGCTGCAAACAGCAGAGTGCTGAAGGCGACAACCTGTTTCTGCTCATTCTGCTTCTCTTTGGCGTTTAGACGTTTGCGCAGCAGGTCTGGATTGCGCAACATCAAAATAATGCCTGCCGCCATCATCGGAACAAAGAGTAATCCAATGAACAGCCACGCTTGCCAGTAATTGAGTGTTCCGGCAGGGATGAAAAGCAGCGCTGCGATTATGGCCAGTCCGGCAATGATTTTGGTCAACGCCTGGAAAAGAAGGTGTTTTGTCATTTGTAGGAAGTGTGTTTCAGTATACGTTGCAGTATCTCACCGTGGTCGAATGCCAGCGGAGGCAGTTTGTCGAGAGGGAACCATCTTGCTTCGGAGGCATCGTCACCGCCGTGTGGTACTATTTTGGTGGGGTCTACATTGGCAGTGAAGACGACGCTGACGGTGCGTCCGCGCGGGTCTCGGCCTTCACGCGATGCGATGTCGACCATCGTCAGTTCTATGTCGGTGAGTCCTGTCTCTTCCTCCAGTTCGCGGGCAGCCGTGTGCTGAATGTCGCGGTCGGTCATATCAAAAAAGCCACCAGGGAAAGCCCAGTGGTCTTTGTAGGGCTCGTTGCCGCGGCGAATAAGCAGCAACTGTGTGCGGTCGAGGTTGAAAAGCGCTATGTCGGCTGTCAGAGCTGGACGTGGATATTCGTAGGTGTACATATTGCCAAATTGTTACGTTTATTCTCCGAAGATTTCCTTGAGTTTGTTGGCGAGTTGTTCACCGCGCAGGTTGCGGGCAATGATGCGCCCCTGACGGTCAATTAGAACTGTGGATGGTACTGAAGTGATGCCATAGGTTGCGCCGCCCGACGAGGTCCATCCGTTGAGGTCGCTGACGTGGTTGGACCATTCCAGTCCGTCTTTTTCGATGGCACGGAGCCATTGTTCGCGGTTGCGGTCGAGCGAGACGCTGTATATTTCAAAACCTTTGTCGTGATATTTTTTGTAGAGTCGCACCACATTGGGGTTTTCCATACGGCAAGGACTGCACCAGGAAGCCCAGAAGTCGATCATAACCACTTTCCCGCGCAGGTCGCTGAGTCTGCGTGTCTTGCCGTCGGGGTCGCTCATTGCGATGTCAGGTGCCATACGTCCGGGGCCGAGGTTGGTACGGACTTTGTTGTCGACGTATTTTACAAATTGGTTGTCGGCATATTCTGTTTTAAGGCAACTGTCGACAGTTTCAAACAAGTCGGCATAGGTTGCATAGTCGTTGTCGAAGTAGGTTACAAGGAATGCGCTTATCAGTGTACAGGGGTTGTTTTCCAGCAGCTGCTTGATGGATATGTTTTGCGATATTTGCAGCTGTTGCATCTGCAGGCTGAGTTCCTGTTTGCGCTGTTCGTTTGTGGATGGCAGTATGTATTCGTTGTCGATTCGTTGAGCCTGGCAGCTGTGAAGGTACAGTATTTCATTGAACTGCTTGTATACGGCCAGGTTGTCGGACCCTTTTGTGCCGACAATGTGCAGGAATGAGGTTGTATCGTCGTAGGCGAGGTTGAGGCTGGCTTTGTCGCCAGGCATAAGCATCAGGTGAATGGCAGATTTTTCGATGCCGGTGATGCTGAGCAGAAACAGTGAGGGCTGTTTGCATTCGGACGAGAATTTGAAGTTGCCTTTTGAGTCTATAGTGACGGTGTCAAGTGGCTCGACTTTGTTGCCTGCGACAACGCTGAATAGTGCCTTGTGGTTGCTGCCCTTAAGTCCTTCCACCGATGCCTGCAGGCTGACTTTTTGCGCTGTAGCATAGCTGGAAGTAATAAGCATTAGTGCCAGTGCTATTGTTTTGATTGTAGTGTTTTTCATTGTCAGATATATCTTATGGTGATAGGATTCAAAGTTTTATTTTTACGTTGAGAGCTTCTTTGAGTTCGGGGTCGTAAGGCAGTTGGATGGCGTAGAATGCCGTTTCGGAATATACCATACTGCCAATTGATGCCTTGAGGCGCGAACGTATTTCTTTTTTGTATCGTCCGATGCATACAGGGTCGCGCTTGATGCCGGCCTTGTCGGCACGTGCGAAGAGATTATCGAGCATTGCATCGCTTACGGTATAGCTGCGCACAAAGCTTTCTTCTGTGGGATATTTGTTTCTTATGGCTCCGATGTTAGTTGTGACGATGTCTATTACATAGTCGCCAATGATATTCTTATTTATCAGCTGGTTGTAGTAAACGATGTTTGAGTCGGTTTTGTAGTGTATGGTATGGTCGGGATATATGCCGCCTCCACCATAGACAATGCGGCCCTTGGCGGTGTAGTAGGGCGTAGAGTCGTTGATGTTCGACAGCAGCGAGTCGCCTTGGTATTCGTCAATGATATGCTGTATAAAGTCGGAATAATATTCGTCAGTGCCTTTGTCGTATGGCCGCTGAATGCAGCGTCCCGAAGGAGTGTAGTAGCGCGATGTGGTGATGCGTACTGCCGAGCGGTCTTGGAGTGTGAACTGCTGTTGTACAAGTCCTTTTCCGAACGAGCGTCGTCCCACAATGATGCCGCGGTCGTTGTCCTGAATGGCTCCGGCGACGATTTCGCTTGCCGAAGCAGAGAATTCGTCTATCATAACTATCAGTTCGCCTTTGCAGAAGAGTCCGCCGGGTGTGGAATGAGTTTCTTTGCGGCGTTGGTGGGCTCCTTGGTCGTAGAAAATAAGCTCGCGTCTTGGCAGAAGTTCGTCGCATATATTCAATGCGCTGTACAATAGTCCGCCTCCGTTACCGCGCAAGTCGAGAACCATACGCTTCATACCTTTGTTTTTCAGTTTTTTGACAGCATCGCAGAACTCGTCGTATGATGTTTCGGAAAAACGTTCAAGACGAATGTATCCTGTTGTGCGGTCTATCATACCGCTGTATGTCAGACTGTTGGTGGGTATGTAGTTTCTTGTTATGGTAACGGTTCTAGGTTTTGTCTCTCCGTATCGTTTGATGGTGACGTCGACGGTGCTTCTGCGTGGTCCGCGGAGCAGTGACACAATGCTGTCGCTGCTTATTTTCAAGCCTGCTACATTGCGGCCGTCGATTTCAACGATACGGTCGGCAGCTAACAGGCCAACCTTTTCAGACGGACTGCCAGGAATAATCTGTACAATACATACCGTGTCGTTGATTATCTGGAACATCAGACCCACACCTTCGAAGTGTCCTTGCAAAGTTTCGCTCTCTGTCTTCAGGTCTTTGCTTGAGAGATAGCAGCTGTGGGGATCGAGAGTGGAAAGCATTGTAGAATATATGCGGTCCATAACCGAGTCGTTGTCGATGCGGTCTACGTAGTTGTGCTCCACAAGATTCCAGATGGCGTTGAGTTTGGTATTGCCGCCGACATATTCGGTGATGTCGCTCTGCTGCTTTTTAAAGGCTTGAATGGTTGCAAGCATTCCTGTGAGGCAGCCCGCAACCATTGCAGCGATTATACAGATTATCAGTTTTCCTTTTTTCAATTGATGTTTTTTTTAGAATGGTATTAGTCCAATGGTGACGTGCAGCGAAATGAGGTTGTACATCCAAAGGTTTGCGTTAAGTGAGCGTTCAGGGTTGACACGGGTGCCATTCCCGTATAGACCTGGGAAATAGGGGTCGTAATACTCGTCGAGTTTTTCGATTGGGTTGGCGAGGGTAATGCCGTAGCGCACACCGACGCCCAAAACAATGTAGTCGTAAAGTATGCTGCGGTGTCCAACCTCGAAGGCGAGTGCGTATTTGTTGTATTTGTCGTTAATAAATTGGAAACTTTTGTTTGCATTGACTGGTGTGAGCTTGAGGATGTTGAGCATAGGTCCTACACTGAAGTAGGAGCCCAGCGGTGCATAGTTGTCACCAAAGTATTGACGATAGAAGAGACCTGCTGTGGTGATATGGGTCTCGTTCTGAGGCTCGTCGCATATGTCGAAAGGCGTATTGGCGAAGTCGACAGTGGCAGCGATTGATGCCTGTTTGCCGACGACCACTTCAAGGCCGCCGCCATAACGATAGGCTAATGCATCGGTTTTTTCGCGGAAAGGGTGGTTCAGAATCGGGAAACTAACGCCTCCGTTGGCCTCAAGGATGAAGTGGCGACCAAGGTAGCCGGGCGCTTTCTTGGGGTTGAGACCGCTCTGGATATCGGCGTATAGCTGGCTGCGTACCAGCGATCGCGAGTCTTTGCGGTTAAAGACGTTGCTGCCTTTGCTGATTGTCGAACCGTCGCGGGTGTCGATAAGCATATTCTGCACCAGTGTGTTCTGGTGGGAGGTGAGGAGAGCAAAAATCGTTTCAGGTGCCGATAAACCCAGCAGGATGCCAATGATGGCATTGCCGGCAGTGATGCTGGCTTCGGTGTTCTCTGCATTTGCGACGAGTCCTAGCGACAGTTTGTCGGCACCATAGCGTTCTATAAGACCGTTCATTTCGGGTTGGGTGGTATAGATCATCGGCACTTTGCTTTTGGTTTGCCAGAACTCGTTTGTCCACTCGTTGAGCCGCATAAAATCGTTATAGAACTCGGCATCGCTGTGCGAACGCATCGAGGCATCGGAGAAATCAACGGTTTTTATGCCTGATTTGGTGTTGGCGTCGGTGATGTCCTTGATAAGCGTGTTTTCGCCGTCGACACTCTTTCTGATTTTAATATCGCCTGTTTTGTCGTTGAAAACAAAGTAGGAGGGGGCGAAAAGGAACATCGCCTTGTCAGTGGGTTTAATTCCCTTGTTGTTTTCTTCCTGCTTGATGGCAATGTTTAAGAAAGGTTGGAACGATGCGTCCTGCTGCATAATGTCAGTGAAAATGTGTCGATATGATTCTTGTGACTGCTGCTGACGGCGACGGCGTTTGACGTTGGCATATTTGCTGTTGCTTGCTGTTGCGGTGTCGGCATCGTTGTTGTTGGCGACAGTATCAATGGTTGCCGAGAAACTGTCGGCATTGTAGTTGTATTTTTTGTGCAGGTCGCCGATGAGGTCGGCAGCCATAGCTGTCAGACGCGGTTCATTCGGATTCAGTTGATGCTCTTTCCAAACATCACGAATGGCGATTAAACACAACTCGTTTGGCTTGGCGCGGCGCATCAGGTGGTATACTTGCTGTATCTCGCCTTCTTTGTCGCGGTAGTCGTTGGTGATTCTGGCAGAGGCGTAGGTGCGGAATTTGGAAGCTCCGTATATGGACTGTGCCTTGGCCAGATGCAGGTACTGGTTGTCGGGCTGCTGGCGTAGCATAACATAGCAGTTGTAGTATGCCGACGCATAATCTGCAAGAATCAAATCCTGTCGTATGCACTCCATACGTGCCAGGGTGCGCAGTTTGTCAAACTCCTTTTGGGTAGTAACCACATAATGACTGCCACCTTTCAACGATGCCATCTGGTTGGTGGTGGCGAGACGGCGTTTCAGCAGGTTGGGGTGGGTGGAGAGGCTGTCGTTGTAGTCCTCGCGAGCCGAAATGGGTTTGACCTTTTCAAGGAAAGAGTTTTTTGAAATCTTGAAGTATTGCGTGTTGTACTGCGTTGTGTCGAAAACCACTTCGTCGAAAGGCAGATAGCCATACTGCAGCACATCGAAGAAACCGTCGGTGACTCGCTTGTCGTAGGGGCTTTTGGCGTAAAACATCTCGATGCCAAGGCTGTCGGCCTCACGTTCCATCTCGCGCGAGCGGCTATGGTAGCGAAGGAAGTCTTCAAGCCCCGCTTGGCTGGTGGTGTCGCTTTTCGAGTGTTTGCGTGTCAGCATCTCAAGGTTGTGCTTCCGGATATAGTGGATGATTTCGTGGCCTAGAACAAAAGCCAGCTGCGCCTCGTCCTCGACTTGCGCCACCAGGCCCAGGTTGACAAAAATCATACCCTGTCCTGTGGTGAAAGCGTTGACTTCTGATGATTTGACTGTGTAAATGCGCAGTTCTTTGCGTATATCGGGATAATCTACAAGCAGTGTGTCGACAATGCGGTCCAGCATTTTGCTGACAGGGTCGCCGTATAGTATTCGGCCGCTGGCCATCAAACGGCTTATGTAGTAGGACGATGTCAGCACCTTGTCGCGGTTAGGGAGTTTACCGTTGTTGTAGTCTATCACGCGCTGCTTGTCCTCCATATATAGCTGCTCCATACTCTTGCGCAGGTCAACGGGCATTTCGCCGTTGCTGTATATGCCGTTGAAGGTCTGCGATGTCTGCTGGGCGTTGGCTTTGATGAAACAAAGTACAGCGAGTAGGAATAACAATGCTGAAGGTCTGAATAATTTCATACTAATCACAATGTATACCGTTGTTAGAACTTCATTTTAATCATAGCGATGCCAGAGGAATAGATTATGAAACCTATATGTGTGTCGCCAAATTTTTTGGTGTTGTCGTTGATGACAAGAGCTTTCTTCATTTTCTCCACGTTCTTGGTGATGGCACCGTTGGCATTGATGTGGTATACGGCCAGGGATTTGGTGCCGTTGTTCATCTTCTTGAACTTGACTTTCTTTTCAATGGTGTAATGGGTGGGCCATTTGGGGCTCTCGGCCGTAAGGAAGTAGACATCATTGCCTTCGACACAAAGAGCGTTGGTGAGGTGGCTGAACAAACCGTTCTGCTTCTGGGCGCTACGGATGGCGTGGTGCCATACGATGTCGCCGTTTTGGTCTACACCGAAAATGAGTATGCCGCTAATGTATGACGTGATTGAGCATCCTCCGTTCTGGTTGCAGGTTTCCACAGCCCAGCGGCACTGTATTGTGGCGACACCGCCAAAATCGGTGGGCTGGCAGTGCAGAAGGTCTAAAGTCTCAAAGCCGGGAGTGTAGGCTTTCCTGCCAATGTCGTTGTTTCTAAATACATTCTTGTCGGCATCAGTAAGCGACTGGTAACCGATATTTATTTCCTGTTTCTTGACGTCGGCGGAAATGCCGAAATATTGTATGTCATTCTTGTCATCGCGGTTGACACCGATGCCGATGCCCAAAATCTTGCCATCCTTGTAGCCTATGAGTTTCGTGTTGGTCACTGTGACGCTTGTCTTTTCTTGAATGTCGATGGAGTTGGACTCGTTCAGGACGCTGATGTATACTCCTGCTTTGCCGCTGCCAAGGGTGATGATTTCGCCGTCGTCGGTCACCATCATATTGGTCAGCGAGTATATAGGATAGTCGCGGCGCCATTCGATGTTCATCTCCTCGTCGAGCATAATCTCGACAGCCTCGAATTTGTCGCTTTTGCGGTTGGTGGTGATGTGCACCAGTGCCGACAGGGTGCCGTTGGGCGACTGCTCGATCCACTGGTAGCTGTCGTCCTTACGTTCGCTGGTGTAGGTGTATATGCTTTTGATTTCTCCTATTTGCTGCATCGTCGCCGGGTCTACGGCAATGCGCTCGTAATAAACATTGCCCTTCTCCTTGCGGCTTGTCAGGATGTAAATCTTTCCTTCGTAAAAGGTTGCAGTCTGGGCATAGCGATCCTTTGTGTCGGGAATCTCTATGCTGCGGACAGTATTCATATTGTCGTTGAGAGCGACAACCATTATCTCGCGTTTGATGTAGTTGTTTATCACACGGGTATATCTGTTGGTGACTCCGAGCGTAAGACCATCCTGTTGTCCTACAATGATCATTCCGTTGACCTGAGGCCACTTGATTTTCTTGTCTTCTGTGCCGATGGAGTAGTTCAAGGTCTGTGCTCCTGCCGTGACAATTGTCGCAACAAATAAAAATAATAATGTTATGCGTTTCATAATGTTTGTGTTGTTAAATTATTGGTTAATAAATTGATTGTCAATGTTGAGTGTCGGAATGCCCCGGATATTTAACTTTACAAAAGTACAAATATTGACTTAATGCTGCAAAAAAAATGTCCAAACACGCTTCAGAGGCTATCCGTTTTATTGACATTAGTGTCTGTTCTCGTCTTTTTTTTACACGGGATGAAATTTTTTTTTGTGAGGTCTGTCTTAAAAGCTCGCGGTTGGCGTTTTGCCCTGCGGAAGCAAGGTGCCAAACCTGCAACCTCGATGACTGCCGAGAGGAAAACCCCCAAAAGACCGCTTTTTTCAAAATCAGTCCAAAGTGACAATTAGTAGCATTATGTTTCACAACAGTTCATTCAATATATTTTCCCTGTCATATGTACAGTATTTGTACAGTATATGTACAGTATTTGTACGCTTTAGAAGCGTACAAATACTGTACATATACTGTACAAATACTGTACATATGACAGGGAAAATAGGGGGTAGGACGTGGTTTTGAACGGGCTTCGACCCATATGGCGGTATGAGGTAAGTACCTTCACGCCTCTTCGACTTTTGCTGCAGATGTTTTTTTTTGAATATATAGGCATTTTTGCAATTCCATTTTGTCAAACGCTCAGTACTCCGACAGGAGGCGTAATGCCAAATTTTTTTTCAGCAAAAAGTTTTCAACAGTTGTTGATAAATTTTGTAAAAAACCTCTGCCTAGGGTGCAAAAAAAGAGAAAAAAATGACTCTGAAACAAGGGCAAAATGGGATAGAAAATGAAAAAATGTAAAGTTGTAATTTCTTTACAATCAGTGCGGCCAAAAGATTTTAACTTTTTTTAAGAATGTTTGCTGCCGAAACGTTTTGCCAGTATGGAAAATGGTCGTACTTTTGCACTCCAATTTATGGGCAGATTGTGCCCTTGAATTTAAACGGAAAACATTAATTTAGAAATAATAATATTAAAAATCAAAAATGCCAACAATTCAGCAATTAGTTCGCAAAGGACGTCAGAAAATGGAGTATAAGAGCAAGTCTCCCGCTTTGGACTCGTGCCCGCAGCGTCGTGGCGTCTGCACCCGTGTGTACACCACCACCCCCAAGAAACCTAACTCGGCTATGCGTAAGGTAGCCCGTGTGCGTCTGACCAACCAGAAGGAAGTCAACGCCTACATCCCCGGCGAGGGCCACAACCTTCAGGAGCACTCCATCGTTATGATCCGCGGCGGTCGTGTCAAGGACCTCCCCGGTGTTCGTTATCATATCATCCGTGGTGCTCTCGATACATCCGGAGTTGACGGTCGTCGTCAGCGTCGTTCCAAATACGGTGCAAAGCGTCCGAAACAGGCAGCAAAGTAATTTAAAAGTAGAATGTTTTTAGCTTGATAAAAAGAAAATGAGAAAAGCAAAACCCAAAAAGAGAATCATCCTTCCGGATCCTAAATACAATGACGTTCTCGTCACCAAGTTTGTCAACAACCTTATGATGGGTGGCAAGAAGACTATTGCCTACAAGATTTTCTATGAGGCTATCGACGTCGTCGCCGACCGTACGAAAGAGGACGGCCTTGAGGTTTGGAAAAAAGCTCTGGCCAACATCACTCCTTCGGTCGAGGTGAAGAGCCGCCGCATCGGTGGTGCCACTTTCCAGGTGCCTACCGAAATCCGCCCCGAGCGCAAACAGTCGATCGGTATGAAGAACCTTATCAGTTTCTCGCGCAAACGCAGTGAGAAAACTATGGCTCTGAAGCTTGCCGCTGAAATCCAGGCCGCTTACAAGGAAGAAGGTGCCGCTTTCAAACGCAAGGAGGATATCCACCGTATGGCCGAGGCCAACAAGGCTTTCTCGCACTTCAGATTTTAATAATTTATAGTATATATATTCTTATTTTATCCACTCCCTAAAACAAAGTAGAAAATGTCCGACCTTCATTTAACAAGAAATATTGGTATAATGGCGCACATCGATGCCGGCAAAACGACAACGACGGAGCGCATCTTGTACTATACGGGCAAGAACTACAAACTGGGCGAGACCCACGAGGGATCGGCCACGATGGACTGGATGGTGCAGGAACAGGAGCGTGGCATCACCATCACTTCGGCTGCCACCACAGTCTATTGGGATTGGAAGGATAAGCACTATAAATACAATATTATAGATACTCCTGGCCACGTCGACTTCACTGTCGAGGTGGAGCGTTCGCTGCGTGTACTTGACGGTGCCATAGCCATTTTCTGTGCTGTGGGCGGCGTGGAGCCTCAGTCGGAGACTGTCTGGCGTCAGGCCGACAAGTACAATGTGCCGCGCATCGCGTTTGTCAACAAGATGGACCGTGCCGGTGCCGACTTCTTCTCGGTAGTGAACCAGATCAAGGAGCGTCTCGGTGCCAACCCCATCCCCATAGAAATACCTATCGGTCAGGAAGACCTCTACAAGGGTGTGGTGAACCTTATCACCGGCAAGGCCCTTATTTGGGACGAGGAGTCTAACGGCTCGAAGTTCTACGAGGTTCCTATGCCTGAGGATTTGAAGGATGTGGTGGCCGAATACCGCCAAAAACTCATTGAAGGTGTTGCCGAGGAGAACGAGGAACTGATGATGAAGTTCTTCGACGACCCCGATTCAATAACCGAGGATGAGATGATTGCCGAAATTCGCAAGGCCACTTTGGCTATGAAAATCACCCCCGTGATGTGCGGCTCGGCATTCAAGAACAAGGGCATCCAGTCGTTGCTCGACGCGGTGGCAGCTTTCCTGCCTTCTCCGCTCGACATCGACGATGTGGAAGGTGTCAACCCGAAGACCGATAAAGTGGAATCGCGTAAGATTGACGTCAAGGCTCCGTTTTCGGCGCTGGCGTTCAAGATTGCCACCGATCCCTATGTCGGTCGTCTTTGTTTCTTCCGCGTCTATTCGGGCTCGCTCGAATCGGGCTCGTATGTATACAATGCCAACACCGGCAAGAAAGAGCGTATCTCGCGCATTATGCAGATGCACTCGAACAAGCAGAACCCGCTGGATCGCATAGAGGCAGGTGACATCGGAGCTGCTGTTGGTTTCAAGGACATCAAGACTGGCCACACTTTGTGCGACGAGCAGCATCCTATCATCCTTGAATCGATGAAGTTCCCCGAACCTGTCATCAGCATCGCTGTAGAGCCTCTGACACAGGGCGATATGGACAAGCTTACCAATGCATTGTTGAAACTGGCCGAGGAGGATCCTACCTTCCGTGTCAAGAGCGATGAGATTTCTGGTCAGACGATCATAAGCGGTATGGGCGAATTGCACCTCGATATCATTCTGGACCGTCTGCGTCGCGAGTTTGGCGTCGAGGTCAACCAGGGTCGTCCCGAGGTGGCTTACAAAGAAGCTGTCACCCAGACTGTTCAGCATCACGAAATCTACAAGAAACAGACCGGCGGCAAGGGTAAGTTCGCAGATATTCTCTTCGAGATAGGCCCTGCTGACGACGATTTCAAGGGACTTCAGTTTGTCAACGAAGTAAAGGGTGGCAACATCCCCAAGGAGTACATCCCTGCCATCGAGAAAGGCTTCAAGGAAGCTATGCTCAACGGTGTTTTGGCAGGCTATCCTCTCGACAGTTTGAAAGTGCGCATCATTGATGGTTCTTTCCATCCCGTTGATTCCGACCAACTTTCGTTCGAGGTATGTGCCAAGATAGGTTTCAAGAATGCTTGCCGCAAAGCTGGCGCTGTGCTGCTGGAACCCATTATGAAGCTTGAAGTTCTGACACCGGACGCATATGTCGGCGATGTCACTGGCGACCTTAACCGTCGTCGCGGTATGCTTGAGAATATTTCCGCCAAGGTCGGTGTTCAGGCTATCCACGCCAAGGTGCCTCTGGAGCAGATGTTCGGCTATGTCACATCGCTGCGTACAATCACTTCGGGTAGAGCCAATTCCACGATGGAATTCTCGCACTATGCTGTCGTGACCAAGGAGCAGCAGGATGCAATACTGAAAAGTAAATACAATTATTAATAAAGATCTCTAAACTAAAAAACCGTGAGTCAAAGAATTAGAATCAAACTCAAATCTTACGATCATAATCTGGTCGACAAGTCGGCCGAGAAGATCGTGAAGACCGTCAAAATGACGGGTGCAGTGGTTAATGGCCCCATTCCGCTGCCGACGAACAAAAAGATTTTTACTGTTAACCGCTCGACTTTCGTCAATAAGAAGTCGCGCGAGCAGTTTGAATTGAGCTCGTACAGACGTCTGATGGACATCGAAATCAACGATCGTACAAAGACTATCGACGCTCTTATGAAGCTCGAACTGCCCAGTGGTGTCGAAGTAGAAATCAAAGTGTGAAATTAACTCAGCCAATGTTGAAGTGCCAATTTGGACACACACAAGCTGAAAACTAAACAAACAATCTAATCCACAAAAAAAGAAATGTCAGGATTATTAGGTAAAAAAATCGGAATGACCAGTCTTTTTGATGCCGACGGTAAGCAGATACCGTGCACAGTGATTGAAGCTGGTCCTTGTGTCGTAACACAAGTCAAGACCATCGAGAAGGATGGTTACGAAGCCATTCAGCTGGCTTTTGGTGAAAAGAAAGAATCGCATACCACCAAGCCTATGAAAGGCCATTTTGCAAAAGCAGGTACCACACCGAAACGCTATCTTGCCGAGTTCACTCGTTTTGAGGAAGGCCATAAGAAGAAATACGGTGAGGTCCTTACGGTGGAAGTCTTCCAAGAAGGCGAATATGTAGACGTTGTTGGAACCTCTAAAGGTAAAGGTTTCCAGGGCGTAGTCAAGAGACACGGTTTCGGCGGTGTTGGAGATCTCACTCACGGTCAGCACGACCGTCTCCGCGCTCCTGGTTCGATCGGTGCATCGTCCTATCCTTCGCGTATCTTCAAGGGAATGCGTATGGCTGGCCAGACAGGTAACCATCGCGTCAAGATTCAAAACCTTCAGGTAGTGAAGATTATCGCTGAGAAGAATTTAATGATCGTGAAAGGTTCTGTACCGGGACCTAAAGGTTCAATTGTCAAACTTGAAAGATGGAGTTAATCAGCAATGGAGTTAAAAGTTTATAATATCAACGGAAGCGAAACCGGTAGAACCATCACTCTCGACGATTCTATCTTCGCAATCGAGCCCAACGACCACGCTATTTATCTGGATTGCAAGCAGTATCTTGCTGACCAGCGTCAGGGCACCAGCAAAGCTAAAGAGCGCAGCGAGAACGCACACAGCACACGCAAACTGAAACGTCAGAAAGGCACCGGCGGTGCACGTTCCGGCGATTTGAAGAGCCCCGTGTTTGTCGGTGGTGGCCGTATTTTCGGACCTAAACCCCGTGACTATCGTTTCAAACTGAATATCAAAGTCAAACGTCTTGCCCGCCGTTCGGCTCTCAGCTATAAGGCTGCCGAGAACGCTATGACGGTTGTTGAGAACTTCACTTTCGAGGCTCCCAAGACTAAGAAGATGATTGAAGTTTTGAACAAGCTCAATGTAAATGACAAAAAATCACTTTTTGTCATTGAGAATCAAAATAATTTCGTATCTTTGTCTGCTCGTAACCTCAAAAACGTAAAAGTGGTAAACGTGTCGCAATTAAATACTTACGATATAGTTAACGCCACTAATATCGTTGTTTCGGAGGGTTCAATTTCTGAAATTGTCCGCGTTTTGGCTACGAAGTAAAAGAGATTTTTAAGAATGTTTAAGATTTTTTAACAAATGAACATTATAGTAAAACCGCTCATCAGCGAAAAAATGACCCGCCTTACCGAGGCTGCAGCTGAACCCAAACTCAACCGCATCCAGCGTAACAAAGGCATTCAACTTAAGCCGGCCAACAACCGCTATGGCTTTATCGTTGACAAGCGCGCCAACAAGATTGAAATCAAGAACGCTGTCGAGAAATTTTATAACGTAAAGGTTATAGATGTCAATACGATGAATTACTCCGGAAAAGCAAAGAGCCGCTATACCAAGGCTGGTTTTCTCCAGGGTCGCACCAATGCCTTCAAGAAGGCTATCGTTACTTTGGCTCCGGACAACACCATCGATTTTTACAGCAGCATTTAATTAAGTAAGTTTAATAATAGTAAGTTCCACTGATAAGAGAACATTAAAAAAAGAGAAATGGCTTTAAAGAAAATTAAACCGACAACTCCGGGTCAGCGTCATAAAATAATCGTTACCAACGATGATATTACCGCTTCAAATCCGGAAAAAAGCCTCGTCTACGGTAAACGCAAAAGTGGCGGCCGTAACAACCAGGGTAAAATGACTATGCGCTACATCGGCGGCGGACACAAGAAACTGTACCGCTTTGTCGACTTCAAGCGTATCAAAGATGGTGATCCCGCTACTGTTAAGACTATAGAGTACGATCCCAACCGTAGTTCGCGTATTGCCCTCATCCAGTATTCGCACGGTGAGAAGAGCTATATCATCGCTCCTCAAGGCCTTAAGGTCGGACAGACTGTTATGTCTGGTACTGGTGCTGCCCCCGAAATAGGCAATACCCTTACTTTGGCCGAGATTCCTTTCGGTACACTTATTCACAACATTGAGCTTCGCCCGGGACAGGGTGCCAAGATGGTACGTTCGGCTGGATCCTATGCTCAGTTGATGTCACGTGACGGTAAATATGCAATCATCAAGATGCCTTCGGGTGAGATGCGTATGATTCTTCAGGCTTGTCGCGCCACTGTAGGTGTTGTCTCCAATCCGGAGCACAATCTTGAGGTTGGTGGTAAGGCCGGTCGCAACCGTCACCTTGGTCGTCGTCCGCGCAACCGCGGTGTTGTTATGAACCCTGTCGACCACCCGATGGGCGGTGGCGAGGGCCGTCAGAGCGGCGGACATCCTCGTTCGCGCAAGGGTATCCCTGCAAAGGGTTACAAGACTCGCGCCCCGAAGAAGCAGTCGAGCAAGTTCATTGTCGAAAGAAGAAAGAAGTAATAACGATAAAAGTTACATTAAAAGATGAGTCGTTCATTAAAGAAAGGTCCGTACATTTTCCACAAGTTGGAAAAAAGAGTTATCGAGGCACAGCAGTCCAACAAGAAGGTCACTATCAAGACCTGGTCGAGAGCATCTATGATTTCGCCCGATTTCGTTGGTCAGACCATCGCAGTGCATAACGGCAATAAGTTCATCCCCGTCTATGTTACTGAAAATATGGTTGGACACAAGCTTGGAGAGTTTGCTCCCACACGTATCTTCCGTGGCCACGCTGGATCAAAAGACAAAGGTAAAAAATAATTGGAAATCCACCCCGATTTCGTAAAACGTAAAAAGAATAATGGGACGTAGAAAACATAATAGTGCTGAAGCACGCAAAGAAGCCAACAAGACTTACTATGTGGCTAAGTTGATGAACAATCCGACTTCTCCGCGTAAGACTCGCCTTGTTGCCGACCTCATCCGTGGCGTCGACGTTGACAAGGCTCTTGCAATCCTGCAGTTCAACCCCAGAGAATCTGCTCCTAAAATGCGCAAGCTTCTTCTCTCTGCTATTGCCAACTGGCAGGCCAAGAACGAAGGCAAACGTATTGAGGACAGCCAGCTCTATGTAAAGAGTATTATGGTTGACGAAGGTCGTACGATGAAACGTATGCGTACTGCACCGCAGGGCCGTGGCTACAGAATCCGTAAACGCAGCAACCACATCACTATGGTGGTTGGCAGCCGTGTCGAAGAGACAACCGCAGCTCCAGTCAAGGAACAAACAGAAGAATAATAAATAGTAATCAATAAGAAGAATTTCAAGAATGGGACAAAAAACTAACCCAATTGGAAACAGATTAGGTATCATCCGCGGATGGGACTCTAACTGGTATGGCGGAAGAAAATTCGAGCAGAAACTTGTTGAGGATAATAAGATTCGTAAGTACCTCAATGCTCGTCTCGCCAAAGCAAGCATCTCGAAGATTTACATCGAGAGAACTTTGAAACTTCTCACTGTCACCATCAATACAGCTCGTCCGGGTCTGATTATTGGTAAGGCTGGCTCTGAGGTTGACAAACTGAAAGAGGAATTGAAGAAACTCACTGGCAAGGATGTACAGATCAACATCACCGAGGTGAAACGCCCTGAATTGGACGCTGTACTTGTTGCCCAGAACATTGCAAAGCAAATTGAAGGCCGTATACAGTACCGTCGTGCCATTAAGACAGCTATTGCTTCGACGATGAGAATCGGTGCCGAAGGCATAAAGGTTTCCATCTCCGGTCGTATTGGCGGTGCAGAAATGTCTCGTACTGAGCATTACAAGGAAGGTCGTACACCTCTGCATACCCTCCGTGCCGACATCGACTACGCTCTTGCCGAGGCTCACACTGCCTATGGCCGTATGGGTGTTAAGGTTTGGATCTGCCGCGGTGTCGTTTATGGCAAGCGTGAACTTGTTCCTTCCACTGTTGGTGGCCAGTCCGCTAGAGAGAACAAGCGCCCTGTGGGAATGAGCCGTCCTGCTTCAGGCCCTCGCAAAAGAAATAACAATAGAAATAATAATACTAAGTAAGATTAAGACATTCCGGATGTCTATCCCCTTGTCAGGGATTCACTGCTCCGGTTTGATGAATCGATAAAAAAAGAAGTAACAATGTTACAGCCGAAGAAAACAAGATACAGAAAGCAGCAAAAAGGAAAAATCAAGGGTAATGCTTTCCGTGGCCACGAACTGGCTTTCGGTACTTTTGGCATTAAGTCCCTCGAAACCTGTTTTATTACAGGCCGTCAAATAGAGGCTGCACGTCAAGCGGTGACCCGTCATATGAAACGTGAAGGTCAAATTTGGATCCGCATTTTCCCCGACAAGCCCATCACCAAGAAGCCTAATGAGGTGCGTATGGGTAAAGGTAAAGGTGCTCCTGAATATTTTGTGGCTCGCGTTATGCCAGGCACAATGCTTTTCGAATGCGAAGGTGTGCCTATGGATGTGGCCAAGGAAGCTCTGCGTCTCGCCGCACAGAAACTCCCTATCACGACTAAGTTTGTTGTGAAAAGAGATTATATCGAAGAAGCTTAACACAAATAAGAAGAAATGAAAAACCAGTTAGTATTAAAAGAGCTTTCAACTGCTGAAATCAAGGAACGTTTGGACAACGAAAGAGCAATGTATCAGAAGATGCTGCTGAGCCACGCTGTTTCCCCCATCGAGAATCCTAACAAAATTAAAGAAAGTAGAAAAAACATTGCCCGTTGTCTGACTGAGCTTCGCAAACGTGAACTTGAAGGCCAGAACTAATAGGCGATAAATTCTAAACTGAAGATGGAAAGAAATTTAAGAAAAGAAAGAATCGGCGTCGTCGTGAGTAACAAGATGGATAAATCCATTGTTGTTCTTATTGAGCGCAAGGTGAAACACCCTAAATATGGCAAGTTCGTCAAGAAGTCTACCAGATTTATGGCTCACGATGAGAAAAATGAATGCAACATTGGTGATACTGTAAGGATTATGGAAACCCGTCCTCTGAGTAAAAACAAATGTTGGAGATTAGTAGAAATAATAGAAAGAGCTAAGTAATTATGATACAGCAAGAAACCAGAATGACCGTTGCCGACAACAGTGGTGCTAAAAGTGCACTGTGTATCCGTGTCCTGGGTGGTACCAAGAAACGTTATGCCACTATTGGTGACACTATCGTTGTTGCTATCAAGGATGCGCTTCCTTCCGGCAATATTAAGAAAGGAGCTGTCTCCAAGGCAGTTGTGGTTCGTACAAAGAAGGAAATCCGTCGTCAGGATGGAACGTACATCCGTTTCGACGACAATGCTTGCGTACTTCTTACCGCTGCCGACGAACTTCGTGGCACCCGTATTTTCGGACCTGTTGCACGCGAATTGCGCGAGAAACAGTTTATGAAGATTGTCTCATTAGCTCCTGAAGTATTGTAAAACATTTTGTGTTTTTCACAAAAATAAAAGAGAAAAAAGAAAATGAAATTGCACGTAAAAAAAGGGGATATGGTTCAGGTTATCGCCGGTGACGACAAAGGTAAAGTCGCAAAGGTGCTGAAAGTCTATCCCGAAAAGAATCGCGCCATCGTCGAGGGTGTCAACGTGAACAAAAAGCATACTAAACCGAATGCTAAAAATGCACAAGGCGGTATTGTTGAAGTTGAAGCCCCCATTCACATCTCCAATCTTATGGTTGTCGAGGGTAAGACCCCTACCAGAATTGGACGTAAAATTGACGAGAAGACAGGTAAATTAGTCCGTTATTCCAAAAAATCAGGGGAGGTAATCAAGTAATGACATACATTCCGACATTAAAGACAAAATACAACGAGGAAATCAAGCCTGCATTGATGAACGAGTACAAATACAAGACTGTTATGCAGTGCCCTCGTTTGCTGAAGATAACCCTGAACCAGGGACTTGGCAAGGCTGCCATTGCCGACAAGAAAGTCATTGACAAAGGTATTGAAGAGATGACTCTTATAGCCGGCCAGAAGGCTGTCGCCACTAAATCGAAGAAGGATATTTCCAACTTCAAGCTTCGTCGTGGTATGCCTATCGGTGTTCGTGTAACACTGCGTGGTGAGCGTATGTATGAATTCCTGGAACGCCTTGTAACTGCTTCTATTCCTCGTATCCGCGACTTCCGTGGTATCAACGACAAGGGTTTTGATGGCAAGGGCAACTACACTTTCGGCATTGCTGAGCAGATTATTTTCCCGGAAATCGACATTGACAAGATTGACCGTATACAGGGTATGGACATAACTTTCGTTACATCGGCAAAGACCGACAAAGAGGCTATGTCGTTGCTCAAGCAGTTCGGTTTACCATTTAAAAATCAACAAAAATAAGAGATAAATGGCTAAAGAATCAATCAAAGCAAGAGAACGCAAAAGAGAAAAAATGGTGGCTAAATATGCTGCCAAACGTGCAGCCTTGAAGGAAATCGTCCGCAAGGGCGAACCTGAAGAGGTTGAGAATGCCGTCATAGCTCTCCAGAAGCTTCCGAAGAACTCGTGTCCTATACGTTTGCACAACCGCTGCAAACTTACGGGTCGTCCGAAGGGCTATATGCGTCAGTTTGGTGTATCGCGCATCAATTTTCGCGAAATGGCTGTCAACGGTTTGATCCCTGGCGTAAAAAAAGCAAGTTGGTAATAGTTTTTAACAACAGCCTTGCAAGTTGGTGTTGACCAAAACTACAAGACTGAAAAAAAAGAGAAAAAATGGTAACAGATCCTATTGCAGATTATTTGACTCGTATGAGAAATGCCATAATGGCAAAGCATAGAGTTGTTGAAATTCCTGCATCGAATTTGAAAAAAGAAATCACCAAGATATTGTTCGAGAAAGGCTATATCCTGAACTATAAGTTCGAGAATGAGGGCCAGCCCAACCAGTCTATCAAGGTTGCCTTAAAGTATCATCCGGTAACCAAGATGTCTGCCATCTCAGAATTGAAGCGTGTTTCAAGTCCTGGTTTGAGAAAGTATGTCTCTGTTGACGAAATGCCTCGAGTCCTCAATGGACTGGGTATTGCCATCGTCTCCACTTCCAAAGGTCTTATGACCGACAAGGAAGCCCGTAACCTCAATGTAGGCGGTGAAGTTTTGTGTTATATCAGTTAATAAAGAGAGGAGAAATAGAAATGTCAAGAATTGGTAAATTACCTATTAAACTGCCAAAAGGCGTAGAAGTTTCGATGTCTGACGACAACGTTTTGACTGTAAAGGGACCTCTCGGACAACTCACACAGAAGGTTAATCCTGCCATCACGATGAATGTTGAGGACGGTGAAATTCATTTTGTTCGTCCCTCTGACTCGAGAGAACACAAGGCTCTGCACGGCCTCTATCGCGCCCTTGCCGCTAATATGGTTAAAGGTGTTTCTGAAGGCTTCAAGGTTGTTCAAGAAGTTATCGGTGTTGGTTACAAAGTTCAGGCCAATGGACAGGTGCTGGAGATGGATCTTGGCTATTCGCACAAGATTTTCTTCGAGCTTGCTCCCGAAATCAAGGTCGAAACTGTGACTGAAAAAGGTAAGAACCCCATCATTACGATGACCTCTATCGATAAGCAAGTTTTGGGCCAGGCTGCAGCAAAAATTCGTTCGCTCCGTAAACCCGAGCCTTACAAGGGTAAAGGTATCCGCTTCCAGGGCGAAGAAGTCCGTAAGAAGGCTGGTAAAGCTGCTGCTAAATAAAATATAAAAGGTTTAAACTGACCTTAAAAGAAATAATTATGGCAACAAAAAAAGACATAAGAAGAACAAAAATTAAATACAGAATTCGTCATAAAGTCTCCGGCACTGCCGAGATGCCTCGCCTGTCTGTCTTCAGAAGCAACAAGGAAATCTATGCACAGGTGATTGACGATGAGAAAGGCGTAACACTGACCGCAGCCTCAACTCTTGAGAAGACTGTTGAAAAGAGTGGTACGAAAAGTGAAATGGCAGCCAAGGTCGGCAAGCTTATTGCTGAGCGTTCACTTGCTGCTGGTATTAATACCGTGGTGTTTGACCGTAATGGTTATCTCTATCACGGCCGTGTTAAATCGTTAGCTGACGCAGCCCGTGAAGGCGGCTTAAAATTCTAATAAGTTATGGCAGAAGTAAACGTAAAAAGAGTAAAATCCAGCGAGATCGAATTCAAAGATCGTCTTGTCGCAATCAATCGCGTAACTAAGGTTACCAAGGGCGGTAGAACTTTTAGCTTCTCTGCTATTGTTGTTATTGGAAATGAGAATGGTGTTGTTGGCTACGGACTTGGTAAAGCCAAGGAAGTTCAGGCTGCAATCCAGAAGGGTGTTGATGATGCCAAGAAGAACCTTATAAAGGTTCCTGTTCTTAAAGGTACTATTCCCCACGAACAGACTGGCAAGTACAGTGGCGCTCGCGTCTTCCTCAAACCTGCAGCTCCCGGTACGGGTGTAATCGCCGGTGGTGCAATGCGTGCAGTGCTTGAAAGTGTTGGTGTCAAGGACGTGCTTGCAAAGTGCAAAGGCTCTTCTAACCCTCACAGTGTGGTGAAGGCTACCATCAATGCTCTTCTCCAAATGAAAGATCCTTATATGGTCGCTCAGCTGAGAGGTATCTCTCTTGACAAAGTGTTTAACGGTTAATTATAGGAGACTGAAATTATGGCAGAAAAGAAATTGAGAATCAAACAAGTCAGAAGTAAAATCGGTCGTCCCGCTGACCAGAAGAGAACTCTTGAAGCTCTCGGCCTGAGAAAAATCAATCATTCCCGCGAGGTCGTTGCTACTCCTCAGATTCTGGGTATGATTGACAAGGTTAAGCATTTAATTACCGTTGAAGAAATTTAATCTGTAACTTAGAAAGGAATAATATAATGAACTTAAGCAATCTTAAACCCGCAGAAGGTGCCGTCAAGCACTCAAAACGTATCGGCCGTGGTGCCGGTTCTGGCAAAGGTGGTACCGCTACCCGTGGTAACAAGGGTGCCAAGGCTCGTTCGGGCTACCACGCCAAGATTGGATACGAAGGTGGTCAGATGCCTCTCTATCGTCGCGTTCCCAAGTTCGGTTTCAAGAACTTCAACCGCGTAGAATATGTAGGCATCAACATTGATACTCTTAACAAGCTTGCCGAAGAGAAGAACATTGTCGACTTCAACATCGACGTCTTCAAGCAGAACGGTCTTATTTCGTCAAAAGATAAAATAAAGATTCTGGGACGTGGTGAGCTTTCAAAGGCTGTCAATGTCACAGCACACGCTTTCTCGGAAAAGGCCAAGAAGACCATTGAAGAGAAGGGCGGTTCAGCTACTATCATCGAAAAATAAATTAACTAAATAACAATGAAGAGATTTATCCAGACACTCAAGAATATTTGGTCGATTGAGGACCTGCGTAAGAGAATACTTTACACTTTAGGTTTAGTACTCATCTATCGCATTGGATCTTATGTCGTCCTTCCTGGTGTCGACCCCTCACAGCTTGGTGCCCTGCAAAAACAAGGCAGCGAAGGTCTGTTGGGATTGTTGAATATGTTCTCGGGTGGAGCTTTCTCCAACGCTTCCATTTTCGCCCTTGGTATTATGCCTTACATCACAGCATCCATTGTGATACAGTTGTTTGTGATGGTGATACCTTATTTCCAGAAGATGCAGCGTGATGGTGAGAACGGCCGTAGAAAAATGAACCAGATAACCCGTATTCTTACTGTGGCTATAACTGGCTTCCAGGCTCCTGCATACATCACCAATATGATGTATCAGTTACAGGGCTCTACAACGGCACTTCATCCTTTTGACGGTACAGGTCCTTCGACATTCTTCTGGATTTCAAGTATTGTCATTCTCATCTGCGGCACTCTTTTTGTGATGTGGATGGGTGAGCGTATCACCGACAAGGGTGTCGGCAACGGTATTTCTCTGCTCATTATGGTGGGTATTATTGCCCGTCTGCCTTTTGCATTGGCTGCCGAGTTTATGGCTCGTCTGACTGAAAGTGGTGGACTGGTAATGTTCCTGTTCGAAATTGTGGTGCTTCTTGCAGTAATATTGCTTGTCATATTACTGGTTCAAGGTACACGTCGTATTCCGGTACAGTATGCAAAGCGTATTGTCGGCAACAAACAGTATGGCGGTGTACGTCAGTATATCCCCATAAAGGTAAACGCAGCTGGCGTTATGCCCATCATCTTCGCACAGGCTATTATGTTTATCCCCATTACTTTTATGGGTTTCAACAACAATACCCCTTCGAAGTTTGCGATGGCTTTTGCTGACTACAATGGTTTTTGGTACAATTTAGTGTTTGCAATTTTGGTGATTCTTTTCACCTATTTTTACACTGCAATTGCTATCAACCCCAACCAGATGGCTGATGATATGAAGAAAAACGGTGGTTTCATTCCGGGTGTAAAACCTGGCAAGAAAACTGCAGAATACCTTGAAGATATACTCTCTAAAGTAACTCTTCCTGGATCGTTTTTCCTCGCCATCGTCGCCGTGTTGCCTGCCATCATTCGTCTGTTTGGTGTAAATACGCAGTTCGCTCAGTTCTATGGTGGTACTTCGCTGTTGATTATGGTAGGTGTTATTCTTGACACTCTCCAGCAGATAGAAAGCCACCTGCTGATGCGTCACTACGACGGCCTTACTAAAACTGGTCGTATCAAAGGACGTACATCGATGGCCATCCAAGCATAAAATTAATAAAAGGAAATCGGAAATGATTGTTCTCAAGACTAAAGAAGAAATTGAGCTCATCCGCAAGGCAGCCCTCCTCGTCGGCAAAACGCTGGCAGAGGTGGGCCGCCATATCCGACCGGGTGTAACAACTCAGTTCCTCGATCAGATTGGAGAACAGTATATCCGAGACAATGGCGGTATACCCTTGTGCAAAGGTTTCGAAGGGTTTCCTTCGGCTCTTTGCATTTCAGTTAATGATGTTGTGGTTCACGGTATTCCTGGAAATCTATTTCTCCAGGAAGGTGACAATGTCTCTCTCGACTGCGTTGTTGAACTTGATGGTTATGTCGGCGATTCGGCATATACATTCACTGTTGGTGAAGTCAGTCCGGAGATGCAACGTCTGTTGAAGGTCACTAAAGAGTGCCTTTATCTTGGCATAGAGAAGGCTAAGCCGGGTAATCGCATTGGCGATATCGGCCACGCTGTGCAGGCTCACGCTGAAAAAAATGGATACGGTGTTGTCCGCGAACTTTGCGGTCACGGTGTAGGTTTCAAGATGCACGAGTCGCCCAACGTTCCCAACTATGGCGTAAAAGGTACCGGAACTCTTATTAAGGAAGGACTTGTAATAGCTATCGAGCCTATGATTACAATGGGGTCGAAGAATGTCAAGTTTTCGCAGAGTGATGGATGGACTTGCCGTACCAAGGATGGTAAACCGGCAGCACATTTTGAACACACCATTGCTGTAGGTGCTAATGGGCCTGAGATTCTCTCGACTTTTGACTTTATTGAAAAACAATAATTATAAAATATGGCAAAACAAGCATCAATACAATTGGATGGCACTGTGGTAGAATCGCTCGGCAACGCGATGTTTCGTGTGGAGTTGGAAAACGGCCACGTGATCATAGCGCATATTTCGGGCAAAATGCGTATGCATTACATTAAGATTCTTCCTGGTGACAAAGTCCAGATAGAGATGTCACCATATGATCTAACAAAAGGAAGAATAACCTACCGCCACAAGTAAACCCATCATAGCACTTAAGAAGAAAACAGATAAATTTATCAATACAATGAAAGTTAGAGTTTCTGTAAAGAAAAGATCTCCCGAATGCAAAGTCGTTCGTCGCAAAGGGGTCGTTTATGTAATCAACAAGAAAAACCCAAAATTCAAACAAAGACAGGGTTAATTAACAAAAAAAGTATTATCAATTTATGGCAAGAATTGCAGGTATTGACTTACCCAAAAACAAAAGAGGTGTTATAGGTCTGACCTATATCTATGGCATCGGAAGAAGCCTTGCCTCTGAGATCCTGGCAAAAGCCGGTATCGACGAGAACAAGAAAGTTCAGGATTGGACTGATGACGAGCAGAATGCCCTCCGTACTATCATCAATGATGAGTACAAGGTAGAAGGTGCTCTTCGTTCAGAAGTTCAGATGAACATCAAGCGCCTTATGGACATCGGCTGCTATCGCGGCATCCGCCATCGTCTTGGCCTTCCTTTGCGTGGTCAGAGCACCAAAAACAACGCCCGTACTCGCAAGGGTAAGAAGAAAACTATCGCTAACAAGAAGAAAGCTACCAAGTAACATATAGTAGCTGTCGGTCGCATTTGCGACCGTGAAAAAATGTAAAATCAAGCAAGTAAGTAAAAAATTATGGCAAAAACTTCTAAACCGACTAAAAAAAGAGTCGTAAAAGTTGAACCTCAAGGAAGGGCTTGCATCTTTGCATCCTTCAACAACGTTATTATTTCGTTGACCAATAATGCCGGACAAGTGATTTCTTGGTCGTCAGCAGGAAAAATGGGCTTCCGCGGATCGAAGAAAAACACTCCGTACGCCGCTCAGATGGCTGCGGAAGATTGCGGTAAAGTTGCTTATGATTTGGGCCTAAGAAAAGTAAAGGTCTTCGTCAAGGGACCTGGTTCAGGACGTGAATCTGCAATCCGTGCAATCAATGGCTGTGGTATCGAGGTTACAGAAATCGTTGACATTACACCGCTGCCTCACAATGGTTGCCGTCCCCCCAAGCGCCGTCGCGTGTAATTATTAATTTTAACGTTACGTTAACTTTAACATTAAAAAGTAGAATAAAATGGCAAGATATACAGGTCCTAAAACCAAAATTGCAAGAAAGTTCCACGAACCGATTTACGGTCCTGACAAGAACTACGAGAGAAAACCTTATGCACCTGGAATGCACGGCCAGAACAAGCGTCGTGGCAAAACCTCTGAATATGGTATCCAGTTGCAGGAAAAACAGAAAGCGAAATATACATACGGCATTCTTGAACGCCAGTTTGTGAAAATATACGATGAGGCTTCACGTCGTGGAGGCATCACTGGTGAGGTGCTTCTGCAACTCATTGAGGCCCGTCTCGACAACGTGGTCTACCGTTTGGGTATCGCCCGTACGCGTGCCCAGGCTCGCCAGCTTGTCTCTCATCGTCATATTGCCGTCAATGGCAATGTGGTCAGCATTCCTTCCTATTCTTTGAAAGAGGGTGACATCGTTTCGGTTCGCGAGCGTTCCAAATCACTCGAAATTATCACCGACTCGCTGGCATCACGCGCCAACAACTATTCTTGGTTGGAGTGGGACGGCGCAGCAATGACTGGTAAGTTCCTCAACTACCCCCAGCGTGCTGACATCCCCGAAAACATCAACGAGCAGTTGATCGTCGAACTCTACTCCAAGTAATAGTCTGTAAGGAGTAACTCAATTTTAATTTCATAGCAAATAAGAAAGGAAACAGTAAATGTCAATATTAGCTTTTCAGCAACCAGACAAGGTCGTTATGCTTGAGTCTGACGACTTCAGAGGGTCATTTGAATTTCGCCCTCTCGAGCCTGGCTACGGTATCACTATCGGTAACGCACTGCGTCGTGTACTGCTCTCATCTCTCGAGGGCTTTGCAATCACGTCTGTGCGTATTGACGGTGTAGACCACGAGTTCTCCTCTTTGCCCGGCGTGGTTGAGGATATGACCGACATAATCCTCAACCTTAAACAAGTACGCTTCCGCCGTCAGGTGGAAGATACTGATGCAGAAAAAATCAGTTTCGAGGTAAAAGAACAGAACGTTTTCAAAGCAGGCGACCTCAACGAGTACCTGCAGGGCTTCCAAGTTCTCAATCCGGATGTGGAAATATGCCATATGGAACCCACCACAAGCCTCAAGATAGAGCTTACTATCGAAAAAGGCCGTGGTTATGTCCCGTCTGAAGAGAACAAAAAGTCTGGCGACCCCATCGGAGTCATTGCTATCGACTCGATTCACACTCCTATCAAGAATGTGAAGTATGAAGTCAGCGACTACCGTGTGGAGCAGAAAACGGACTATGAGAAGCTCACCTTCGATATCGAGACTGACGGCTCCATCCACCCCAAAGAGGCTCTTAAAGAGGCTGCTACCATCTTGATCCAGCACTTTATGCTCTTCAGCGATGAGCGCATCTCTATCGAACTCGAACCCAAGCAGGTTGTCGAGGAATTCGATGAGAATACACTCCACATCCGCCAGTTGCTCAAAACCAAGCTGATTGACCTCGACCTCTCGGTTCGCGCCCTCAACTGCCTCAAGGCTGCTGAAGTCGAAACGCTCGGCGATCTGGTTTCTTACAATAAAGCTGATTTGCTAAAATTCAGAAACTTCGGCAAGAAGTCGCTCATTGAGCTCGAAAACCTTGTTGCCTCCAAGAATCTGGATTTTGGTATGAACATTTCAAAGTATAAATTAGATAAAGAATAATAACTATGAGACACGGTTGCAAAGTAAATCATTTGTCAAGAACTCACTCGCACAGAGTTGCGATGATGTCCAATATGGCCACGTCTTTAATTATGCATAAGAGAGTGGAAACCACTTTGGCTAAAGCCAAAGCGTTAAGAGTATATGTTGAACCGCTGATTAACCGCTCGAAAGAGGATTCGACACACAATCGCCGTATCGTTTTCAGCTACCTGCACAGCAAAGAAGCCGTCAACGAACTGTTCCGCGAGGTGTCGCAGAAGATCGCTAACCGCCCCGGTGGTTACACCCGCATCCTCAAGACTGGCATCCGTAAGGGTGACAACTCAGAGATGGCCATCATCGAGCTCGTTGACTACAACGAGAATATGTTGAAAGAGCCCAAGGCTAAGAAAGCCAAGAGCACTCGCCGTGGTCGCGGTGGTAAGAAGGCAGAAGGCGCTGAAGCTCCTGTAGCAGAGGCTCCCGTGGCCGAAGCTCCTGTCGCTGAGGCTCCTGCCGTCGAAGAACCCAAGGCAGAGTAATTTCGACAAATAACAGGATAGAGTGTGGGCAATATATTGCCCACACTTTTTTTATTGCCCCAAACGCGGCGTCGGGGGCGCGCTGTGAAGCAAAAACAAATAGCAACGGGCAAAACAGATTTGAACGTTTTTGAATGGATTCCTTAAGATTTTGAGCTAAGCGACCCCTATAAGTGAACCACGGATAGACCGGATTCAACGGATAACCAATTTGACAATGCGACACACCCTGGATTGACGATGTTTGATGGTGCGACACACCCCGG
>JAEEGL013866056.1_pt1 | contig 38669 bp, 41 predicted proteins | sample 9134231 | NCBI WGS metagenome assembly JAEEGL01 (sample SAMN16246548, study PRJNA631951) | gut metagenome | biome: gut microbiome; feature: rumen; material: fiber-attached | host: Bos | place: Iran: Karaj | collected 2018-10 | reverse complement strand
TAGACCTCATACCTCCATTTGATGCCATTTGTCAGCAGTAACTTCCCCAGCAATCCCCATTTCGTCCTGAGCTTTGCTAAGTTCTCTTTCAACAGGTAGCAGTCAGCCTCTTCACTCGCTATCAACCACAAGGCATAGTCATTATTACCTTTCAGATTCCTCAGCTGCAGCCTTCCGACCTTCTCAGCATCATACATCACAGTTAGGTAGGCCGGCCAACAACACTTCATCATATCCTGATAAGTCACCCTGTCTTTACCACCTATTACAAACCCGCGATCAAGAGAATCCTTATCAATAATACCATATTGAGTATAGGAGAACGCATAGCCGTGCTCCTCCATAAAACCAATCTGCCTTTCCAGTTTCGTCGGTTCCCAAATATCTCCCGCATCAAGGAAAGCAATCCATCTTCCTATAGCCTCTTTTAGAGCAAAATTCCTCCTTGGAGTTATAGCATTCATATCTGAGATGTAAGAAGTCTTAATTCTGCTCCTCCCATATGAACCTACAGTCCATTCATTACCAGAATCTCTTTGTTTCTTAATATCATCCTCTCTAAGCTCAGAAAAAACATCAAGGGTCTCATCATTCGTTTTTGCCACAAACAACAATTCCCAATTCTGGTACGTCTGTGCCAAAACACTTCTGACCGTATCTTCGACATAAGTCGCATCACCATGCGACAACATGATGATGCTTACCAAATCGTTTCCCGTCTTCATACCCTCTGCTTTTCTGTCTTTCTTATGTCCTTCTGTTCTTATTATCTAAACTCGTAATTCTGGTACTATGTCTTGAATTATTATCGCCATCTCGGCCAGAAGATATACGAGCAAAACTGCCAAATGTCTTTCAGAATATCTTTCATCGCCCAGGAAACTTAATTTCAGTCATTGCTCTTTCTATCTCATCAAGAGGGACATCACCATTCCACATGCGATAGACATAAAGCGGCGTGATGCCTCCAATATCCATCGAGCACGACCTCATCTCATGCTCAATAAATTCTTGAAGCCTGGAAACAACATCTTCCATCACCATTCGAGAATATCTTCAGGACCTATTGGCTCATAAGGTCCATCCTTAACCTCCATAATCACAGTCCCACTCTCAAGAGACCTGACTGTATGCCATTGCCCAGCAGGAATATTTACAGCCACGACAGGCCCGTTTGGCGAAAGCTCAATGGCCTCCGTACAGATTCGCTCAAACTCATCATAATATTCCTCCACCAACCGACCACGAATACATACCACAGTCTCAGAGGTTTTCTGGTGTCGATGTATCGGTAACGTGCTTTCTGGTTCTATCGCATTCAGCATCCTTTGTGATCGGTCTGCACCTGAATTACGCAAATCGTAATTCATGCGTAGCCGAGGTGAAACCTTAGCCTGTTCCGTTAAACTATCTAATAAAGCATGAGTTATATTCATTTCTTTCATCATTGAACTTTATGTTTCCACCATTGTGGCCAAAACAAATATCGACAAAACGCCCACAAGCCTTTAATTATTGATCTCACTATCAAAAATTATATACAACATCCACAGTATTCCCACTGCTACTGACAACGACATTACGTCCTTTACCAAACATTTTATCACTTAACCACCAAGTCAATTCAGCAGCCCCGAAGCCTACACCAGCCCCAGCCACCACATCATACCAATGATGCCTGTCACTTACTACTCTCTCAACACCCACTGCCGTAGCAGCCGCATATCCCGCAATCGGTATCCAGATACTCTCTCGACGAAACTCCTTATCCAAAGACCTTGCTGCCGCAAATGCGATTGCAGCATGCCCCGAAGGAAACGACTTATTATCCGAATGATCCGGTCTATCTTCTTTTACCATCGCCTTCAGCGCCGTCTTGGCACCAAACGCCACTACCACCGACGCTCCTGTGTTCACGATAAACCTTGGCCAGTTATGCCCTAATGTATTAACGACACTCGTCCGTTTCTCCCCCGGCCTATTCCATCCTATAACCTGCCCTAATTCATACTGCACACCTACATTAAGATCAAACCAGCCGTTACTATTCGCACCAGCTCCTGTATTATCTTTATCCATAAAGGAACTGGTAGTAAATTGATAAGCCACATCTACGAATAGGTTAACTTTATCATTAATTTTGAAAGTCTGTTCAGTTCCTAAGCCTACCAATGGCGAAAAATCACCTAGTTCAAAATTGCTATCTAATCCTACTCGAGGGAATATAATAGTATTCCATTTTCTATCCACATTATATCCAAAAAGGATTGAATGTACATTAAAGAATACGTCCAAATAAGCAGCAGCATACCCACCTGCGTCATGGTTGCTGCCAGGTTTATTCTCCGCATCAATCCAACTCATATGGTCATTACCCACAATTCCATTTTGCCAGTTAAACCCCGTTCGTAGTCCTGCTTCTGGAGAAAACCACTTTCCTACCCCTAAATTTACACCAAAAGACTTGCCATTTGGAAAAACATGAGTGAAGTTTACACCATATGGATTTAGCAGAGACATGCCCACACCTGCCTGAACAAACCAATTATCCCAAAATATATTTGTATCGACTGCATGCTTATAGCGAACAGGTCTCTCAGATGATTTGGAGAATTTATTATATCCAAAATCTAATTGAACACCAACATTAAGATCCAAGAAACCATTACTACCTTTTCCCTTACCAGAACTTGTGCCTATTGCACTTGATATAGCATGGTATGCAATATCTCCATACAAGCTTAATTTATCATTTAGCCTATATGTATTATGTATGCCAAAGCCTAAAACAGGCGATCCTTCCCCATTTCCATTATTAATAAGAGCACCCATTCTAGGGAAAACACTTAGATTCCATTTCCTTTCACTATCATAATTTCCCAAAAGGCTATGGACGTTAATCAAAGCATCTGCAGATATAACAATATAACCACCATGCTTATTATCAGCATTGCCAAGCCATATGGCATTTTCATTATTTAAAATGCCATTTTCCCACTTTAGATTTCCTCGGAATCCAAATTCATGCGTAAACCATTTTCCCAAGGCTACATCAACGCCAAATGACTTGCCATTCGGGAAAACATCTTTTATATCTTTCCCATAATGATTAAATAAAGACATATCTAGACCTACCTGTCCAAACCAATTGTCCCCAAATGAATTTGTTACAATCTTATTCGGGTCAATCTGATGCTCATTTTGAGCGAAGGCGGAAAAATGGCATGCAACAATCCATATAATTACCAATAATGTTTTTCTCATTTTTTTGTTCATTCTCTTTTTACATACCTCATCCATTTCCAAATTCCATAGCATCCATTCCTCATCGTATTCCATGCTGCCTCCCATGGATTCATACCTTCTTCGATACGATAACATTCATATCGCCACTTTACCTTATCTGTCATCAAATACCTCCCCATGAGTCCCCAACGAGTTCTCATTTTTGCAAGTTTCTCATCAAGCAAATAACAATCAGCCTCTTTACTTACATTCAACCAAAGCGCATAGTCATTATGCTCTCTCAGATTCATTACCTGCTGCAATCCGACCTTCTCTCTGTCATACATTACCGTCAAATATCCCGGCCAGCAGCATTTCTGCATATCATTAGTAGTTATATGCCCTTTTCCGCTTATGATAACTCTTCTATCTACCGAGACCTCATTTATCAAACCATATTTCGTATAACTAAATGCATAACCATGCTCCTCCATAAATGTTATCTGTCGTTCCAATTCTGTTGGTTCCCATACGTCACCCACATTTAAGAATGCTATCCATCACCCTTTAGCATCTTGAAGGGCTGAATTCATAGAAACTACTGCACCTCGTGACTGAACACTTCTGGTTACATGAAACTTATTCACTCTAGTTCCATCTTCATTCCTATGAGAGCATTCATTCATCAGTACCATCATCTGACTGACCGTATCATCTGTAGAATAATCATCCATAAATACAATCTCCCAATTCTGATAGGTCTGAACCATTACACTTCTTACAGTCTCTTCAACATAAGTAGCGTTATTGCGAGAGAGCATAATAATGCTAACCAAATCTTTCATTGCTAAATCCTTCTCAACACGACTTCAAATGCCTCTGCATAATTACAGCCGCTTTGACTCCCACGATACGAGGCAAAGCCCTCAATAGCCTCCTTGCTCCGAGGATGAGGATAAGGTCTCATCACACCACGATACATAGACAATGCTTTTACTTTCGCATCGACGCCATCTTTACCGACCTCCACATAACAATTCGGCATAAAACGATTCATAGCCGAGTTTACGCTCCACTCCGTTGCCGATGGTACTTCCATATACCAAAGTTCCTTCACCGGTTTTACTTCTGGCCTTCGTTGGAACAGTCGCACGGCCTCTTGACAAGCCATCGATGTCTGCAAATGATCATTATTCGTATCTGCAGAGTGATGTGTAACGATAATGTCCGGCTTACTATCGAGAATAGCCTTTTCTATAAACTGTACCAATTGAAGATGGGGAATGCTGTTCATCTCGATATTCGGAAATGATCCCTCATACTTTTTGCCAATGCCAAGATATGCTGCGCTGGCGTTGAGGTCATCATCCAGTTCCTTGTCTTCGGGACGAAAAGCTCTGGCCTTCGCCTCAGTACACATGATACACACATCAACTTCGTCATTTTTCGACCAAGTATAAATTGACGCGCCTGCGCCCAACACCTCATCATCAGGATGAGCTACCACTATCAAATATTTCATATCTTTTATTAGTTTTTAATCCGTACAATTCGTGTTCACTCTACTCATTGGTCCTAAATGGCCATAATGCCTTAAATATCAAATAGGTTTTATTACTATTGCCAAAGACGAGTTTGATAACATAGTATCCGGATATCACTATCCAACGAGGGAAGTGTAGAACATGTTTAGCTCTGCCCTCTGCCTTCTCTTCCGCTATCACCTTTGCGCTGTCTAATAACTCATCATCCTTGATAATATGGATAGTATTATCCACCCTCTTATCAACCCAATCAACCATTGCAGACACTGCTTTCCGAACATTCAGTATCTCGAACTGCTGTCCTCCTCCAATTAAATATGCCCAATTTGGGTATTTCAGGTAATACCGTTTTTGAATATCACGTTTTACATCCTCAGTATATACTGGTGATAACCTGTAAATATTCCACTCATGGCATATCTCCATCAGGCGTCTCTCAGCTAATGCCTTACTCTTTCCATAGTTGGAAATGGGATTCAACTCCGTTTCAGGTGTGATAACTCCTTTTACCATTCCAATAGCATCAACGGTACTAATAAACAAAACCGGCACATTATGCTTAGCACAATTCTCAAACAGATTCTCAGCACAATCCACATTCACTTTCTTAAAAGCCTCCCATGAGGTATCTGCTATCCCCTTCGTATGTGCCAGGGCTGCTAGATGAATTACACGGTCTATCTTTTTATCATTGAACAACTGAGATATTGCCTCTTTTGACGACAAATCCAGTATAATTTGTGTAAGGCCTTGAAGATTGTTATCTCTTGCTATTCGGTCTATACCTATAACGGTGTGCCAGTCCTCTATTAGACCTTTTACAACATATCCACCTATCATACCGGCGGAACCAGTTACAAGAATATTCATCTCCTTATTGATTCATCGTTTTAGAGGCTTCATCAACCAGTTCATTCAATATCCATGTTGCTTCTTTTCCCACTAAAGCATAGCAGATGCAAATGACCGTGTAGATAATCATTTTCATATCATAGCCAATACTAGCCTTTTGAACGTATGTATATTCCAACTCTCGACGTGTGGGATACACTTTCTCCATGTATTCTTCTTCATTGGTGATTTGGTCACCATATATATAGTCATACAACGCAGCTGGTCCGCTCAACCCTACTGGAACCTTCGCCGCTTCGTTCCATTTCCCATAACGAAACATGTTAAATTGATCCTCAGCCACAGGTCGTGGACCAACAATAGACATGGTACCATTCAGGATATTGATGAGTTGAGGCAGCTCATCAATCTTTGCTTTACGGATAAAATAGCCAAACGGGAAAATCCGATCTTCATCAGGTCTCAAACTTGACTCTGCACCTTTCTTAGGCGATTTCAGTACTTTCATTGACCTAAATTTATACATTTTAAACGGTTTATTTCCTTTTCCAATACGATTAGCTTTATAAAATATTGGTCCCCAGTCATTTATCAGAATACCTATCATGGTAAATAGAAATATTGGAGAGAGAACTATTAATGAAAAAAGTGCACAAAAAAAATCAAAATACCTCTTTATGATAAAATACATAGTCATCCTTTCTTTACACTAAAATGATATACTAAATCAAATCGTAATTCGACAAGTTCACATCCCAACTATTGATATCGTAAAACTCATTCTTGCCAAGGACTTTTGAATTGAGAATAGCCGTAAAATTGAATTTCTTGGGCTCATATTTACGAGGAATTTTAATGAATCCGGTATTCTTAAACGGAAGTACGCCAACATAAAGTACAATATCACAGATCTTCTTCTCTTGTTTCCAAATATACTTAGCCGCTCTACAGAAGTTTTTAGCGGACTTTTGAGTAACATCAATTAGGAACGCCGCCCTAATACCTTCATAGTCTTCAACCTTATATACGAAATCCAGCCCAGGGAGGCTCACCTTTGTATATTTACCATCCATTCGCTTATATCTGGTTTCATTGTAAGTATTTGTCTCTTTCTCGATTAAGAAACGATACACTTTCTTTGATGCGAACAAGCCCGAAAACGATACCCAGCATTTACAAGATAAAATTGACACCCAATTCAAGAAAATAAGTTTCTTCTTGATTCCGCCTATACGAAAAGGTAAACAATACGTATCGAGGTTACCAACATGTTTCATGATTTTGATGCCAGTAATCAGCGGAAAGGCATTATCATTAGGGAATCCATAGACGAATTCATAACCATCTCCCTTATACCTGTCAAAAGCAGTCTTCATCAATTCATAATAATTTTCCAAACCGCGGTATTTAGGATGAATCATTGTATCTATGTTACAAATGGCAGGAATTCGTGCCCCATTAACAATATAATAACACGGTATGCCAGCATCATGACCTACAATGATATCATCAGCTTTCATCAGAGAATGAATGCCGTCACCTTTAACATTGTTATAATACTGGTTATCAAACTCTTTGACAGTCCTATTCTTCTCGAAGATCTCATTGAAAAGATTAACAATTTGCAATTTCTCTTCAATGGTCAATTCACTTGTCTTCTTAACCTCAAACGTAATCATAAAAGATCCTTTTACAGAGCTTTTTCTATTACTCCTAAATTTATCACCCCTTTCAAACTCAAATCCGCAATTCCCGAAGCCAAACCAGCACCCATACCAATCATAAAGATATGGTCTGCACCGTCTTGCAACTCGGAAGAGATCGTCAACGGAATAGACACTGAACTAGTGTTACCATACTTGTTCATACATACCGGCATCTGGGTCTTGTGGTCAAAGCCAATGGCTTTAGCCAGTTTCTTCAGCATAAAATGGTTGGCTTGATGGAGCACAAGCTTATCATACTCTTCACCGCTGGTTTCCAACTCATCCATAAAGGCATTGGCAATCTCAGGAACCACGTCCACCACATAGTCGAATACGGCACGGCCGTTCATATACATATCAATGAACCTGCGCTTGCCACCGTCTTCCCAAACCTGATAATCCAGATACTCTTTCTTCAAAGGATAGCGCATACCTAACTTGACGGTAATGGCATCACGGTTGCTGCCGTCACTCATAAAGGTGAAATGCCAGTCAGGCGCACTTGCATCTGGTGTAACCACTGTTGCAGTTCCTGCATCACCAAAAAGCAAAGCAGTGCTCTTGTCCCAAGGCGACACATACTTGCTATTGATATCACCGTCAAGCAGCAGAACTTTCTTCTGCATATTCTGGGCAATCAGGGCAGCATTCCACAGACCAAACACATAGCCAGGACAAGCGTGATTAATATCCAGTGTTGCCACATCCTTACCCAAGCCCAGCAGATGCTGAGCATAGGTGGAGTTGTTTGGCATCAGGCAGTCAGGAGTCAGGGTCACAAAGATGACTGCACCAATATCCTCTTTCTTCACGCCACCCTCTGTAAATATCTTCTCTGCAGCAGCCACGCAGAAATCCATAGAAGTGGTTTCTTCTTTAATTGCCACATGACGCTCCAACACGCCCAATGCCTTGAGTGTTGAACTCATATCTTCTTCAAAGTGGCTCTTGGCAAACTCCAAGTTGTCCACCTTGTTCTCAGGGACACAAGCTGCTATCGCCTCTATCCGTACTCCCTTAATTGTACTAATATTCATAACCGTCCTTTCTTTTATTTGTGGTTAGCAATCCATTCATCAATATCCTGGGTCTTGATGATACCATCCTTCTTAATCAAGGTGATATCCACACCCTTTTCTTCTGCGTAAGCAATAGCCTTCTTACTAGCATTCACAGAAGAGAGCTTCTGAGCCTTTGCTTTGGAAACATTGAACTCAGCCAGACAAGCCTCAGCATCTTCCTTCAGATCGAAGATCATACCTGCGCTCTTGCCAACCTCAACCTCATCAAGGTCTTCCACGAACAGCACTACGTAACCAGAGAAATCAACTTCATAGTCTTCTGTAGCCTTTGATGTTTCAGTACAATAGAGTACTTCTCCCTCTTCAATGTACTCCAGCTGCTCTTTCCTGATATCACTGATGGTAACCTTAGTATCATTCACATTGATGGTAGGGATAATCAAATCCTTAAACTTTCCTTTATAATCTGCCATATCTCTTATTTATTAATTTTCTTAATTCTAAATCTAAATTCTCAATTAATGTGTTGTGCAAAATTGATAAACTCTCTCAATTTCGTTTGCCACGCTCTGCTCAATCTCCTTCACCTCAGCCTCAGAAAGCTGCTTGGTAACACTCTTGATGCAATCATGCTCGTGCCAATATTCATCACGTTCCTTAGGGATATAAGCACGCTTATCGCTCTTTGAGTGACCGCAGAAACGGTGAGTCAACACTTCCACAAACTGAGGTTCTCTGGTTTCACGAACTGCCTTTACAGCCTTTTCCAGCGTTTCATATAGGGTGTCAAAGTCGCTCGCCTCGACACGGGTGTAAGGCAGTGCAAAACCCTTAACGCGGTCTTCAAAAACCACAAACGGGTTGGCTGTCTCTACGGGAGTACTCATGGCATAGCCGTTGTTCTCCAGGATATAGAGCACGGGCAGTTTCATTTCTGCTGCCAGATTAAAGGCTTCCAATACATATCCTTCGTTCATGGCTCCATCACCGAAATCCACAACCGAGATGGCATCTGTCTTCTCCTGTTTCAATGCAAAGGCAATACCGGTTGCCACCGTTGCCATACCGCCTGTGATACCGTTGGTAAAGTAGTTCTTGTAATATACGTGCTGGCTGCCACCAAGTCCCTTGGCCATTCCAAAGTTTTTACCCATAATCTCACCCAACAGGGTTTCGGGCTTCATGGTCATCATCATTGAGAGACCGTGAGCACGGTGTCCACTGCAAAGATAGTCGTAGTCAATGTTCAGTAGGTAGCTTAATGCCACAGGAACGGCTTCCTGACCAATACAGCAGTGGGTGGTTCCTCTTAACAGGCCCTGAGAGAACAGTGATTCAATCTTATGCTCCATCTCGCGGATGAGCATCATTCTGTACAATACTTCTTTCTTGTCCATTGTCTGTCCTCCTTTCTACCAGTTAAGAATTACTTCCTTGATTTCATCCATCTGCGGCAGGGCCAGCGCCTCAGCCTCCTTGGAGGTGCCGATGATATGCTGCTTGGCGCCAATGGTCTTGAACTTGGCCGTCATGCCACGTTGTACCATCTGGCTGATAACCGTATCACCAATGCCAAACGGAATGTGCCCTTCCTCGACGGTCAGCACCTTCTTGCAATCCTTCAGCAAGCTATGCAGCAGGTCAAAGTCCATCGGGCTCAGGCTACTTACATCCAACAGGCGGACAGCCACCTCTTCCTCCATATAGATGTCATACATCAACTGGAGCAACAGGCTAATCAGACCACCGTAACTGACAATGGTAATTTCTGCTTCCTCATCGGGGAACGTTACCTCTGCAATGGGGAAATCACCACCATGGTACTGGATGTCAAACGCACTGGCAATCTTCTCTGCCTTGAACATCTTGCGGGTATAATCCAGCTTGTTCTCAGCAAAGATTACCGGCATGCCCAGTCCCATGGCCTTCACCAGCAGGTCTCCCGGCTCGTGAAGCACAGAAGGAGAAATCACGGCAATGTTAGGCAGACCCACATACAACTTCTCCAGACTCTGACTATGTGTTGCACCATAACCACGGTAACCACCCATCGGGTCACGCACCACCAGGTGCAGCTTCTTCTCAAACCCTTCAACGAACTTGGAGGCATGGTTCAGGATCTGGTCCATAATCAGGGTACTGAAATCACCAAACATGATTTCTATCATGGGTTTGTACCCGGCCAAAGCCATACCTACGCCAAGGCCCGTGAAGCCCTGTTCAGACATTGGGGTGTTAATAATCTTCCCAGGGAACTTGGCAGACATGCCCTTGGTAAGCGTATAGGCTCCACCATAGGGATCTGCTATGTCCTCTCCCAGAAGGAAACATTTCGGATCTGCCAAAAGGCGTTCTAAGCCTGAGATGATTGATTCTTTGTAAGTTTCCATTGATACTTATTTTACTGAGTAGCCACCGTCGAGGAGCAACTGAGATCCGGTCATCCAGACGGTTGCATCCGACAGCAGGTAAACAACTGCATAAGCCACTTCTTCGGGCTTACCATAACGACCAAGCGGATAATTCTTTGCATCCTCATCCAGCACATCCTGTGACAGAGCTGTATTCTTGGTGAGAGGTGTCTCAATCATACCCGGATGAATGGTATTCACACGGATACCTCTTGGAGCCAACTCAATGGCCAATGCCTTTGAATAGCCAGCAATAGCGCCCTTAGTTGAGCCATACAGACTACCACCTACCAATCCGGCATATACACCTGACATAGAAGAGGTGAATACTATGGATGCTCCCTTGTTCAGTTTCTTCTGGGCAATCAGCTGTTGGATCAGGTTGATATGGGAGAAGGTATTCACGTTGAAAATCTTCTCCATATCTTCTTTCTTACTGAACTTAGCCATCAAAGACAGCACAATACCAGCATTACTGAATACGCCATCCAGTTTAGGAAGTTGTCCTACTGCATTGCAAAGTGCATCATAGTCCGTCAGGTTCAGGGCCATCGTCATAATGCTCTCGTCACCGATGTCTGCTTTCACAGATGCAAGACCCGCTTCATTCAAGTCAAACAGCACCAGGGAGGCGCCCATATTGGCGCACTCCTTGGCTGTTGCCCTTCCTATTCCAGATGCAGCTCCGGTAATAAGGATGGTCTTTCCTTCAAGTGAAAACGGATTAGCCATTGTTCTGTTTCTTTTCTACGATGTCAAAGAGATTCTGGACGGTAATGGCGTGTCGGAGCTCATCAAACGTGAGCTGTACACCATACTCGTTATCCACCATATTAAGGAGAGAAAGTCCAATCATAGATGACCACTCATCCATATCTCTCATTACTGTTTCGGGCTTGATTTCACTGATGTCGGTGTCATCAAACTGATCTGCGAAATTCTCGATAAATTCTTTGATTCCCATAATAATTATTTATTTAATACATCTTCATAAATCCGAATATACTTATCGCCTTCTACTTCTTCTGAGAAATACTTGTATAGTCGCTTCTTAGCATTCTTGCCATATTCGACACATAGCTCATCATTAGTAAATAGCGTGTTCATGGCTATTGAAAGGCCTTCCACATCATTAGGTTGTACCACAAAACCAGTTTCTTTGTCATAATTGACGAAACTTGTTCCAGTTCCAAGTTCTGTTGAAATCATAGGTTTAGAATTATAGCTTGCCTCCAAAAGCACCTGCCCAAAAGCTTCTGCGGGAGATATGGATGGAAGTACAAAGAACCGGCAGTTCTGCATCAGATAGAACATTTCATCGTCTGGTACAAATCCAAGCAAAGTAACATTATTGATTTTTTCGTTTTTTATTCTTTCTTTTAGGTGGTCCATTAGAGGACCTTTACCAACTACCAATATCTTGCCTTTTACATTTTTGCTGGCATTGAGAAGAAAGTCAAGCCCCTTATACCATCGCAAAACGCCGACAAACAAGGCGTAGTCCGGGTTGGATTTTACAAAATCCTTAAACTTTTCTGATATAGTTCTTTCTTTGTTCGCACGCTCTTCGTCTATCCAAAGATTAATAGGTTGAACCTTTTCTTTGAATTTATGCAGTACAGTAATAGATTTTGTAAGATTAACGTTGATGGGAACAATAACCTTTGCCTTTTTAAGTAAAGCAATGTGGAATGGATAGTAAACCATATTAAACCATTTGGGATTGCAAACCTTGCCTATATAAGTCAGTACAATAGGCTTCTTTGTAAATGTTCGTAATACCGCTAACTCTACCACTGGATAAGGATAATAAAGGTGGATAATATCACAATCATCAATCAGTCTTCTGACATTTCTCACCAAGGAGAAGCTGAACGGGCTACTAGCTGGGCCAAAAGAATATTTAAATGACTCCGTTTCAATCCCCTCCTGTATAAGTTTTTGTGGATTCTTCGATACATATACAACTTTCGCCTCGTAACCGTTCTTTACTGAATGTTTAGCTATTTGACGAATTGCTTCTTCAAGACCACCTTGAGTATCAGGGAAATAAGTTTTAAATAAATGTAATACTTTCATTATATTCAAATAATTTATGTTCGGATTATCGAATATTCATCGCCAAATCCCAACGAGTTAACAATCTTTATATATTCTTTTGCTGTATTATTAGATGTTTGCTTTGGCAAACTCATTAATAGCCGCCTATAATCTTCAATCTGAATCTCACTCATTTTTGAAGTTATCATCAGACCCTCATATATATCATTCACACCATTACTGTTGAGACAAATATGACCATCTAATCTACTTATTTCATTACTAAAACAACCTATAGGAATACAATCATAACATAAAGCTGTTTTATAAGTAGTATTATTTATAGATACTGTAGGAATAATCGGCAAAATACAAAATTCAGCTGCCATAAATAATTTTCGAACATCCTCCTCCCCTAAACCTTGGCGAAAATATACTTTATCATCTTCATAGGTGTTTTCAAATGAAGAACTAGAGATTATAATAAGCCGATTTTGTTTGTCAATATTAAATTTTCTCCAAGCAGTTAGCATCTCCTCAAAAGCTTTAGTTTTCGATATTAAGCCAAAAAATAGATAAAGATGCCTGTCTTTTTCTTGAGCATCATCAGGTTCTATATAAATATTACTCGGAATCGTTCGGATATAAACTTCCTTTTTGTACTTTTGTTCAATCCATCCTTTCGTTTTATGATCGGTAACCATAATGACATCGGACTTTCTAATAATTTTACGAATAATAAATCGTCTAAACGAGCTGACTCTAAAATATTCATGTAGTGAAAGAATAAGGCCACCCTTTCCTCTTGAAATTCTCCATTTTAATATTGTCAAGAAAAATAAGATTACTGGATTACACTCATTAAATGGATATTCCAAAATTACCACATCTCCATGAGCTATTCTCCTCGTTACTTGAAAAATCGTCTTAGACATATTGATAGAAAAGAATTTGCCCAGGAAATCAGTTCTTACACAAATTCCGGAATAAAGTGACACGGAATTAGGATAAAGTAAATTGGAAATAGAGTTATAAACCTTATACGCGTAATCACCAATTCCGTCCGTTTTGCTTTTAGCATTGTTGCAAATAATATATATCATCAGGTTGAATTAAATGTAATTATTACCAAATACCATCTTAACGAAATAAGTTCTTAAAATAAATCAGCCCGCTCCACATAAAAACATATAGAGCATCTACAAGCCATGTCTTATACCTTATATGACAAATTATTTTTATCATTTCTTTGTTAGCTTGTAAATATCTTTTTGAAGACAATCCATTTTCGGCATCATATATACTTATAGTCTTATTAATATGAGAAAACAAATAATCATGAACAAATAACGAATGAAACAAATTGAAGTCTGCCGCAATTTTATAATCGACATCATACAGATGATGCTTCATCACATCTATCTTAACAAAACAGCTCTGATGACAGAATGGCATACGATATCTAAGAACAGAAATTGGCTCAGCTGGAGCATATTTGATCTCTTCGCCTTTCTTACGCAGCACATCACCAAAATAAATATCAGAAACAAAATTATCCTTATTTATTGCAATTTGTACATCTTGACACGTTTTGTCATTGCTAAAGCAGTCTCCTGCATTCATGAAGTTAATATAATCACCCGCTGCAAGCACAATCCCTTTATTCATTGCATCATATATGCCCTTATCGGGTTCACTAATCCACTTCGTAATATAATTCTCATATTTTCTAATGATATCTACCGTACCATCCGTACTTGCTCCATCAACAATAATATATTCAATATTGTTGTATGTCTGGTTAATAACAGACTGTATAGTTTTCTCTATTACATTCACAGCATTATAGCATACCGTGACAACTGAAATTTTTAGCTTCCCCATATTCTAAAAGAAATGTCTATGACTTCCATCAAATTCATATCGTAAATCTCTATTTCTCTCACCAACCTTTTTTGCTGGAATACCTGCTACAATAGTAAATGGCTCGACATCTTTTGTCACAACTGCACCTGCGGCGACAACAGCCCCTTCACCGATGTGTACACTATGTAAAATAATTGTATGTGAACCTATCCATGCCCTATTATCAATGATAACAGATCCGTGTTCCTGTGTTTCGCATCTGAACCATGGGTCTCTATGATCATGTTGTTCTGTCCATATTCGGACATTACTGGCTAAAACCACATTATCGCCTATTACGATTCCATTTCTTGCATCCAGAATAGAGTTATCACCGACTACAGATCCTTTCCCTATCACAATATTTTGTGGTTCTCTAATTTCTGTCCCATAATAAACCACAGCCTTTTCGGCAATGTCCATACAGCAAATATACTTATAGATAAAGATGCGCAAATGATGGGAGGGAACATATGACAATCGAAAGAGGTAATATGAGACAAAACTAGAATAGTATAAAGATATAATGCTCTTTAAGGACCGATCTTGACGTTGCTCATAATGGTTATCTATTGCATTATTCTGCTTCGACGGAGCCATCTTTTTCTTTATTAGAAAAAAGAATTTCACTAACGGAGATAAAAACGTAACGAAACAAATATTACGAAACAAAAAAAGAAAGACTAATGTTATTATAAGATAGTAAACCATCATTTCTTGTAAACTTCGTTATCAAATGTCATGAAAAGTATCAAGGGCCTCTTTTGTCTTTGTAATAAATCCTTTACCGAAGCGTAAATCTGGTTCCATATAGTTACCTTCCCCCCATTCATTCCACGCTTTGACAAAGACTAAATTTTCTTCTATATTTCTATTCTTACATTTATCAAAAACTTGTTTACATAATTGCTTCCACTTTTCTGGGGAGAAATCATGAAGAATAATGCCTCTATTTGCACTACGAGGTGAGTGATCATAGTTGGGTAATAATGTCGGCCAAATATTCTTATTCGCATCGAAAGAATTCAATAATGCCTCAGCATAATCATCATAAGAATAGACTTTATTAGGCTTGCTATCAATATAGCGTTTTAACTTCTTAACCGCTTTTTTAACAAAAGAAGATTGGTCAAATATATGCGTAAGATAATCCACGCTTACATAATCATATCCTAAACCCAACAACTCATCAACGGCATTCTCCTGGTATGTGAATCCAAAGAAAACAAATCCACCTAGGCCACTCTGCTTAGCCAAATCATTCCAAATAGACTTAAACATCTTAAAGTCTGGTATATCCATTGGGGAATATATCCCATACAACAGTTTTCCATTGACCTTTATGTACCTTTCATCTTTAAAAGCAGGCAACATGGCATTGAAATGGTCGATATAATCTTTTTCTCCAGGATAAGTTTGCTCTATCAACAATCTGTCCGGTTTTGTCGGATCCCATGTTTTCTGGTACCATGAGTGATTTGCCCAGCATAAACAGAAGGGAAAGTCCGGCTTACTTGTCTCTACCACCTCGTTAAAGACCTTATCTAACAAACGTCTACCTGCAAACCAATAATGCCAATAGCAGAATCCTTCAATCCCAGCTTCTTTAGCCAATTCTGCCTGCTGTTCTCGTACCTCTGGAACACGTAAATCATAATATCCTAAATCTGCTGGCACACGAGGCTGATAATGACCTCGAAAAAGAGGCTTCGCATTACCCACATTAGTCCACTCTGTAAAACCTTTCTGCCACCATTCATCATTCTCTTTTGTTGGATAGAACTGTGGCAAATAAAAAGCTATTAATCTTGGTTTTGACATATTCTAGTATTATATTTTGTTTTAGTTAAATATAAAATTCGTCCTAAGCACAAACCAGTCAATGGTGTCGCATAGAGCACAGCAATAAAGGAACCTTCAAAAAACAACATCATAAACATAATCAGTAATGATATGCAATATATAAAGTATTCCACGAACCCCGTCTTTTTATACTTTCTATATAATTTAATTAAACGCGTTACAAAATAGAAAAGCAGAAGCAAGGTTATAGGGATTCCCAATATATGTATCAATCCCGATATTGGCATATCTATAAAGATGCCGGTTCCATCAACATCTGGTCTGCTACTATAAAATCCCTTAGGTAACAGATTATCCGACGCATTAAGAAAAACACTATTCAGAGCTTCAATTCTTGTCTGGTCATTATCATCAACATCACCATATCTTTCAAAAACGCGGGCATATAGCAGTGGGGAAACTTCGTATGTAAATGATTTAAAAAATGGTATCAGAAAAAATGCGAGGCCACTTACCAATAAAATTAGCAAATAAGAACGCGATTTCCCTCGTTTTTGATTAAAAAGCAGGATAACTAACAGGAAAGTAACTATCAGAATAATAAATGTTCTCCGCACTCCACCAACCACACTTATCAATAACATCAGGATCAGCCCAATGATCAATAGTTTATTCTTCTTTAACGTATATGTTATCGAAAAAAACAACGGAATTGCTAATAGACTACCTGTAGTCCCCATAAACTCTCCCTCTGATATCATAAATGAAAGAGAAAACAGACAAGACATTAACCAGCCAACAAAAATACCTAAACACAGATAAGCTATCTGAATCTCCATGACACTGTTTTTCTTCTGGAAATATGTCAGAACAATAAACAAATATAACCATCCCCTAGCATTTGCTATTATTGTCTTAGGTATATATATATCATACACAAATGCACAACACAAAAGAAATACAAATATAAATAAATATCTAATCAATAACCGACCATCTATTCGCAACGGTTTAATCTGATTTCTCATCAAGAATACGAAAATGACAACAAAAAGTTCTGGGAATGCAGTTGGCAACCCCATAACGTCTTTGCATAGATTTACGCCAAAAGGAGAGAAAGCGAAAATGCCAAGCAGAATCCAGTATAAGATATATTTTTTTTCTCCAACCATTCTACCCTTAATCATTACAATTAAAAGTCTTAACAATTCTTGCCGGCACACCTGCTGCCATGTTATTTGACGGAATATCATGTGTTACAATGCTCGCAGCTCCGATTATCACATTATCACCGATAGTGACACCACCCAAAATGGATACCTTATCGCCAATCCACACGTTGCGTCCAATCTTAACATTTCCCTTCGATGTGAGACGACGTTGGACTGGCGGCGTAGCCGCTTCTTCCAATGAAAGTCCTCCATGTGTATTATCTCCTATATATACAAACCTTCCCGTCAGCAGCCCATCGCCAATAGTAATGCGATTGATTGCCGATATATGACAATACTCCCCTATCGAGCAGTTGTTACCAATGATAATGTCCGGCTCAAAGTTTTCTATACCCTCATTAGACTCATACTTCTCCCAGCACCCCAACACACAATGATGGCCAAAATAGGTATTTGATCCTATTTTTATCCTACGTTGTCCTCCACCTTGGAGCAATAGCGGATGTTCAAAATGTGTCTTCTCCCCTACCTCGCCCATAAACTGACTAACCCAAAGGGTATAGAGCGCATTACACTTTTCATGGAACCACGAACTTACACCATAGGTGTAGATGTGGCTCCAGAGGTGAGCCAGCATTCTAGTTATATACTTTAGCAGTTTTTTCATACTCAACATCTAAAAAATCTTCCTCGTAAAACAGCAGGTCCAGCAGAATATCTTCCATCCGATTTCTTCCCACTCTGTCTTCTGGTTGGGATGAAGTTTAGACAAATCCGTAGAATACAAATCATACTTCCCTGCATGCTTCCGATCAGGATGCATTATCGACGATAATATTTGCGCACCCCAAGGGTCATAGGCAAGTTGATACTGCGTCTGCTTTACTTTCTTCTCATAATCTTTCTTGTCTTTGCTTGAGGCAATCAATGCATCAACCGCCGTCCATTGAACTTCTGTAGGAAACTCCTTTTTCCATTCTTTATAAGCAGTCTTATCGTAAAGAATCTTATACTCCAGTCCTTTCTTCATATCACACCAAGGCAGTACTTGATAATGATTCTTCAAAAAGCTCTTCTGCTTGGGGGAACTAAACCTGCTCAACACATCTATCGGAATCATATTCTCAATCTCACTCACCATCTTCATGATGTAATAATCACACAATAAAGGAATCGCCATCTGGGCTATTTCTTCCTCGAACTTTGATGCTGTATTACCGTTCTCTTTGCAATTAGGCCATTTTTTATCACTGTCAAGAATAGCCAGACAAAGATGATGTTCCAATTGACACTCAAGCTTATAAACATCCTTTATGGTGACACCTCCTCCTTGCATGGGAAAGAAACATGTCTGATATACGGCAGTATCAATATGCATGGTTTTCTGTATCACCTTGGTGACTATCCTGTAAAAACCCGAATCATGCAGGTTCTCTGCCAACAGGTGACATTCCTCATACAGCTCTGCATGGCTATTGGTAGAAGGATTAAGATAGATTTTTCCAATCTCATGCCGTGAAACCTCATCGTAAGAAACGATCATCTTAATACTTACCTGCGATGACAAAACATTCAAATCTCTACGCTTAGCATACACGAAATTCAGAGCTTTAATCTCAGACTTACTAAGTTTGGCATTCAAACTGTTTATCACATTTACCGACAACAAGGGTATATGTATAAGGTGGCAGTTCTTCCTGATGGCAAGACATAGATGTCTTATTACCTCTAGTGCCTGTTCTCGGTCTTTGTCGTTTTTATCCAACGCCTTGGTCAAGACGTCCTCGCACACTTCTATAAGCATAGCAATTACATAAAGAACCCCACTGGCCAATTTGACAGATAGCCATTGTTATCAAATTGTGACTCAACCACATACTGATCTAGTCCCTCTTCCTCACCATTAAAGATAACAACATTCACTTTATCTTGAGATAATCTCTCAGATTGAACCATTGATCCTATAGCATTAATAATGGCTTCGCTATGAGTTTCGATAACAAATCTTATATCATTATCTTTTTGCATGTTTGCAATAAGGTTAGCAAGCATCACTCCAAAACTTGATTGTATCCGAGGGTGTAAATGCAATTCAGGCTGCTCTATTGCAATAATCTTTGTTACAATCATGCTATTCGAGAACAATTGCCTACTTCCCCGTCCGAAAATAGATTTCCAAATAATTGTAATGATAGGCAAAAGTTGGGTATATCCAAAGCCAACATCCACAAGATTTTTAGAACTTTCCTCATCATCCCCTATTCTCAGTTCGACATGGCCTTCATGCTTAGAAATATAAATCTTGAATCCGAAATTATTGTCTGTCCACTCTCTGAATTTGTTAAATTCCATATCTGTCAAGTTTGCAAAAAACATTGCCAGGTTCTTACCATCAGAGTCTATATCGTCCACTGCATAGTTCTGATAGCGATAATATCGTTCGGTCATCACTCGTAGTGGCTTTATATACGACATTGCCATCGTTTCAGCAGAAATCCGATTATTCAACATGTCTATGATTTCATTAATATTGCTCAGGATATAAATATCGCGTAGGTATTCATAATCCACATCATCCTGCTTTACAATACTCTTCAGATATTCAACATTTTCGTCTTTGCGTAAGAAGAATACGTCATCGTAAAAGAATCGATCCTTTATCTCTTGCGGCATTTTGTCAGAAAAAGGATCCATTTCCTCTAAGAACCGAGGATACATAGACAATACTAAACCTTCCTCTACTGGATGAGGAAATAATATGTTCGGCAGTAACAGTCCCGAACTTGTAATCCGCATCATTTTTTGTTCAAAAGCTATAAGACGACCGTTTATTATTGGCTTTGCATGATTTGTTTTATCTATGTCGATTTCTATCACTTCATCCAGATATTCTATCTTCATATACTCCAGATAGTCAGAGCTATCTTTTTTAGCAGAAATACGAAGTGTTAGAGTTATCCCGATAGTATCATTCATCTTCTGCCAATCATTGTCAACTCTTCTTCTCGCCCCCCTTCGTCTCCTTTCATTAACAGCGAAATTATCATATTTCAGAGTTAACTCTATGCTACCTTTACCATTCCTGACCGTATTAGTAAAGTCTTTGAAGTCTACGTCACTTGAATACCACAGGAACAATCCATTCTTCCTGATACCCACACTCTGCTTTAGTAGCGGGAAAAATTCCAAAATAGAGCTTTTACCACTACTATTTGCACCAAGCAAAAAAGTCAATGGCTTCAGTGAGATATCTCCAGTATCTTCAAAACAACGATAGTTCTTAAATCTTAGCTTGTCCATATTATCAATAATTGTTAACTGGAAAATATTAATCTCTGTATTTCTTGTAAATAGAAATAATTCTATCCGCCTGTGCCTCATATGAACTGGTTTTCAGAGCGACTTCTCTTGCTTTATAGGACATTTGTTGATAATCCTTTGCGGACATATGTATGATATTATACATCCCTTCAGCTAGTGCTTTTGAATCACGAATAGGGACACAAATACCGGTCCCCCTATCTTTCACGACCTGTTTCACTGCACCCATATCAAATCCAACCACAGGTGTTCCACAACACAAACTTTGATTTACCATCATTGGGCCAGCATCATTAACAGAGGGGCATACAAACATCGTTGACATAGAGAAGAGTTCAGGGAGGTCATTCATCTTAACGTATCCAAACCCTTTACTCTCAAAGGGGATTTTTTCTTTTATTTCATCAAATTGTTTACCCGCCGTAATGATTAATACTTCATTTGCTCTATTGCCCAAAAGTTCAAATAAGTAGTTAAAGGCCTCCAGTAAATATATGATACCTTTTCGCTCGTCATTAAGGGCCTGGCATCCAAAAAAAACTATATATTTCTTTAACTCTGGTATCTGATATTTATGACGTAAATTGGTCTTATCAATAGGGCGAAATATATCTGTATTAATTATTACCGAATCAGTAACCTCACAACGAACATCTCTTAATAAATATGACTTGTTATAGAAATCGCACATGTACTGATTACCAAATACAACTGGGTTAACTTTATCATAAACTCTCTTACGAAACTTAACATTATGCGAAGTAAAATCATTCATACTATTTGAAGAGATAGCCGGGCACTTCCCACAACCTATTGTATATCTCTGACAGTCACCTGTAAAATGGCATCCTCCAGACATTTGATAATAATCTACCCCATCAAACATTATAAAACAATGTAACTTGTCATATATCTGCTCAATAGTTTTAAAGCTCAACAAACCTTGACAAAATGAAATAAAAACCAAATCATAATTCTTTCTGATAGCTCTAACAACTAAATCTGATGGTACTGGAGGCCATTGTTCATATGTATAAAAGAAAAAATGCCCCGGGGTGACTTTCTTATGCCATAGAGGGAACCACCTAAGTTTGTTTTTTATTCTATAGCACAACTTCTTATCATATTTTTCATCTACCACCCATAAATACTCAGGATGATTTGGCTCTGGATATTTAGTCAAGAAGTCGACATCGTGACCTTTTTGTTTTAGGGCCTCGTATATTTGTTCTCCAATAATAGCTGGTCCAACAGAAGGAGACACACTGCTTATTACGAGAATTCTAGGATTTTCCTTGTTCATAAAAAATATTTATGATATGAATGATTTCTTGTACTTCATCATCCGTCAATTCAAAGAACATAGGGAGACGTACAAGACAATCTGCGTATCTGTCACAATTAGGTAACACAGGAATTGCACCATCATGATGTTCCTTATAATAATCACTAAGATGTAGACTTAGATAGTGGAATGGAGCCATAAAACCATTCTCTTTCAAATAAGCTATAAGATCTGTTCGTTCCTCCAAATTTCTACATACTAAATAGAACATGTGGGCATTATTTGTGGCATAATCAGGCATGTCTGGCATTGTGAGATACCCGTTCTCTGCTAACGGCTTTAGCCCATCATAATACTGCTGCCATATAGCCTGGCGACGAGCTTGAATCTCTTCAAGGCTCTCTAGCTGTGCATAAAGGAATGCGCTATTAATCTCAGAAGGTAAGAAACTGGATCCCGTATCCACCCATCCATATTTATTAACCATACCACGAAAGAACTCAGCTCGGTTAGTACCCTTCTCCCATATAATTTCAGCACGTCGAATAAAACGCTCGTCGTTCACCGTCAACAATCCACCTTCACCGCCTGCAGTTACATTCTTAGTTTCATGGAATGAGAAACAACCCAGGTACCCAATACTGCCAAGAGGCCTTCCCTTATAATAAGAGTCAATTGCTTGAGCAGCATCTTCAACGACCAATACATTATGCCTGTTTGCAATCTCCATTATCTTATCCATATCACAAGCCACACCGGCATAATGAACAGGCACAATAACCTTGGTCTTAGGTGTAATCAATGCTTCTATCTTGTCAGCATCTATATTAGGATTATTCTCACAACTGTCAGCAAAAACGATAGTAGCACCTTGACGGACAAAGGCCAAAGCTGAAGACACAAAAGTATAACTGGGAACAATTACCTCGTCTCCCGGCTTCACATCACAAAGTATCGCTGCCATTTCCAAGGCATCCGTTCCTGATGTTGTCATAATGGCTTTCTTGAAACCATATTTCTTTTCGAAGAACTGCTGACACTTCTTTGTAAACACACCGTTTCCTGACAATTTCCCAGTATAAACAGCTTGATACATGTAGTGAGCTTCTTTACCGGTCAAAAAGGGTTTATTAAAAGGTATCATATACTTATTATTAAATTACAAATTATATATTTCATTTTGATATCAGTATGAACTTTACTATTAAATAGGGCGGGTTATTCAAACCGAACCCTAAACTTGCGCATCGGTAGAATAGTTTGACCTTCTTCATAGAATGCGGATGTAATCTTTATTAATCCTTTTCCGCAAACGACAACAGGCATACCTTTCTGCATAAAGATAACTTTCCCGGGGTGCCTGTTTTCAATTTTTACATCTGGCAAGAGTTCTGCATCAATAATTCTAACTACAGAGTCTCCGACCTTAGAGAACGCTCCTTTAAAGGGGAAACCAACACTATAAATAAACTGAAGAATATCTTCTGAAGGTTGGTTCCAATTTATATGGTAATCTTCCTCATCTCTCCATAAACTATAGGAACTATCTTCCTCGTTTTGGGGGGTGCTATAAAGAGATTTATGGTTAATAATCTTTTGAAAAACATCACATACTATATCTGAATACAATGGTGTGACGAGGTCAATTGCGTCGGTTATTTTTATCGGATATGAAACAGGAACTCTTCTTTGACTAATAATATCACCTTTATCATATTCTTCACTCGCTGTTAATGCTGTAACGCCAATATATGGCTCTTTATTAATCAACATATTAACCAATGGAGCAAAACCTCGATATTTTGGTAAAAGCGAATCGTGAAAAACTATTAGTCTTGTATTCTCTTGCAATGGAATTAACCATCGCCAAGCGATTGTAATACAATATGGACTGTCTATAGTTATTTTTTCATTCCTATCATGAACTTCTATACCTGCCTTATTACACGCGTCTAACATCTCCTTGTAATAGTCATTTGTCATATTATTATCATGAGCAATGACTACCTTATCTATCTGTTTAGCATATCCTTGTTTAATTAAATCTGCAATAACGAATAAGCCCTTCCGACTCATTACGCACAAAGAAAACTCCTTCATATATAGTATATTATTTTTTAAATAGGGTGGAAATGTTAAAGCATTAATACCCTCTCTCATTTCGCTAATTACCATCAAGAGATACTGCCATACTGATTGTTGAACATTGGCTTTGCCATTATCACCCAAGGCAATTGGAGATAACTTGCTCCTATTGTTGCTAATTTTACTTTCATTGATTTATCTTTTACCGCACTTTGATTTAACAAATACTAGCGCATTGGCTAAGTATTCTTTTTCGTAAAAATTAAATATCCAAGTCGTTAATACATACAAAGCAGTGCCTAAGCCACCCCCCAACAAAAGTTTTAGCAAGGCATTGGGGATAAAAGTTGTGACAAAGAAAACCAATACACAAATTACAACAACTGAAAATATGACATCTAATTGCGATTTCAAGTGCGATCTGAAGCCCACGCCAATTTCCTTTCTGCATATTACCACATTAACCAATGCTTCGAAAGCTGAGCTTGCCAAAATACCCCAGCAGACTGCTGGAATACTGATTGTAAGGGTGACAACTAGTATTCCGAGGGCAACTATACGCTTCAAAACCTGTGCCTTCAGCAGAACACCCGAATGCCCAATTGCAGCCACGGGATTCCCTGCCTGCTGCTGTAACGGATAAAACATAAAGTTCAAACAGAATATCTGTAAGTATGGTACTGCATCCAGCCACTTGGGGGTTAACAATACCTCAATCAACGGTTTTGCCAACACTAATAACAAACCCATCAACGGAAGTATGATGTAATGCGTCAGATGCAGATATTTAAGGTACTCACGTCTTAACGAATCCATGTCATCCTGCATTCTAGTCAAGACAGGATAAATAACCCTGTTCATCACGTCTGAAAGGTTTGTCGAGGGAAACTGGCTCAGAGTAAATCCGCGATTATAAAAAGCCAGGTCGGCTGAAGAATACTTTTTACCGATAACCAGATTCGTGACATTAATATAAATACTGGTCAAAATATTAGAGAGCATCAATTTCGAGCCAAAACTGAACAGTCTCTTAAATGATTGTCTGGAAAAAATAAACTTCGGTTTCCATCTCGAGAAATACATCAAGGCCATTGATATAATGAACTGGTTCACCAGTCCCTGTATGACCAACGCCCAGACCTCGAATCCGCTATAAGCACAAATGACTCCAATAGTTCCACTAGTAATTACAGCCACCAGCCCGGCTTTTGTCTGTGTCTTGAAATCTAGATTGATGGTCAATCGGGTCTTCTGTACTATCGCCAAACTTGACAAGATTAGGTTCAGCGAAATAACCCTCGTGATCGAAGTAAGCTGGGACTCATCATAGAAGTCTGCAATAACAGGTGCCAAGAAGAAAAGTAGCAGATAAAGGGACAAGGCAACTCCTAGATTGAAAAAGAATACAGTACAGTAGTCTGTTTCATCTCTGTCCTTTTTCTGAATCAGAGCATTAGCAAAACCGCCATCTATAAACAATTGCGAAAAGGACAAGAATACCTGCACCATCACAATAAGCCCATACGCACTCGGTGACACGATGCGAGCTATGATAATGCTTAGTAAAAAGCTTATCCCCTGAACAGAGAACCGCTCAAGGGCACTCCAAGCGAAGCCACGTGATACTTGTGACATTAGTAATATACTCCAGCTTTACATCTTATTGACTAAATCCATAGCTGCCCCTATCGCCACATCCATATTGTAATACTCCCAATCCGCAAATCGTCCAGTGAAGAAGAAACCACTAGGGGCCAAGGTATCCTTTAGAGACTTAATTATGCCTCGGGTATTAGCATCCTGAATAGGATAAGTGTATTTGTTGTATTGGTGATCCAAATACTTAGGATTTAGGGGAATTCTTGAAAGGTTATCAAGAATGTCCTCTTTGCTTATCTCATCTGTAAACTCAATTGTAGCGGTTATGCGGTCCTTTGCTACAGTTGCATCATTATTAGTCTCTGAGAAATTACCTGTACAGATAATACGATGACTCTCATGACGACGAGATGGCTGATAGATCCAGGAATATGGATTCTTATCAATTTCACAGAATACGGCTGTTGTTCCGTGATACTCCAGATCTGCAACAGGTTTTTTGAAGGCTTCAATATCCACACCCTCAATCATATTGACCATGTCCTTGATATTGCCGCAGAACACAACCTTATCAAACTCCTCACCACAGACTATCCATTTGCCGTTTACTAGCGTTATCGACTGAATGTCTGAGTTATAGCGAATATCAAGACCTTCTGCTAACTTATCTGCAATATATTGAGAGCCATCCTTCTTTTCATACCAGAATGTTGCATGAACAAATGCTTTCTCCTCTACCTTGTTGGCATTATTATCACGCATTTCCTGTGTAGTTGGCATAGGAAGTTTTCCCTCCATCCATGACATAGGTACAGTGGTCAAATCACGACGCCAAACTTTCTCATTATAAGGCTGGAAATAGAGATTATATAGAGTCTTACCAAAGCGCCAACGGAGGAAATCACCAAAGCTGTCGTAATCGGTAAACTTAGCATTCAATCCCTTTACCTTATCTATCTCTTCCAAGTCTTCATAGAAAGCCTTCTGCGTTGCCTCATCAAAGAGGTACATATGGTTCTCTATGGGGTAAGGGATATTATCATGCTCCTGTAAGGTTCCGTTCTTATCCATGAAGACACAGGAATTACGATCAGCTTTACTGAACTCCTCTTCTCGGGTAAATTTTGACCAGAACCAGTCAAGCACATCTTGACGTTTGGAGTTAAACACATGGCCTCCACAAGTGTGGAATAGGCTACCATTCACTCTACGGCATTTTATCAAACCGCCTGGCTGGGATTCACATTCATATACCACCACCTCAGTTCCTTTATCTTGAAGCAGAATAGCAGTAGACATTCCAGATATGCCAGCTCCTATTACAGCAAATTTGCTCATTGTATATTCTTATTTGGTTTATAACTCCTTAAATAATTCTCTCAGCTCAGCAACGCGAGTTGATGTATAATGCTTCTTAAGATACGTTGCATACATCGCCATATCTACTTCAGTGCTTAATGCCCTGTCCATAGCAGATTCAAACTCTTCGTACGACTCAACCGATGGCGAGAATTTATCAAATTCATAATACCTTGCATCAACCCCGTCTTTTCCTGTAGGATAGTGGGCAAGCACATGGCATCCGCAAGCAATAATCTCCAAAAAATGAGGAGTCATATGATAGAATCCTTTGGTAAATCCATCCAGATATCCTTGTACGCCATATAGTGTTGCCCTTCCCTGAGCCTGTAAGTTTATAAAATCTTCTCTTGATTCTATAGCACCGAGGCATTCCTTTCCGTTTACATAATACTCTTTCGTTTTCTTATCGTCATTCTCCAGATCTTGTCCTCTCTTAACATAGGTAACGTCAGGATGTTTGTTTACGTATTCTTTAAAGAAAGAGTAAAGAAGTGGGTCTTGTCTTCCAGTCAGGACAATATCGTATTTCTTCTCAACCCTTTTCTCGGTGATAGCATACTTATCAGATAGTGAATAGGCAAAAAGGCCAATATTAAGCGGACAGTTATTCTCCTTTAAATACTCGTAATCATAAGGACTGGAAAGGAGAACGAGTTTATTTCGCGAATGTTTGCTGTAAAACTCATTTAATTGTTCACCTTTTTCAAAGAAATCAATAATGCAAGGTATAATATGCTTGCTATTCATTGGCTCATCATAATCTCTTCCGTTTATCACAAATCTAAATGAATCTTTAGATGGTCCCAATAATGATGAGTGAAAACCTAATTTATTTACTACTCTGAAAACAGAAGGGTATTGAGAGACAGGGATGTTCAATTCCCTAGAAATCACATCTTCCCATTCAAAAATAATTGGCTGGGCATAATTCTGCCCAATAATACTTCTGCGTGTATATACTTGTTTTAATTCCATTCTTACCTGTTCTTATATTGTGCTTCGTAATACTTCTGATACTCTCCGCTGGTCACATTATCAAGCCACTCCTGATTGTCAAGATACCACATAACGGTCTTTTCAATGCCTTCCTCAAACTGAAGTGAAGACTACGCCTGTAGGGGTGCCTTTTTGGTCTTCTTTACAAGGAGTATTGTAAGGATCTCCGCCAAATACATAGTCAGTACTGATATGTACAAGTAAACCATTTACCTCTTTCATCACTATAGCAAGGTTCTCAACGGCCTTTGCGTTAAGGAGTTCCGCTAAAGCCTCATTATCCTCTGCGGCATCCACATTGGTGTAAGCTGCACAATTGACTATGGCTTCCATCTTTTCTGTCTTTACTATTTCACGAATGGCGTTCAGATCAGTAATGTCAAGATGAGTAGTTTCCACTCCAGGGATATCAACGACATCCGTAAAGATGAAATCACCTTTAGCACGGTCGCGCAGGCACATACCCAACTGGCCATTGGCTCCAGTAACGAGAATCTTCATAGTTCTACTAAATGAAAGTAAACGGTGAATTAAAATCCTTCAGCAAAGGATGGTGTTTGTCCTTCTCTGAGAGCACAACATCTGTAGCAGAGATAGGCCACTGAATATTCAGTTCTTTGTCATCCCATGCAATTGCTCCTTCTGCCTCGGGATGGTAGAACTCATCACACTTATACTGGAATACAGCCTCTTCACTTAACACCACGAAACCATGCGCCATGCCTTTGGGCACAAAGAACTGTCGATGATTTTCTGATGTCAACTCACAGCTAACATACTGTCCGTAAGTAGGTGAACCCTTACGAATATCCACAGCCACATCTAGCACCCGACCGTTAATTACACGAACCAATTTGCTTTGGGTATAGGGAGGATTCTGAAAATGCAATCCCCTCAACACTCCATACCGGCTCTTGCTCTCGTTATCTTGCACAAATGCGATATCCAGACCTGTCTTTGCGGTAAAATCACGGGCACTATAACTTTCAAAGAAATACCCGCGATCATCGCCCCAAATCTTGGGTTCGATAATCAAAACACCTTCTATTGCTGTCTTAATGACCTCCATCGTTATACGTGTTGCAATGTGTTAGAATTAATTTCTTCCTTCATCTCATCAATTACCTTCAGCAGGTACTGACCATACTGGTTCTTGAGCATGGGCTTAGCCAGCTCACGCATCTTCTCCTCAGAGACCCAACCATTGCGGTAGGCGATACCCTCCAGACAAGCGACCTTCAAGCCCTGACGCTTCTCGATGACCTCTACAAAGGTACTAGCCTCTGCAAGGCTATCATGAGTGCCGGTATCCAACCAAGCAAAGCCACGGCCAAAAACTTGTACCTTCAGTTCACCATCTTTTAGGAATTCTTGGTTTACCGTAGTAATCTCTAATTCTCCACGGGCTGAAGGCTTGATATGCTTAGCAACATCTACAACCTTGTTAGGATAGAAATATAGACCTACCACAGCATAATTGCTCTTTGGTTCATTTGGTTTCTCTTCAATGCTGAGACAATTGCCGTTCTTATCAAACTCGGCAACACCATAACGCTCTGGATCTGAAACCCAATAGCCAAAGACCGTCGCTTTTTTATTCTTCTCTGCATCCTCAACAGCTTTATGAAGCAAACCTGTAAAGCCACTACCATAAAAGATATTATCACCAAGCACTAGGCAAGCTGAGTCATTACCTATGAACTTCTCCCCAATGATGAAAGCCTGAGCAAGTCCATCTGGTGAAGGTTGCTCAGCATACTCGAAATGTACACCATAATCTGAGCCATTACCAAGCAAACGTTTAAAGCCAGAAAGATCGTAAGGGGTACTAATGATAAGGATATCCCTTATCCCGGCAAGCATCAATACGCTGATAGGATAATAGACCATAGGTTTATCATAAATTGGGAGCAATTGCTTTGACACTCCTTTTGTAATTGGATAGAGGCGAGTACCGCTACCTCCGGCTAATACTATTCCTTTCATGTTCTTATTTCCGAAAATTCGTCTTTACACATCTTTAAAACATATTGCACTATATTTCATCGCGCCTAATGTGAAGTTCTATCGCTCCCTCAGGGAAGTTAGAACGGGATTGGCAAATAAGTGCCAAATATCCACCACCTCCTGCACCGGATAATTTCCATGCTAAAACTCCTGGGACATTAGAATACTTATCAATATATTCTTGGACTCCTTCCTGTATCATACCTGGGAACATAGCAATCTGGGCTTCGAAAGAGGCGAGAAATGCACTTGCAAAACCGGCTAAGTCACGCTCCATGATGGCACTCCAACAATTATCAGCAGCACTTGCTAGTGCTTCCACTTTTTCCTTAGTCACTTCACTCCCTGCCATCAAATCACAATTTGGTTTGCGTGGAAACATCGGTATCATACAGAGGTGGTCTTCCAACCATTTAAGAACTCCTTCGTTTTCTGTTGATTCTATTTTTTCCGGCCAGAAATGATTATTATAGTAATGACGTGACAAACCCGGAATACAAATACCTATGGAATCTTGAGCTCCACATAACATTCCGCCATTTCGTTCCGGATCATTCTCAAAGCAAAAAACCAATCGGGCCAACATTTCTGAATTCATCTTTGGAACCTGCATCGGCCAAATCTTTTTGATTGTATTACGAGTATTTGTACCCATACCACAGCGTGGCCTCACTTCAAAAGTTGGCTCCAATGATATTGTAATTGCCCAGCCCGGCGCATAGCTGCTAACAAAAGGTTGGTCTATCCAGGTTCCAGCAAGATCAAGACGAGTAGGAAGTTCCCTGCTTTTATTAGTAAAATCGGTTGGAGATACAAACTGAATATCCCCCTGAGTGTCCCGACTAAGCACCCTATACTCAATTCCATGTTCTTCACAGAATTTTTTCTTTTCAGGCTTAGAACCATCCTCGTTAACAACGAAAATATCAGGGCGAAGGTTCTCTACGGTAGGAATGAAATCCATTAGGCCTGTGCCAGTGTTGATAAAAGCATCCTTCACATAGCGAACAGATTTTACCATAAAGAGTCTTTCTTGCTCAGAGTAGAGGGGTTTGTGTCCTTTAAGTTCTTGCACTGTTTCATTAGAACCTATTCCGACATAAAGATCACCAAATTGGGCCGCCTCCCGGAAGAACTCCATGTGACCGCTATGAAGCATGTCATAACATCCGGAAACGAATACCTTTTTGGGAGCATTCTGGACACTCTTTTGGATTTCTTTTGCTATTTTTCTAGTGTCTTCTAAGTTGTGTCGCACCATTGCCTGTACAAGTTGTTCGAAAGAGGTCGCCCTGGGATTCCATCCCAGTTTTTCTTTAGCCTTAGAAGGGTCTCCATACATCTGTTTCGCTTCCGTCGGACGAAAATATTTCGGATCCACTTCCACGATTGTTTTGCCGGTATTCTTATCAACACCCTTTTCTTCTAGTCCTTTTCCCTTCCATTCAAGGATTATACCTGCTTCTTTGAAAGCCAAGGTACAGAACTCTCTAACTGAACGAACTTCCCCTGAAGCTATCACAAAATCTTCCGCTTTGGATTGCTGCAGCATTAGCCACATACACTCAACATAATCCTTGGCATAGCCCCAATCCCTGAAAGAGTCGAGATTCCCTAAATACAATTTATCTTGAAGCTTTTCTGCTATACGTGCTGCAGCCAAGGTAATCTTACACGTTACGAAGGTCTCGGGTCTGCGTTCACTCTCATGGTTGAACAATATACCATTGCAGGCATACATACCATATGCCTCACGGTACAAACGTACCATCCAATAGCCATAAACTTTAGCAACTGCGTAGGGGTCGTTAGGATGCAACGGAGTGTTTTCGTTTTCCGGAACTTCTGTTGCGTTGCCAAACATCGTAGCTGTTGATGCCTGAAAGAAACGACAAGTCTGTGTGAGTCCCACTTTACGAATAGCCTCTAGAATTCTCAAGACACCAAGGGCATCGATATCGGAGGTTAATTCAGGTTTGTCAAAGCTAACCTTAACATTACTTTGAGCCGCGAAGTTATATATCTCATCAGGACGAACTTCGGCCACCAAGTTCTGAACGCTTTGTGTATCTGTCAAATCAACTGTATGAGTATAAAATGACGGATTGGCAAAGAGCTTAACGAAATAATCTGGTGGATTATCCATAATACGAACATCCGCCCCGTGAACTTCGTAGCCTTTATCAAGGAGTAATTCCGAAAGGAAACTCCCATCTTGGCCAAAGACTCCGGTAATTAATGCCTTTTTCATCGTGGATTGTTTATTATTATTCTTTTGCAACTTTTTTCATGTCGCTTTCGACCATGATACGAACCAAATCTTCAAAGCTGGTTTGCTTAGCAGGATCCCAACCAAGTTTTACCTTAGCCTTGGTTGCATCACCCCAAAGGTTTACGACGTCAGTTGGGCGATAGAACTCCGGAGAGACCTCAATAACAACTTTCCCAGTATTCTTGTCGTAGCCCTTTTCTTCCATACCTTCACCTTTGAACTCAAGTTCAATGCCTGCATGTTTAAAAGCATAGTGACAGAATTCACGAACGCTGTGTTGAACACCAGTAGCAATGACAAAATCTTCCGGTTCTTCCTGCTGAAGGATCAACCACATACATCTTACATAATCCTTGGCATAGCCCCAATCGCGAAGAGAGCTAAGATTGCCAAGATACAGCTTATCTTGTTTACCCTGAGCAATACGAGCTGCTGCGAGAGTAATCTTTCGCGTTACAAAGGTTTCGCCACGACGTTCACTTTCATGGTTGAAAAGTATACCATTACAAGCATACATGCCATACGCCTCACGGTACTCCTTCGTAATCCAGAATCCATACTGCTTAGCAACTGCATAGGGGCTGAAAGGATGGAAATGGGTATTCTCGTTCTGAGGTACTTCCTCTACCTTGCCGTAGAGTTCACTCGTAGAAGCCTGATAAAATCTAGTCTTCTTCTCTAATCCACACTGACGGATAGCCTCCAGTACTCTTAGAACACCTGTGGCATCTATATCTGCCGTATACTCTGCAGATGCAAATGATACACCCACATGGCTTTGTGCTGCAAGGTTATAAACTTCATCAGGCTGTAGAGTTCTAATTATTTGAACAATAGACATAGAATCGCCTAAGTGTCCATAATGCAGGTGGAAATTAGGATTCTTCTCGATGTGGTCAATACGCTCTCTGTACTCCGTCGAAGAGCGACGAATCATACCATGAACTTCGTAACCTTTCTCCAGCAGGAATTCTGCCAAAAATGAGCCATCCTGACCGGTGACTCCCGTAATCAATGCTTTTTTCATATTTACAATAAGTTAAATAATTTTTTTCAATCAAAAATGCTTCCTTTTATACATCCATTGCCATAGAGAAGCAAGCATGGGACTCTGAACTATTGAACCACACCTCATTTTATCTAAAAGTTCATCTTCCGACATTTCACATATATCAATATCTTCAGTTGTTTCCAAATTTTGTTCACATACTTTATGGACACCCTTTGCTACAATAGTATAGCACATATTCGTCATAGCTGAAGGATTGGGTGCTGAGTTGGTAAAATAATCCCATTTTCCCCCTTCATAGCCTGTTTCTTCTTTCAATTCACGTTTTGCGGTTTCCATGAAGTCCTCTCCTTTTTCAACGATTCCTCCACAGAGTTCATAATGAGTACACTGTATACCATGGCGATACTGGCGCTCCATAACATAATTACCTTCATCGGTAATAGCTATCACCATTACCCAGTCAGGGTATTCCATCACGTAATAATCATCCATCTCTACACCAGTGGGTAGCTTGACATGGTCTTTCCTGACCGTCAGCCACTGATTTTTGATTAGATAATCAGACTTTAGAATTTTCCATTTTTTATTCATACACTATCTGATAGAAAAGCTTGCTAACAATGGGAGATGATCGGATGCATTTGCGTCTATCACTCTAATATCAATCGGTTTCAGTTGGGTCTTACCATATAAAATATGATCCAATCTAAACCTCATATTTAATCCTTTATATGTAAATCCAAATCCATGACCTATCTTCCACCAAGTATCAACAAGTCCCTTTTTCCTAAATAGGTTTAAAGTTTTAGCACCACCAACTTCATTAAAGTCTCCGCATATCAGAACTGGTTCTTCATATTTTTGAAGATATCCTATAAGCATTTCCGCCTGCTCCTGTCGCTTCTTATAACCCTGTTTAACTAGTTCAAATGCTTTTCTTAATCCTGTTAGCATTCTCCCGTTTCCTTTTAGGTAGTCTCGGTAAACTATAGAAAAGTTATTTGACATGAGGTGACAATTAACAATACGGTACTTTATACCACCGATCAAAACTCTCATCGAACAAATTGGATGCACCTCTGTTCCCGTTGTTAGTTGCTCATACTCATCTATAGGATATCGACTGAACACGGATTTAAAACGACTGCCTTCTGCATCTTGACTTCCATAAGGGTATAGTAATGTGAGACCATCACTAATTGTTTTATATAAGTAAGGATTAAACTCTTGGAGCAATACGATGTCTGCATTTTGCGCTTTAATGACATCCAAAACCTTTTGTTCTGTCCCTTTATTTACAGATGTACTATACGCCCTATTAAGATTGTATGTTAATATCTTAAAACTTTGTCCCTCGTTGTTCCTTTGCTTGCTTCTGAAGTTTAACGCAAATGACTCTGTCTTGTAATTCACTATTATAGCAGCTCCTATTAGGAGGGCTGATACAGTCAGATTTCCGAATAGTAGCACTATAATGGCTGCTATTAGAAATGAAGCGACTAATAATGGCGACGACAGAATAAAGAAATACAAGGTCTATTAACTTAAAGAATTTTTGTACCAATCAAATAACTTGGTCACTCCTTCCTCAATCTCCACCTTATGCGTCCAGCCAAGGCTGTGGAGTTTGCTCACATCAATTAATTTGCGTGGTGTGCCATCGGGCTTGGACACATCAAATTCAACGGCTCCCTTAAAATCAACAGCATTTACAACCAGTTCAGAGAGTTCACGAATGGTCAATTCCTTGCCAGTACCAACATTAATATGACAATTTCTAATCTCTCCCAGCGAAGGAATAGCCCCACCTCGACCTGTACTTTGGTTTCGGTCTACTATGCCATCGGCCTTTACACCATAATGAACACTGGAATACTTTTCTATGCCAATTATATCGCTGAAGTTCACATTAAGCAATATATGCACGCTTGCATCAGCCATATCCTCAGACCACAGGAACTCGCGCAGCGGAGTACCAGTACCCCAAAGCACCACCTTATTGTCATAGATACCATACTTAGCGAGTATGTTGAGTATATTGTCATGTGATGACGCCCCGTCAACTCCTTCTACGGGTCGTTTATTCAAGTCAATAGCTATCTTCTCCCACTCACCATCATGTATCAGCTTCGCCAGATATACTTTACGCATCATAGCAGGCATCACGTGACTGTTCTCCAGATGGAAATTATCATTCGGGCCGTACAAGTTCGTTGGCATCACTGCAATATAATTAGTTCCGTACTGCAGGTTGTAGCTCTCGCACATCTTCAAACCGGCAATCTTCGCAATGGCGTACTCCTCGTTGGTGTACTCCAGTGGACTCGTCAGCAGGCAGTCCTCCTTCATAGGCTGCGGTGCATTCTTGGGATAAATACATGTTGAACCTAAGAATAGTAATTTGTCAACTCCGTGCGCAAATGCCTCAGAGATAACGTTGCACTGAATCTTCATATTCATCATAATAAAGTCAGCTCGATACAGTGAGTTCGCCATGATGCCTCCCACAAAGGCAGCTGCTAATACCACAGCATTAGGCTGTTCTTCATCGAAGAACTTACGAACAGAAAGCTGGTCGGTTAAGTCCAACTCCTTATGCGTTCTTCCTACCAGGTTCGTATAACCTCGCTTCAGCAGGTTATTCCATATTGCGGAACCCACAAGTCCTTTGTGTCCTGCCACATAAATTTTACTCTCTTTTGTAAGCATACTTATAATAGATTGATAATAACCACTGTTTAAAATATTAGGCATCATGCCATTCCTTAATATGCTGCTCTTCGCTAAGTTGACAAATAAGCAACACTCCATTATGTTCTGCAATAATACAATCTTTCAGTCCCTGGATAACCACTTGTTTGCCGGCAGGCATACGAACCATACATCCATTACAATCAACTATCTTTACTTGATCACCTACCACAGCATTGTCCTGGTCATCACACACTGAGAGCTGATGCAGAGAACCCCACGTTCCCACGTCGCTCCATCCAAAGTCTGCTGGCATGACATATGCCTTATCTGTTTTCTCCATTACAGCATAGTCAATAGATATTTTTGTACAATCAGGGAACAATTGATTCACAGCTTCCTGTTCTTTATCAGTAAACATTGACGGCTCAATCTGATCCATGATTGCTGCAACGTCTGGTACATGCTTCCTTAATTCTTCAACTATAGTCTCTGCTGTCCACAGGAACATACCACTGTTCCAAGTATATTCTCCTTCTTGCAAATAAGCAATTGCAGTTTTGAGGTCTGGTTTCTCTCTAAATGACTTTAATTTGAACACACCACCTTCTTCTACTTCACCTTGTTCAATATAGCCATAACCTGTATCTGGTCTGGATGGCTGCATTCCTAAAGTTAGGATTCTATCTCCTTTTGACACAAAGTCAAAACCCTTATTAATGACCTTCTTAAACTCATCAGTCTTCAAAATCAAATGATCAGACGGCACTACTGCAAAAACAGCTTCTGGGTCTTCTTTCTGTATTTTCCAACTGACATAAGCAATACAAGGTGCTGTATTGCGCATACAGGGCTCCAATAAAACGTGCTGAGTGTTGATACCTTGTAACTGTTCTAACACCAAATCTTTATAGTCCTTGGATGTTACAACCCAAACATGATCTATATCGATGATACCATCATAACGTTCGTACGTCTGCTGTATCATTGTCTTACCACTTCCTGTGATGTCCAGAAATTGTTTCGGACACTGAGGTGTTGACATTGGCCAAAATCTCGAGCCAATACCTCCGGCCATAATTACTAAATGTCTTGCCATAATTGAATAGTCTTGAATAAAGGGGCAGGCCCACTGTTATTGAACCTTTTGTTTTATGAGAGACCAGCGGACCCCCGCCCCATAAATAACGATTTTTTATAAATGTTGCATCACTGCAGTATGACTTTATTCTAATACAATCTTATCAATGAAATAAGAAAAATGAACTAAAATTAGCTCAGTAAATCTACCGAACACAATCTTATCATCGTCATTAGACTTATCTTCACAAGAGTCCCAATAATGAAACCTTACTTGAAGTTCATTGCGAATAGATTCTTGAGTTAATACTATACATCCCTTCTCCGCCCATTGATCGGAAGTATGTACAAGAACTTGCTCACCTGTATCAGTTTCAACACACTGCCAAGTAACAATACCTTTGCCATTAGCATCAACCTTTTCAGATACTCTATCTAGTATCTCATTTCTCAGCTTCGCTGCGCTAGGGGTGTGAATAATGTAGTTCATCATTAGTTTCTTTATTCTTTAATGTACCTACCAAATTCTTTAAACAAGTCATTGACAGAGGTACTTTCAGAAACACCTTTATTAAAAACAAAAGTGAGCTTTGCGTTCTTAACATTGGCAGCATTATTACCAAGTTTGGTTTTAGCCTCAATGGTAATTACATCACCAACCTTAGAGATTCTGGTTATATTGAGTTTCTCAACCGTTGCATAATTCAGATTTTCGATCTGTTCGCACTGAATCAATGAAATATACTGATTTAAAACGCTGTTATCATACTTGCTTTGCAACTGCTGAAGCAACTTTGCAAGACGCTCTCCAATCACCTTTCCATCAATCCTTGAGGTAGAGAAGTCTGGTATTGAATAGTCAATACCGAGCTTCTGTCTTAACTCAACAGTGCGAGCATCCTCGCTCTGCTGTGTTGTTTGGGCATACATGCTAACTGCTGAAAATAGCAGCAGGGATATTAAAATGAATCTACTTGTTTTCACTTTATTTGAATTATTAAAATGAGAGCTTTATTTGACTTTCGCTTTACTTTCGTTCTACCCATACTCTACCCATACTCATTGAGTAAGCCTAGAGTATGGCTAGAAGCAGCTTAGAGCGAGCCTAGAGTATGGCTAAAGCCATGATGAGGTTAATCATCATACTTGATAATTCCATCCTCAATCATTGATCATAAATCGACCCAAAGCCTCCATTAACCGAAGTTGTTTCTTTGAAGGTAGTTTCTTTCCTGCTTCTGCTAAATCAAGATAAACTTGACTTCAACATCTCAACCTT
>JAEEGL011197261.1_pt1 | contig 38677 bp, 30 predicted proteins | sample 9134231 | NCBI WGS metagenome assembly JAEEGL01 (sample SAMN16246548, study PRJNA631951) | gut metagenome | biome: gut microbiome; feature: rumen; material: fiber-attached | host: Bos | place: Iran: Karaj | collected 2018-10 | reverse complement strand
CATTATTCGCTGCTAATTCAAGTGGAACATACACGAATAATGCCATAACTGGAACAAACGTAGGAAGCTATACTGGAGATTTAACACCAACATCAAACTATCAGTGGAATAGTGGAAGTAATGTAACAAGTGCCAGAACACTAACATGTTCAATTACTCAAAGTGCCACGACTACAACTGCTAGTAACAAATCATTTACTTATACAGGAACAGTCCAAACCCCAACTGGAGCTAGTGCAAAACTAAATAGTAATAATGCAACCATTAGTGGAGCAGCATTTACTTATTCTTATTTCAGTGGTACAAGTTGTGGTACTGCATTAAGTAGTGCCCCAACAGCCATAGGAAATTATAGTTATAAAGCAACTTTAACTGGAACAACTAACTATGCAACAAGTACAAGTAGTTGTGCAACATATACAATTGGAGCATTTACACCAACCGTGTCATTAACAGCTAAGAGTGGTAATCAACTTAATTATACTGGCTCACCAATTGCAGCCAATACAGCAACAGTAACATTAACAAATAATGAAACATATTCAGGAACTATAACTTATAAATATTATACGAATAACAGTTGTACAACCGGAGCAACAACAACAGCTCCAACAAGTGGAACATGGTATGCTCAGGCAAGTATTGCAGCTCAAGGAAACTATACAGCAGCTTCAAGCGCTTGTGTAAGTCATGCAATCACAGCTGTAACACCAACGGTATCATTAAGTGCAAGAACTGGCATGACTTATAATGGCAGTGCATGGGCAGCCAATACAGCAACAGTTTCCCCTAATGGCGGTGGTGCAATCACTTATAAATATTACACCAATAGCGGATGTAGTGCAGGCGAGACAACCACAGCACCAACCAATGTCGGTAATTATTATGTAAGAGCAAGTGTAGCTGCAGTATCAGGTAAAACGAATGCCGCATCAAGCTCATGTGTAGCACACACAATAGGTACAAAAATACTTACTTCAACGCAGATTACTGCGCACACGATTGAAATGGAATTAGGAAATACTTCTTATACTAGAAGTGATGTCTCAACGGGAGTTGGCAACGAAAAAATATCATTAATATATACGCCATATGCAAATATTAAAGGAACATATACCTATTCAACATCTGCCGGAAGCGGAAAGTATACACTAACTATTAGTCCAGCAAATAATAACTATTCAATTGGTAGTGCAGGTAATTTAGTATTAGATGATACTATTTTACCTGATGGTGATATAGCAACTAGTTATGTTGGTAATACGATAACAGCAACTATTACCGCATCAGACAATGGCTCGGGGTTAAAAAACTATGGATATAAAATATCAACTAATTCAGTATGCGATTCGACAACAACAGGTTTTGTTGAAAGTGAATCAAATGTATATAACTTTAATATTACTTCGACAGGAATTCACTATATATGTGTTAAATTGGAAGACAATGCAGGAAATAAGGCATATATAAGCAAAATATCCGAAGCAAGTTATATTGATTATATATGCACAGGCAATTATCAAACATTTAATGCCCCTGAAAGTGGATACTACAAAATTGAAACATGGGGTGCAAAGGGTGGAAATAGTACATATAATTCAAATGGTAGTGGTAGCATTGTTGAAGGGGCTGCCGGAGGATATTCAGCAGGATATATAAATTTATCATCAAATGATAGTTTGTATGTATATGTTGGATGTGAAGGAACAAATGGAACATCAGGAACAAATGCAGCAGGTGGTTGGAATGGTGGCGGGTCAGGAGGTACAAGTTATCAAGGAGGAGCAGGAAGCGGTGGAGCAACAGATATAAGAACGGTTTCAGGAACTTGGGACAATACAGTTTCACTAAATTCTAGAATTATGGTAGCAGGCGGAGGAGCCGGCGGTTCAAACTGGAACAACGCTGTACCTGGTGGCGTTGGTGGTGGATTAGTAGGCGCTGATGGTAAGTTAAATGTAAGCTCAGTCTCTCACACATTAGCAACTGGTGGTAAACAATCTACTCCTGGAACAGCTGGAGGTTCATCTGGAAACATGGGATCCAATGGAGCATTTGGAGTAGGTGGCAATAGTCAATCGGGACATGGATCTGGTGGCGGTGGTGGTTACTACGGTGGCGGAGGTGCTGGGGTTATAAGCAGTGGAGTATCATCTGGTGGTGGTGGCTCCGGATTTATTTCAGGATATGCTGGTGTTAATGCAATAACAAGTGCTAGCAATCGAACTCATTTAAATAATACGAAACATTACAGTGACAAATACTTTATAAATGGAAATATGGAAACAGGAATAAACAATGATTCTGGTAAAGCAAGAATCACATATGTAGGAAGTTCTCCAGAAAGAATAAATGATGCATTAAATGGTATAAGATATGTAAAAGATTGTATTAATGGTAGTGATGTTAATGTATATGATATTTGGCTTGAATTACAAGTTATAAAGAATGGCACAAATATAGCCAAAGGCAAAACAGTAACAGGAACATCAACGGCAAACAGTTCTACGCCATACACATATGTTGTCGATGGCTTGATTGATAATGCAACTGGCAGCACAGGCTTTGGTTCACCTAATGCTACAGGAAATCAGTGTATAACAGTTGATTTAGGCGGTATATATGACGTTGATGAAATAGCTGTATGGCATTTTTTCCTAGATGGAAGAACATATAATGATAATATTACGTCTGTATCAAGCGATAACACTAATTGGACTACTGTTATACGCAATAATGAAAAAGAAACCTCAAATGGCAAAAGGGCAAGTGCATTTTATAAGAATGTTATAGCAGATGGTTACGCATATACCGGAGATGTTCAAACATTTATTCCGGATAAAACAGGATATTACAAACTTGAGACATGGGGTGCTCAAGGAGGTGTAAGAGGTAGCGGAACAGGCGGCTATGGAGGATATTCAAGTGGCTATATGCAATTAACCGCTGGAACAACTTATTACGTAGTTGTAGGTGGAATGGGAAATGCCTCTGGCGGTTGGGGCTATAATGGTGGTAAAGGTGGTTATTCAACAAGTCACGGTGGCTATGGTGGCGGAGCAACTCACATTGCAACAACCACAGGTGTATTATCTACTCATTCGTCTTCTTGTGTTAATAGTTCAGGAGTATTACAAAGTGGTTGTGACATTTTAATGGTCGCTTCAGGTGGCGGCGGTGCATATAATGGTAGTAATGGCGGATCCGGTGGCGGTATAACAGGCGTAAAAGGATTAGGCGGTGGTGCAACGCAGACAGCAGGAGGAGCAGCAGGAAGTTCACCAGCTAATGCAGGAACATTTGGTTCAGGCGGTTATGGAAACTGTGCCGGTGGCGGAGGCGGCTGGTACGGTGGCGGCGGTGCATATGAAGGCTCAGGCGGAGGCGGATCAGGCTGGATTGCAAACAATAATTTGTATGTAAAAAACATGTACTGTTATAATTGTGCAGTTTCTGGTGAGGATAACACAAGGACATATTCTACATCAAATGTATCAAGTTTACCTGTATCAAATTATGCTAAAAGTGGCAATGGATATGCCAAAATAACTTATGTAAACCACTTTGCTGCATTAAAAAATCTGCCATCAAACAATGAATATGTACTTAGAAATGACAATACTAATGAAATTGGTACGTCAATTGGAATTAATCCAGGAGATATTGTAACATTAGTGATCAATGACAGCTCATACGCATACAACGGAGCAACAATAGTTGATTTAAATGGAAATACTCTTTCAACTTTGTCATCATCTTCAACGTCTTTTGTAGCACCTGACAATAATATATATATTGTATTGAACAGTGCTTTATATAATTATACCGGTACAATACAACAATTTACTGCTTCAACTACTGGATATTATAAACTAGATACATGGGGAGCTCAAGCTGGTGTGAGAGGTGGTGGAACTGGCAACTATGGAGGATACTCAACAGGAATAATAAAATTAACAGCTGGAACCACATATTATGTCGTTGTAGGTGGAACAGGAAATGCCAGTGGCGGCTGGGGTTATAATGGTGGTGGAAGTGGATATGGTGTAAGTTATGGAGGCTATGGTGGCGGTGCAACACATATTGCTTCAACAAATGGTTTCTTATCTGCTCATGAATCAGCCTGTGTTGATTCTAACGGCGATGCACTGGATACTTGTGATGTATTTATTGTTGCCGCTGGCGCTGGTGGAACATATAATGGAACAATCGGCGGATCAGGCGGTGGTTATTATGGCGGAATTACAAATGCCGGAGGAACACAAATAGCAGGTGGTTCTCCAAGGAGTTCACCGGCAAACGCTGGAACATTCGGACAAGGTGGTTATGGAAACTGCGCTGGCGGCGGCGGCGGCTGGTACGGCGGCGGCGGAGCATATGAAACATCAGGTGGTGGCGGCTCAAGCTGGATTGGTAATGAAAACCTGTTTGATAAAACAATGTATTGCTATAATTGTACTCAATCTAGTGGATATTCAACAAAAACAATATCAGTTTCTTCATATGGTTCTCATGAAATTAATAAGGCAAATTTAGGAAATGGATATGCAAAAATAACATTCATAGGGACCTCATACACCATTCAAACATCAGCAAACAATAGAGAATTCGATTTTATAAATTCAGTTCAAAAATTCACACCTTCCGTAACAGGAAAATATAGACTTGAAGTATGGGGGGCGCAGGGTGGATATAGAAATAGTGGAACAGGAGGTTATGGTGGCTATGCCACTGGTGTAGCCCAATTAAATGCCAACACATCATATTATATTTACGTTGGAGGAAAAGGAGTTAGTGCTGTGGTTGGAAGCATAGATAGAGGTGGAATGTCATATAATGGTGGTGGAAGTGGTTATGGAATTGATTATGGTGGCTATGGCGGCGGAGCAACGCACATAGCAACATCCAAACGTGGTATTCTACCAAACTATGAATCTTACCAGAGTGAAGTTTTGATCGTAGCAGGTGGCGGTGGCGGTACATATAGCGGTCTAGCAGGTGGAGCCGGTGGTGGAATAAAAGGAAATAATTCCCTAGGTACTGGCGGAACACAAACAGCAGGAGGTTCACCTGGAAGTTCACCAGCCAATGCAGGAACATTTGGTCAAGGAGGATACGGCAATTGTACTGGTGGTGGCGGTGGCTGGTACGGCGGTGGTGGTGCTTATGATAATGGAGCCGGTGGTGGATCCGGATATATTGGCTCATCGAGCCTTTTGACAACATCTAATGGAATAACAAAACATATGTATTGTTACAATTGTACGACATCAACAAATTCCGGAACACTAACATACACAACCACAGCTGTTGCCGAACATGAAACGGATAAAGCAAATAGTGGCAATGGATACGCCAAAATCACATATTTAGGAAACTAAGAAAAAATCAAGAGTTATTAACTAACTCTTGATTTTTTATAGACTAATCAATTGTATTTGTGATAAAATAAAATAAAGAAATATAAGATTTAGGAGGTTTGTATGGCAAAGTTATATTTCAGATATGGTGCCATGGGTTGTGGTAAAACAAGAGATATCATTAAAGTATGGTATAATTATAAAGAAAAAGGAAAAGAGGCTATCATCGTGAAACCAAGTATTGATACACGTGGTAGTAATAAAATAGTTTCCCGTGATAACAGTGAATTACAGACAGATTATTTATTAAAGAACACAGATAATATTTATAATATTATTACTAAACATATAATAGAATACAATTTAGATTGTATTTTGGTTGATGAAGCTCAGTTTTTAACGCGAAAGCAAGTTGAAGAATTAACCGATATTGTCGATGTCTTAGATATTCCCGTTATCTGTTATGGCTTAAGAGCCGATTTTCAAGATAACCTATTTCCAGGTTCAGAGGCTCTCTTTGTTTATGCTGATAACATTGAAGAGATGAAAACTATTTGTGAATGTGGTGATGGTGCTACTAGAAATGTCCGATTTGTTAATCATTTACCAACATTTTCAGGCGAGCAAGTAGCTATTCTAGGAGAAAATGAAGTAACATATGAATCAATGTGTCGTAATTGTCGTAAAAAATTATTAAAGAAAATTAATCGAGGTGAAAAATAATGAAAAAAGTTGTTGTTATTGGTGGTGGAACTGGCTTATCAACCTTACTACGTGGTTTAAAATTATTTCCAATGGATATAACCGCTATCGTTACTGTTGCCGATGATGGCGCCAGCAGTGGTAGACTGCGTCAAGAATTTGATACTCCCGCGGTAGGAGATTTACGTAATGTCTTAGTTAGCCTATCAGAGAGTGAACCAATTGTCGAAGAATTACTTCAATATCGTTTTGATACCTATAGTGATCTTGATAAACATGCTTTAGGTAATCTTATTCTTACTGCTATGTATAATATTACCGGTAATTTAACCGATTCCTTGGCTTCATTATCTAAAATATTTAATATCAAAGGCCGTGTCTTACCAGTAACTGAAGATAAAGCTATTCTGGTTGCCGAAACTACAAGTGGCGAAATAATCGAAGGGGAAAGTAAGATAACAAAAGCCGGTAAACATATTAAAAAAATCTATTATAAAAATAGAGTAAGAGCAACTAATGAAGTAGTGGAAGCCGTTAATAATGCCGATTTAATTATTATCGGTATTGGTAGTTTATACACCAGTATTATTCCAAATTTATTGCCTAAAGAAATGAAAAAGGCTTTAAAAGAATCTAAGGCTAAAAAAATGTATATCTGTAATATTATGAGTGAACATGGTGAAACTGATGATTTTAATGTCTCTGATTGTATCAAACAAATAAATAAATATGTTTCTCCTAATTTTATTGATACTGTTTTAGCTAATAAAAAGATTGTCCCTGATAATATTCTAGAATTATATAAAGAAGAAAAAAGTAAACAAATCATGCTTGATAAAGAAGAAATTAAAAAGATGGGTGTTCATCTAATATCAGCTGATTTATTAAGTATTACCAATAATCAAGCTAGACATGATTATATTAAAACCGCTTTAGAAGTATTTACCTATATCACAAAGGAGTGATTTTATGAGTTTCTCAACGGATATCAAAAATGAAGTAACTCACTTAGATAGTCCTAAAGAAGAATTGATTAGTGAATTGTCAGCTATTGTTAGAAATAGTGCCAATATTGATAAAGATATTACTATCTATATTGAAAATAATAGTGTCGCAAGAAGAATATTCAAATTATTTAAAGCTATCTATGAAATAACACCAGTTATTACCGTCAGAAGAAAATTATTCAATAAAGGATTAAGTTATATTTTAACTATCAAAAATAAATTAAATCTTATTTTATCTGATTTATCTATCGTTAAAGATAATATTTATCAAGATATTCCCCATGATTATATAATTGCCGATACTGATTTAATAAGAGCTTATCTAAGAGGATTATTCTTAGTAACTGGTTCCGTTAATGACCCTAAAACAAGTAAATATCACTTAGAATTCTTGGTAGATACCGATACATATGCTGATTTCATATGTAATTTACTAGATACATTTAACCTTAATAGTAAAGTGTTAAAACGTAAGAAAAAATATATGATTTATATTAAAGAAGCCGAAAAAATAAGTGACTTTTTACGTATCATAAAATCATTTAATGGCGTTATGTATTATGAAGATATTCGTATCTATAGAGATCATAAAAATATGACTAATAGACTTAATAATTGTGAACAAGCCAATATGGATAAAATATTTCTAACTGCTGCTGACCAAATAAAAAATATTAAAAAAATTAAAGAACATGATATGTATGATCTAATGGATGATAAAATTAAAATAGTTATGGACTATAGATTAAAATATCCTGAAGCAAGTTTAACTGAATTAAGTGAAATTATTTCTAGAGAAACTAATGAAGAATTATCTAAATCAGGATTAAATCATCGCTTTAGAAAAATAAGAGAAATTGCTAATAATATTGATACATTAGAAAACAATTGATTAATATGTATAATTATGTTATAATTACTATGTCGTTTGTTATTAGTATTTAAAATAATTAAGTAGTAAATATTATCTAATTAAAGAGAGTAGTTGGTTGGTGTGAAACTATATAGAAATATTTACGAAATACCTATTTTAAGCTAAGCGGTGCATACCGTTATCAAATAAGTTAATTAAAGGATGGTACCGTCATAATATGACTCCTTTTGGTATCATTCTTATTTTTTTAGAGAGGTGAAATTATGAACTGTTATGAAGATTTATTATGGAGAGGATTAATTCAAGATATTAGTGATCCAGAATTAATAGATAAGTTAAATAATGATAAATTAACTTTCTATATTGGTACTGATCCCACTGCTGATTCAATGCATATTGGGCACTATTCATCATTCTTAATTAGTAAAAGACTTGCTAAATATGGTCACAAACCTATCTTGTTAATTGGTGGGGCTACTGGACTAATTGGAGATCCTAAACCAACAGCTGAAAGGCCAATGATTAGTAAAGAAGAAGTAGAAAAGAATATTGTTGGCTTAACTAAGCAAGCCAAAGAAATATTTGGCTTTGAAGTAGTTAATAACTATGATTGGACAAAAGATATTAATGTTATTGATTTCTTACGTGATTATGGTAAATATTTTAATGTTGGTTATATGCTTGGTAAAGATAAAGTAAGAAGTCGTATGGAATCAGGTATTACTTATGCTGAATTCTCATATATGATATTACAAGCCTTAGATTTTATGCATCTATATGAAGAAAAGAATTGTACTCTTCAGGTAGCTGGATCTGATCAATGGGGCAATATTACATCAGGTATAGAATTAATTAAAAAGAAATTAGGTAAAACGGCTTATGGTATGGTTATGCCATTAGTAACTGATTCTAATGGTGTTAAATTTGGAAAAACAGAAGGTAATGCTCTATGGCTAGATATTAATAAAACTAGTAGTTATGAATTATATCAATATTTAATTAATCTTGAAGATAGTATGATTATTAGTTACTTAAAATCATTAACCTTCTTAACTAAAAACGAAATAGAACAAATTGAAAAAGAACATCTTGCTAATCCTGAATTACGTATTGCTCAGAAACGTTTGGCTAAAGAAATAATTACTGATTTACATGGCGAAGAAAACTATAATTTAGCAGTTAATATGAGTGAAGCTTTATTTACTGGTAAATTTAATGATTTAAGTAGTAAAGAAATATCTGAACTATTTAAAAATTATGATAAACATAGTGTAAACGTTAATACCAATATTTTAGATTTACTAATTAATGTTGGGGCTGCTTCAAGTAAAAGAGAAGCTAGAGAATTTGTAACAGGTAATGCTGTTTCAATAAATGGTGAAAAAATTACTTCTTTAGAATATACTATTTCTGATAAAGATTTTATCGATAATACCTATATAATTATTAAACGTGGTAAGAAAAACTATTATATTGGTTTAAAGGAGGATAAATAACATGGCTTTTGGAGATCGTAAAGATGGTTACAAGGTAAGAGATGTTCATGGTAGTCAAAATATCATGATTGATTTTAAACCTAATAGGTGCGATTCGACGGTTTATATGAATGCAACTATTGATATGACTAATTTCGTCAAATATATGGATAAAATGAAAAAAGAACATGAGGGTCTTACATATTATCATGGCTTAGTGACAACGGTTGCTAAAACAATGTATTCTCGTCCCTATTTGAATCGTTTCGTAGCTAATAGAACAATGTATATGCATAAAGAAGTATCATTGTCATTTACTATGAAAGTTGAGTTTGAAGATAGTTCAGCTGAATCAATCTTAGTTGTTAAAGCCGACCCTGAAGATACTTTATTAGATATATCTAGAAAAACTAAAGAAAAAGTTGATGCCATTAGACAAAAGAAATTTGATAGCAAAGGCAATGCTAACGGTGCTGCTGATACTTTAGGCAAAATGCCCAAGTTTATTCGTGTACCGGTCGTTGGCCTTCTAAAATGGTTTGATAAACATGGTTGGTTACCACAAAGTATGATTAATGATAACATATATTATTCAAGTGCCATATTATCTAATTTAGGTACCTTTAAAGTTGGGGGAATATATCATAATCTAACCAATTTTGGTACCGCTTCCTCACTAATTACTTTTGGTGAGATAAAAGAAATAGACGGCAGATGGTATATGGAAATGGGTGCAACCCTAGATGAACGTATTGCTGATGGCTTTTATTTCTGCAAAGCCTTAAAACTAATTGAATATATTTTTGATAATCCTAGTCTTTTAATGAAACCAGTTAGTGAACATGTAAAATATCCTGAAAAGAAAAAATAAGTAGAGGTGATAAGATGATTACTTCACTATTAGAAAAATTAAATAAACTATACTATAAAATTATAAAAAGAGAACCTTGGTATAAATATTATGGTAAGAATAATAAAATAGATTATCCCAATTTAACTATTTATGAATTAGTCGAAAAAACTGCTAAAACTTATCCTGGTAATTATGCATATGAATATTATGGAAAACGTGTTACTTATCGTGAATTTATTGCTAAGATAAAAAGAGCTGCGAGTGCCTTAATAGAGTTAGGTGTTAAAGAAGGGGATAGAGTTACTATCTGTATGCCTAATACTCCTTCTGCTATTATTACTTTTTATGCAATTAATATGATTGGGGCTACTGCCAGTATGATTCACCCCTTATCTAGTGCTAATGAAATAGAATTCTATTTAAATGAATCACACAGTAAATATATCTTAACTATTGATCTTGTTTATGATAAAGTAATGAGCATTATTGATAATACTAAGGTTAAGAGAATTATTGTATCTAGTGTATCTGATTATATGACTAAAGCCAAAGGAGCCTTATATTGGTTCTTTTCAGGCCGCAAAAATAAGATTGAGAAAAATGAGAAAGCTATATTCTATAATGATTTCTTAAAACTAGGCGTATATGACCGCGAATTTACCCAAGTAAAGCGTAATAGTGATGATGAAGCAGTCATTCTTTATAGTGGGGGAACAACTGGTAACCCTAAAGGTATCGTTTTAACCAATATGAACTTTAATGCCCTAGCCATGCAGTTACAGCTAGCTGTAAATGATATGGCTAAACCCGGCCACTCTGTTTTAGCTGTCCTACCAATATTTCATGGATTTGGACTAGCAGTATCTATCCATACACCGCTTTATATTGGTATGAAAGTAATCTTAGTTCCTGATTTTAGTCCTCGTAAATTTGGTACGCTTATCAAAAAATATACTCCTAATTTTATTATTGGTGTTCCTACATTGTATGAAGCTTTATTAAAGACTAAACTAAGAAAAAATGATCTAGCACATTTAACTTGCGCTGTCAGTGGTGGTGATACATTAACACCTGAATTTAAGAAAGAAATTGATGATTATTTACATTCTCATGGTTCAAAAGCCAGCATTAGATGTGGCTATGGACTTACTGAGTCAACTGGAGCATGTTGCCTAAATCCTAAGCAAGAATATCGTGCAAATTCTATTGGTATTCCACTACCTGATATGGACTTTAAAATAATGCGTAGTGGTACCCTCGAAGAAGCTAGTCCAATGGAAGAAGGCGAAATATGTATCAGTGGACCTAGTGTTATGAAAGAATACTTAAATAATAAAAAGGAAACTGATAAAGTTAAAATTAAACATAAAGACAATAAAGTATGGTTGCATACTGGTGATATAGGATGTATGGATGAAGATGGCTTTGTCTACTTTAAAGGCCGTTTAAAGAGGATGATTATATCTTCTGGCTATAATATTTATCCAAACTACATTGAAGAGTTAATCCGCAAGCATGAATACGTTGATACTTGTTCGGTAATTGGTATCCCACATCCATATAAACAACAAGTACCAAAAGTATATATTGTCTTAAAAGAGGGCATAAAACCAACTAATGCTGTTAAAAAAGAAATAAAGAAATACTGTGAAGAAAATTTAGTCAAGTATTCTTGGCCATATGAATATGATTATCGCAATAGCCTTCCTAAAACACTAGTTGGTAAGGTGGCTTATCGTGAATTAGAAAAGGGGGAAAAATAATGATTATTTTAGACGGAAAAAAAGTAAAAAATGAAATACTTGATAATCTAAAAAAAGAAGTATTAAGTTTATCTGAAGTACCTCATTTGGTCGTAATTCAGATAGGCAATAACGAAGCAAGTAACATCTATATAAATAATAAAGCCAAAATGGCTGCATATATTGGTTATAAATTTACTCATAAAAAATATCCCGAAGATATTTCTGAAGAATCATTAATTACTGAAATAAAGAAATTAAATCATGATTCTAGTGTTCATGCTATTTTAGTGCAAATGCCCCTGCCAAATGGAATTAATTCAAATAATATCTTAAATGCTATTGATTCTAAAAAAGATGTTGATGGCTTAACAGACGTTAATAGTGGAGCTTTATTTCACAAAATAGATGCCTTGTATCCATGTACCCCAAGTGGTGTTATGGAATTATTAAAATACTATAACATTGATATAACCGGTAAACATGCTGTTGTCGTTGGGCGTAGTAATCTTGTTGGTAAACCAATGGCTATAATGCTTCTAAATGCAGGAGCTACTGTTACCGTATGTCATTCCAAAACAATTAATTTAAGTGAACATACCAAAGACGCTGATATCTTAGTGGTAGCAACCGGAAATCCTCATCTAATAACTGCTGATATGGTCAAACCTGGAAGTGTTATCATTGATGTTGGCATCAATCGTACTAATGATGGTATTACTGGTGACGTTGACTTTGATAACGTATCTAAAAACGTATCTGCCATTACCCCAGTACCAGGTGGTGTTGGTCAAATGACCGTTGCTCTGCTTGCTAAAAACATTTTAAAAGCTTATAAAATAAACAAGGAAGGAGTAGAACATGACAATTAATACCCTCCTAAAATACTTCTTACTTTTTATTATGTATGCTCATTTAGGCTGGCTAATGGAAGTAGTTCTTACATTATTTACTGAAAAGAAATTAATTAATAGAGGTTTTTTAATTGGACCAGTTTGTCCTATTTATGGCGTAGGATTACTCTTAATTATTACCTTATTAAAAGATTATAGTACTAGGCCTTTGGTTCTCTTTACTTTAGCCATTGCTATCTGTATGATACTTGAATATGTTACTAGTTACCTAATGGAAAAATTATTTAATGCTAGATGGTGGGACTATTCTCAAATGAAATATAATCTTAATGGTCGTATCTGCTTAGAAACAACTATTCCTTTTGGCTTAGGTGGACTATTCGTTATATATATAGTTAATCCATTATTTGAAAGACTATTATCAATTATAAACCCTCAAGTAATGACTATTATAGCCACAATAATCTTTATTATATTTATAATTGATATAATTATATCCTTTAGTGTTATTTCTAAAATGAAGAATTTCTTTGTCAAAAAATATCAAGATAATACTGAAGTTATGAGTAATCGAGTACGTGAATACTTAACAAAATTATCACCATTAACTAAACGTCTATTAGATTCATTCCCTAATATTCGTGTAAAAATAAATGATGTAACAACTAAGATTAAAAATACTGTTCAAAGAATTAAATAAATTCATATTATTAATATGAATTTTTTCTATACTACAAGTTAAATATTAACTATTGTAAGGATAACTTTTTTATGATATGATGATTATAGAAAAGAGGTAAGAATGGAACAGTTTTTGAACGAAGAAAATTATCAGAATACTAATAAGAAAATAAAAGTAATTGGACTAATTATTATGGTATTAGGATTATTACTAATTGCCGGAGGAGTATACTTCATTATTAATGCCAATAAAATGCAAGTACCAGCTATGGGGGACAGTAATTGGTTTGCTGCTAGCACCAATCAAATGCATACAAAATCAAGCGGAATATTTATGATTCTTCCTGGAATATTTTTGACAATTGTTGGTTTAATAGTTAGATTTGTTATTGCTAATCAAAGAAAAATAATGGCTTATCAGATGCAACAAATGATGCCGCTAGTAACTGAAGGAGCAGAAAAATTAACTCCAACAGCTACGAAAATATCAAAAGAAGTAATGGAAGAGATGACTCCAGCTATGGCGAAAATGGCCAAAGAAGTATCTGAAGAAATGGCGCCAGTCTATGGAAAAGTAGCCAAAGAAATTACTAAAGGAATTAAAGAAGGATTAGATAACAAATAAATCTTGCAATTTATTAAATAAGTGTTATAATACATATGTATTTTTGATTTAGATGCGATGACGGGCTTGGAAACCCAGAGCAATGTATATTTGAGAGATTCTTAGGAATAAATAAAGTGGAACCGCGGTAGTAATATCGTCTTTATAAATTATAAGAATCTTTTTATATTTAGGGGGAATAATATGGTAAAGAATGGTTATCTAATAGCTTTTTTAACCAATTTTAGGTTTTATGTTAATGGAGAAATAGATGTCGAAGATGAATACTTTTTGGATTTATTAAATAATTTTATTATGAAAATGTTTGGTGCAGATCCTGAATTAATGAGTAAAATATTTAATATTACGAAGGAAGAAGATAAAAAAGATAAAGAAGACAAAGAAGATAAAAAAGATAAAGAAGATAAAGAAGATAAAGACTATAAATATATTATCAATCTAAGTAGAAGAGAAATAGTTCGCGCTAATAGAACCTATATTGATTTCCCAGAAAAATTATCACAAATATATGACTCTCTTAGTGAAGAAGAATGTATTAAAATATCTTCTCTAGTTGAAACCTTTGTTAGTTATTTAGATGAAATATATGATATATCTACACCGCGAATAAGAAGTTAAGGAGGAATAAACATGAAAGAAAATGAAATTACAATGGGGGAATTAGTAAACTATTCAAAACAATATGGTTTTATATTTCAAGGAAGTGAAATATATGATGGCCTTGCAAACACATGGGATTTTGGACCGGTTGGTGCTTTACTTAAAGATAATATTAAAAAAGCATGGTTAAAGAAATTTATTCAAGAAGACTCTAACAACGTAGGACTAGATAGTGCTATATTGATGAATCCACGCACATGGGAAGCATCAGGACATCTAAAAACATTTACTGACCCATTAATTGATTGTAAAGAATGTAAAACCAGACATCGTGCTGATAAATTAATTGATGACTTTACAAATAGTGAAATAGGGGATGCCATGACCCAAGATGAGATGATTAAATACATTAAAGATAATAAAGTACCATGCCCTAAATGTGGTAAGTCAAATTTTACTGATATTAGAAACTTTAATCTAATGTTTAAAACATTTCAAGGGGTTACTGAAGATGCAAAAGCAACTATCTACTTACGTCCAGAAACAGCTCAAGGAATATTTGTAAACTTCTTAAACGTCCAAAGAAGTATGCGTTTAAAAGTACCATTTGGGATTGGTCAAGTCGGTAAAAGTTTCCGTAATGAGATAACTCCCGGTAACTTTATCTTTAGAGTACGTGAATTTGAACAAATGGAATTAGAATTCTTCTGTAAACCTGGCACTGAATTAGAGTGGCATAAATATTATAAAGATTTTTGTTACAATTTCTTATTATCACTAGGTGTTAATAAAGATAAATTGAGACTAAGAGATCATTCTCCTGAAGAACTAAGTTTCTATAGTAATGCTACAACTGATATTGAATATAATTTTCCATTTGGTTGGGGTGAATTATGGGGTATTGCTTCACGTACTGATTATGACCTAACACAACATGAAAAAGCCTCTGGCGTAAGTATGATGTATACCGATCCTGAAACAAATGAAAAGTATATTCCATATGTTATTGAACCATCCGTAGGTGTTGAAAGAACATTTTTAACTGTATTATGTGATGCCTATCATAAAGAAGAAGTTAAAGAAGGAGATACAAGAGAAGTCTTAAAATTAATTCCTTATCTTGCACCATATAAATGTTGTATCTTACCATTAGTAAAAAAATATCATAGTGAAAAAGCTATGGAAATCTATAAAGAATTAACTAAACATTTTTCAGCAACTTATGATGAATCAGGTTCTATTGGTAAAAGATATCGTCGTGAAGATGCTATCGGAACTCCTTTCTGTATAACTATTGATGATTCAACCTTAGAAAATAATACAGTAACTATTAGGGATAGAGATACTATGGAACAAATTACCATAAATATAGATGAAGTCGTATCTTATATCGAAGATAAAATCAAATTTTAATAAAATGTCAAGAAGAAGTGTTAAATATTTAAATACTTCTTTTTTTCCTTGTTTTAAATAAAAACTTATATTATAATTAAAGTGAGTTATAAGAAAGGAATATATTATGGAAGAAAATATAAAAAAGAAGAATTTATTTGTAATTGTTTTTGAAATAACAGTTATTGCTTTAGGTATCATTGGGATAACCTTTGCAACGAGCAGACTAGTTAATGATAGAACTAGTACCGTTGTTAAAACTGGAGAGTATGAAATAAACTATTTAGGTGAATCTAATGTAACTATCAATAATCTAATGCCTATGAATGATAACCTAGTAAATATTGATACTCGCGATAATGTTATAAGATTAGAGTTTTCCGTAAAAGGAGCTAAAAGTAACAAAAATGAAGACTTACTATATGATGTCATGTTAAGTGATATGCATATTGATTGTACTTTACTTAATAAGTATACCAAATGGTCTTTATATAAAAATGGTGGCTTAATCGAAACAGGTTCTTTAGATCCAGCTTTCGATGGTGAAGTATTGACTGATGCTATGCATTTAACAACAACAGAGCAAGTATTACCAAAATATAATGAAGATTATGATGAATATGTTTTACTATTCTGGTTAAGCGAATCATGCAATGATATTGACAATTGTGAATTAATTGATCAAACTGATTCTTTAAATAGTTCATTATCTATGAAAACTATTATTGCCGTATCTACCGGCATTCCGATGACTAGAGAACGTATTCCTAACTTAGATAATAGTTGTGCTAATGCGCCTATATTAACTAACAATATGATTCCCATAATGTATAAAGAAGGAGAATGGGTCGTAGCTGATAAAAATAATAATAATGCTGAATTTAAATGGTATGATTACTCAAATAGTATCTGGGCTAACAGTGTAATTGTCAAAGAAGATAAATATCCCAATGTTGGTGATAAAATTGAAACATCTGATATTATTGCAGCCTATGTATGGATTCCAAGATATCGTTACAAATTATGGCAAGTAACTGGTAATGATTCATATGATGCATATCATAAAGGAATCGATATAAAATTTGAAAATGGTTTAAATATAATAACTGGTTCAAGTAATAATGAATTTTTAACTCATCCGGCTTTCGGAGATAATCTAAAAGGATTCTGGATTAGCAAATATGAAATAAGTAAAGATGAAGAAACATATAAATTCATTAAAGATACTGAATCATATACCAAAGATACCTTAGAAAACTATACATCTATTATGACTAAACTTAATGAAGACTATTTATTAGGTGCCGGTAGTGAAACCCACATTATTACTAATATGGAGTGGGGAGCTACCACCTATTTATCACATTCTGAATATGGTGTATGTAAACAAGGTAACTGCGAATTAGTAGACACTAACAGAACATATATTAGTGGTGCTAATAAGAGCGACACTACTACGAAAAATGTCTATGGCGTATATGATATGGCTGGTGCTGGTAAAGAATATGTCGTTGGTAAATCAGTAACTGGTACAGCAACTACTGAAGTAACTGTCGAAGGCGACACATGGTATGAAAATAGAGGTCGTGTAAGTGACCGCGATTATCTAATGCGTGGTGGTGCAAGTCGTGGCTTGTATCATTTCGGTGATATTGCAATGGATGATGATCCATATACTTCAAGAAGTGTAATAACTAACAAATAAAGCGTTTAAACGCTTTTTTTCTTATATCTAAAAATATATTCAAAATATATTGACATCATACATATGTATGATATAATATTATCGTAGATAAGGAGTACTAATATTATGAATGAAAAAATTACAACAATTATGAAGGTACATGAAAATGAGATTAAAGTGATGAGAATCAATGATGAAGATTATATTTCATTAACTGATTTAGCAAGATATAAAAACCCAGAAGAACCAGGAGAAGTTATAATAAAATGGATGAGCAATAAAAGTTCGTTTGATTATTATTCACTATGGGAAGAATTATTTAATGATAATTTTAAAGTGGCGGAATTCCGCCACTTTAAAAATGATGCTGCAACACAATCCTTTACAATGAGCCCATCTAGATGGATAAAGATAACTAATGCAATAGGTTTTATTAGTAAAAGAGGAAAATATGACGGTGGTACATTTGCACACCCTGATATTGCACTAGAATTTGCTTCATGGTTAGATCCTGCTTTTAAAATCTATTTAATTAAAGAGTTTAAAAGATTGAAATACAATGAAAGTTATCAGGCAAAAATAGAATGGTCAGTAAGAAGAAGTTTATCAAAAACTAATTACAGAATACATACTGATAGTATTAAAGAAAATATTGTTCCTAAACTTACAGAAAAGCAGAAACAATTTGTTTATGCAAATGAGGCAGATGTAATAAATGTAGCATTGTTTGGTATGACAGCAAACGAATGGAGGAAGATAAATCCCAATTTAGAAGGAAATATTAGAGATTATACAGATATTCTTCATTTAGTAGTTTTAAGTAATTTAGAAGTGCTAAATGCTACTATGATTGATAATAATATAAAACAGAGTGAAAGGATAGAAAAATTAAACACTACGGCAAGAAAAGAACTAAGCATCTTATCAAAAGATAAAAATGTACTCGGTATTGAAAATATAGATAAAAAATTAATAGAAAAAAAGAAAAGATAAGTTTACTATATATATTTGAAATGGAGTAATAAAACAAATCAAAACACACTTATAGCAATTACCAACTTATTTGAAAGCAAAAAAGTACAAAGTATCTGGAATATAGATAAGGAGGAAATCTATTATTGTATTATTGATGTTATTAATGCATTAACAGATAGCCTAAACACTAAAAATATTGGGGAGTGCTTAAAACTAAATTAAGGAAAGATGGAAGCAAACTGACGACAAAATGTAGTCAGTAAAAAATGAAAATATTAATTCTCACACTAAAATATACTATGACGAGTGATAAATATTTATCATTCGTTTTTAATCTATTGACATGTTCATTTTGAAGTGTTACAATTAAGAAAATGAACGGAGTGATGAAATGAAAAAAATTATTTTAACAGTGTTATTACTAACCTTAACACTAACAATTACCGGCTGCGGTAAAAAAGACAGTATTGTTATTTATTCAAGTCAAGAAGAAGAAAGAGATCAAGCCTTAAAAGAACAACTTAAAAAGAAATTTCCTGATTTAAATGTTGTTGTTCAACATATGGGTACTGGTAATAGTGCTGCTAAAATTAAAACTGAAGGCACTAAGGTTGAAGCCGATATCTTTATCGACCTAGAAACAGCTCATGCTGCCAACTTACAAGACAATTTTGCTGATATTACTTACTTTGATGATTCAATTTACCTAGATGGAGTTAATACTTCAGATAAGTATTTAACATGGGTTAAATATACTTTAACCTTAATCGTTGATAATAAATATATGCAAGAACACAATATACCTGTTCCTAAAACATATGACGATTTATTAAAACCAGTTTATAAGAATCTAATTGCCATGCCTGATCCTAAAACATCCGGAACTGGTTATGGTTTCTTCCTAAATGTTGTAAACATTAAAGGAGAAGATGAAGCAGTTAATTACTTTAAAAAATTAAAAGAAAATATGCGTGAATTTACTACATCTGGATCTGGCCCAACAAATCTACTTAAACAAGGTGAAATAGCTATTGCTATGGGTATGACTGCGCAAGGCGTAAAAGCTATCAATGATGGCTATGATTATAAGATTGTTGAACTAGAAACTGGTTCACCATATAATACTACTGCTTGTGGTATTATAAAAGGACATGAAGATAAAGAACATGTTAAAGAAGTATTCGAATTTGTTGTTAACGAATTTGGTCGTTATGATAAAGAAAACTTTATGCCCGATATTATTTTAAAAGAACAAAATAATAAAGTTGCTAACTATCCAGAAAACTTAAAAGATGCCAATATGACTGGTATTGACAGTATCGCTACCAAAGAACATTTAACTACTAGATGGGAAGAAGTAAATGGATAATTTAGAAATAAAGAATTTAACCAAAGTATATAAGAAGAAAACCGTCTTAAACGATATAAGTTTTACCGTTAAAGACGGTGAATTCTTATCTATTCTTGGTCCTAGTGGTTGTGGTAAAACAACCTTGCTAAAATTACTTATTGGTATTGAAAAACCAACCAGTGGTGTAATTTTAAAAAAAGATAAAGACATAACTAATTTAGATCCTGCCAAAAGAGAAATGGGAATGGTTTTCCAAAATTATGCTCTATTTCCTAATATGACTGTTCTAGATAATGTTATGTATGCCCTAAATTTAAAATTAAAAGATAAAACTAAGGCTAAAAATGAGGCCTTAAAAATGTTAAAAGTAGTTAATATGGAAGAACATTTAAAAAAATATCCACATGAATTATCTGGCGGTCAACAGCAACGTGTTGCTATAGCTAGAACCTTATCATTAAAGCCTGATATTATTCTTTTTGATGAGCCAATGTCAGCTCTTGATGCCGATAATCGTTTAGGATTAAGAAAAGAACTAAAAGAAATTCAAAAGAGATTTAAAACAACGATGATTTATATTACTCATGATCAAGAGGAAGCTTTCTCATTATCAGATAGAGTAATGGTTATGTGTGAAGGACAAATTCTTCAAATAGATACCCCTAATAAAATATATAACTATCCCGCTAATGACTATGTTAGAAATTTTGTTACTAACCATCTAATTGAAAAGGTATCATCAATCGAAAAATGTACAGGAATTGATTTATAATGAAAAAGAAATCAACTTTCAGTATTCTTATTTTACTATTTCTTTTAGTAACTATTTTCTATCCCTTACTTACTATGTTATTAAGGGTCGAGTGGGAGACATTTCCTGAATTATTATCCTCTAATGCTTTTAAAGAAGCTTTTAATAATTCATTAATTGTTACATCTATTGCTACCATTTTATCCGTTGGTATTGCTTATTTACTTGCTTATACCTTAAATAGAACAAACATAAAACATCGTGCTATTTTGAAAGTAATGTTAACATTACCTATGTTAATTCCATCCATTTCGCATGGCCTAGGTTTAATAAATTTATTTGGTGCTAATGGTATTATTTCTTCTAATTTTGGTTTTAATATCATTGGTGAGGCTGGTATTATTATTGGATCAATTCTATATTCATTCCCGGTAGCTTTTCTAATGCTAGATGATGGATTTAATTATATTGATAATACTATGTATGATTCTGCCAAAGTATTAGGTATGAATAAATGGGAAACATTTAAAAAAGTAACTATGTGTTATATGAAGAAGCCATTATTATCAAGCTTATTTGCCGTATTTACCTTAATATTTACTGACTACGGAGTTCCTTTAGCCGTAGGCGGTAAATTTATTACTTTACCGGTATTTCTATATAAAGAAGTAATTGGTCTTCTTGATTTCTCACGTGGTACCATGATTGGCTTATTCTTACTAATTCCAGCCTTTGTATCATTTATCTTTGATAACGTATCTAAAGATTATTCATATGGTGAAATAACTGGTAAAAAATATAAAATTGAAGATAATAAACTACGTGATAGTATCTTAACAATTATTCTTTATTTAGTAATACTTTTTGTCTTAATGATAATTGGTTCATTTATCTATTATGCTTTTGTCGATAATCATACCCTAAATAGAGTATTCTCATTAACACATTTTGAGTATGTATTAAATAATAATTTATGGTCTTATATCTTTAATTCATTACTAATTGCTATTTTGGTATCAGTACTAGGAACGATTATTGCATATTTAACAGCCTATTATACCGCTAGAATAAAGGGAAGTGTCTCAAAGTTAGCCCACATTTTAACTATTGTCTCATTAGCTATTCCCGGTATTGTTTTAGGTTTATCCTATACCATAACATTTCACAATAGTTTTATTTATAATACCTATGTTATCTTAATCATAGTTAATATTATTCACTTTATCGCAAGCCCATATTTAATGGCTTATAATGCCTTAGATAAAGTTAATCCTAACTATGAAGTTGTAGCTAAAACATGTCATATTAGTACTATAAGAATAATTATTGATGTAATAGTTCCATGTACTAAAAAGACCATCAGAGAAATGTTTGCTTATTTCTTTGTTAATTCTATGATAACTATATCTGCCGTAACATTCTTATTTAATACAAGAACTATGCCGTTATCATTATTGATTAATACCTATGAAGAAAACTTAATGTTAGGGGAAGCAGCTATTATTTCACTAATAATATTAACATTCAATATAATAGTAAAAGGAACTGTTTATTTAATAAATCGTAAAGAACATATAAGGAGTGAATATCGTGAAAATAACATATAATGAGTTTCTTGTTTTAACTACTATTGAAAAAGAAAAAGAAAAATTATCTCAACGTAAATTATCTGAATTAACTAAATTATCATTAGGTACCGTTAATAAAATAGTCAGTGATCTCTTAAAAAATGACTATATTACTGAAGATAATCTAATTACCAAAAAAGGTTTAGAAGTATTATCCCCATATCGTGTAAAAAGAGCCATCTTTTTAGCGGCTGGTTTCGGTTCTAGATTAGTACCAATTACTCTAAATACACCGAAGCCATTAGTGCTTGTTAATGGTAAAAAGATTATTGAAACATTACTTGATGCCTGTGTTAAAGCAGAAATTGAAGAGATAATAATTGTAACAGGATACTTAAATGAACAATTTGAAATACTTTTAAAGAAGTATCCGAGTATAAAATTTATTGTCAATAAAAAATATAATGAAGCTAATAATATCTCATCAGCATATCTAGTACGTGATAAGTTTGCTAATGCCTATGTTTTAGAATCAGATTTATATTTATATAATTCAAATTTAATTAGAAAATACGAGTATCAAAGTAATTTCTTAGGTAAGTATGTCAAAGTAACTGATGATTGGTGTTTAGAGACTAAAAATGGCATTATTACTAAAGAAAAAATAGGTGGCTATAACTGTTATCAAATGTATGGAATCTCTTACTATAACGAAGAAGATGCTAAAAAAATGTCAAAAGATATTGAAGATGTTTATAACTCACCTGGTGGTAAAGAAAAATACTGGGAACAAGTTATCTTAGATGTATGTAAAAAACACTATCAAATATATGTAAGAGAATGCTATAAAGGTGACATTATTGAAATAGATACCTTTAATGAATTAAAAGCCATTGATAAAACTTATGATGTATAGATAATTACAAGTGTAATTATCTTTTTTTGATAATAAATTAAAATCAATTACTATTACAAATAGTTAAAACATTGACTGAAAAAGAAAGATAATTCTAAAATTTATATAAATATAAATGATAGTGTGATATAATATAACTGAAAGTAGGTAAACTATGAAATTCGACTTATTAAAAGCATATGATGATATAATTTTTAACGATAAAACAACTCAAGAACAGCTTAATAATTACTATAATGCTTTCTATATGGATTATTTTGTTAGACCAGATTTAAGAATTAATCAACGTGCTGGACATAATAGTAAAGGTGAATTCATCGAAGGATTACATATTTACCCAGATAGGAAATGTATATGTGAAATATTAGAACAAATTCAAAAACGATTAAATAATGAAGCTGATATAATAAATAAATTAGGAAGCAATAGATTGAGCTCATTATTGTTTATTTGTGAATTAGTTAATTATCATATAACCAATTATTTTGGTAGTACAGAAAATATCAGAGAAAACACTAATGTTTTTTATAGCAAAGTTAATAATCAATCTGAATATATGGCAAATCTTTCAGATTTTAAAAATAAAAAAAGTGCTATGTGTATTGAAAGAGCATTAGCTACATATATAGTACTTTATGTTATTTATAATACGCAAGAGTTAAATCCCTATTTTCCATTTAAGCCGTATTTAAGTTATATTAATTACTGTCCCAATATAACTGAGAAAAGTGGCTGCGGAGGACATGCATTATGTGGATTAATATCAAAAAATGGTAAAGAAGTATATCTCTTAGATCCAACCAACTATGGATTAGTGGAAGATACAAATGGACAAAAGCAACAAATTTATGGATTATATGAATTGAGTAAAGAAGAAATTGAATTAATGTTTAATGGCAAAGCCATAGTACCGACATTATTCAGATGTAAGCATATAGATGGTTTAGTTCAGTTGAGCCATAGAGCTATTTCACAGAAAGCAAGTGAATTTGAAAAACTGATAAAAGAAATTGCTACAAATATAAATATTGATGTAAGCAGAGATTTGCCTCAGATAAGATAAAAAATAGTAATCTATGATATAAAAAAAGGAGATAAATCATTATGGAAAAAGTTTCAAAAAAAATAGATGGTGGAATATCAAGCGCATATTTTGATTTAGATTATCTGCCAAGTACTGATAGAAGTAATACAAATTTAAATAGCAAATGTGCTGCTTTAATAATTGATATGGCTATAGCTGATGCTACGAGAGAAGAAAAACATATAATGACATTGATGGCAACATTTAGCGAAGCATTATGTATGTGTAAAACGCAAGAAGAAATAGACAATTTTAGTATCTTTATGGGTAAACTTGCTGCAATTGGTGGACTTGCAAAAGGATTTAGTTATTCGATGAAAGATATGATGAACGAAGAGGGAAAAATAGAAGCACAAAAAATTATAGATTATAGGAACAACCAAATAAAAGAAAAAAAAGGACAACAACAAAATAATTCAAATGAATTAAGAAATTTCGAACAATCCTATGCTAATTTAAATAATGAGTATCAAAAATTTAAAAAGGAACCAATGATTAATGACAGGAATCTTACATTACTTCTTGAAATGTATCAAAATCTACGTAATTATTTATTTAGGATTAAAGAAACAATTAATTCTGAACTTTTCACTAAGTATGATGAACAAATAAGTTCTGTAATAAATAATTTGAATTCTATATCACAAAGTATAGGAGACATAGGGAAGCCAATAGAAAGAAAATGAGTATTAATGGTAATTACTTGTTTTAAGAACTATAAAAAGTCAGTTTAGTGACAATGAGATGAGAAACTACACTAAACTGATTTTCTTTGATTTTAACTCAAAAAGTGCAACTTCACAAGCACAAAATTGTATATTTCAAGATTGGGGGTAAAGGTATGAAGAGAGTAGGATATCTTGATTTTTTAAGAGTAATATCTATTATTGGGGTAATTATTATCCATGTAACAGCATCCATTTGGAGTAAAGTACCTATTAATGGGGATGAGTGGATAATTACATGCTTTTATAATACCATAATAAGATGGGCTGTACCAATTCTTATTATGATAAGTGGGGCCTTATTTCTATCTAAAGAATTAGATATTAATAAATTATTTAAAAAGAATATAAAAAGATTAATAATAGCTTTCATATTCTGGTCATCAATTTATGCTATATTTGATTATCTAAAAGGCTATAATTTAAAAACAGTTATCTATTCATTTATAACTGGACATTATCATATGTGGTATCTCTTTATGATAATTGGTCTATACCTATTAGTCCCAGTTTTAAAGCAAATTATCACATCTAAAAAGATAACTAAATATTTATTACTAATAACTTTAATATTTGGAATAGTTATTCCAGAATGGATAGATATTATAAGTATGTATTATATTGGACTTACTAGTATCTTAAAAGAAATAATTAATAATATAAGCTTTTTAACATCATTAGGTTATGTCTTTTATTTCATTCTAGGTTATTATTTATATACCTATAATCTATCAAAGAAAAAGACAATTTTAATTCATATACTAGGTCTAATAACCGTAATTATAACAATTTTATTAACTATTATTTTATCCATTAAATATCATAAACCAATTGGCCTATTTAGTGCCAATTTAACTATAAATATGGCAATAATTAGTACATCCATATTTCTTTTAGCCAAATCTCATTTTAAATATAATATTTTTATAGAAAAACTATCAAAATATACCTTTGGTATCTATCTAATTCATCCGCTAGTATTAGAAATATTTGCCTTATATGGTATAACGCCATTAATAATACACCCAATTATATCAGTGCCGATAATTACGATTAGCGTATTTATCTTATCATATCTACTTACATATATCATAAGTCATATTAAAGGTATTAATAAATATATTGTTTAAAAAGATAATTGATTTACCTTTTTTTTATGATATAATGAATATGTATAAATATAATTTTAATTAAGGAGGAAGTATGAAAAAAAGAAAAAAAATTGCAATTATAATCGCTGGTGGCGCAGGTCAAAGAATGGGGCAAGATATTCCTAAACAATTTATAAATGTTAATGATAAACCAATAATTGTTTATACTCTTGAAGCTTTTCAAAGACATCCCAATATTGATGGTATAATTGTCGTATGTCTAGATGGCTGGCATGAAATATTATACTCATATGCTAAACAATTTAATATTACAAAATTATCGTCAGTGGTATCGGGCGGAGCTAATGGACAAGCTTCTATTAAAAATGGGATAGATGAAGCAAAGAGATTATTTAGTGATGATGATATTGTTTTAATTCATGATGCCATAAGGCCAATGGTTGATGATGCCATTATCTCTGATAATATTGCTAAATGTGAAATATATGGAAATGCTACCGTAGTTGTCCCGGTAACAACTGTTGTTCTAGATAAAACAACTGATGAGTATTCAAGCAAAACCGTTGATAGAGATACCCTATATTTAACCCAAACGCCTCAAGCATTTGTTTTGAAAGATATCTTATCAGCGCATGAAGAAGCTAAAAAGAAAGGTATAACCTCAGCAGTTGCTAGCTGCTCATTATATACTGAATTAGGAAGAAAAGTATATTATTCAGCAGGTTCTGAAACTAATATAAAATTAACTAGACCTGGTGATGTTGAAATATTTAAAGCCTTACTTAATAATAGAAAATCAGAATGGATGAAATAATATGAATAAACTATATCGTAAAAACATTGAAGAGTATTCTGAATATAAATTAGATTGGGATAAATTAACCAATAAAAAACTTATGATATCAGGTTCTACTGGTCTAATAGGAAGATATCTGATTGATCTAATTATGTATAAAAATATTAATGATAATTTAAATTGTCATCTTATAGCCCTAGGTAGAAATAAAACTAAAGCTCAAGAATTATTTGCTGATTATGTAGATAAAGATACTTTTGAATTTATTACATACGACGTTAAGGAATCTTTAAAATATGATGGAAGTGTTGATTATATAATTCATGCTGCTAGTAATACTTATCCCATTCAATATGCAACAGATCCTATAGGAACTATAACAACTAATGTTTTAGGAACATATAATTTATTAGAATTCGGATTAACTAAAAATATCAAAAAATTTATTTTTGTATCTTCTTTTGAAGTATATGGAAAAGTAGATAATAAAGAAAAGATAACTGAAGAAGATTTTGGCTCAGTTAACTGTACTATTCTTAGATCATGCTATCCTGAGAGTAAAAGAACTAGCGAATCATTATGTGTAGCATATTCAGAACAAAAACAAGTTAATACATCTATTGTAAGACTATCACGTGTGTTTGGACCGACCATGAATCTTGAATCTTCTTTAGCTACTGCTCAGTTTATCAAAAAAGGGCTAACTGGTGAAAACATTGTCTTAAAGAGCAATGGAGAACAACTATATTCCTATAATTATGTTGGAGATGCTGTAACCGCTATTTTAACTGTATTACTTAAAGGTTATAAAGGTGAAGCCTATAATGTATCCAATGATAAATATGATGCTAAATTAAAAGAATTTGCTAAGATGGTAGCTGATATATCTAATCAAGAAGTAATCTTTGATTTGCCAGATGAAATAGAAAAGAAAGGTTTCTCTAATTCTGAAATGTCAGTTCTTGATAGTACTAAAATTACTTCATTAGGATGGTATACCACAAAAGATTTAAAAACTCGTATTGAAGAGACAATAAAAATAATGAAATAAAGGAATGAAATAATATGAAAAAAATAGAATTACCTGAACAAAAAAAATTACTTATCGATTTACTAAAATACATAGCTGATGTATGCAAAGAAGAAAATATTAAATATTCTTTAATTGGTGGTTCCTTGATTGGGGCTATTCGCCATAAGGGAATCATTCCTTGGGATGATGATGTTGATATGATTCTGATGCCAGAGGAATATGATAAATTAATTAAGGCATTAGAAAATAAAGACCATTATTATAAAGTATATAACCCTGAAACGAATAAAGATTATTTGTATCCTTTTGCAAAACTGGTCGATACTCGTACAATCTTAAAAGAGAATAATACTAAGCAGGGATGTGATATGGGCGTATATGTCGATATTTTTAAATATCATTACGTATCTAATAATAATTTTATTAGAAAATTGCACTACAAAAGATTGTTTTTTATCCAAACAATGTTTGCTAGAGCTATGTTATATCCCAAAAACATAAAGAATTTAAAGAGTAAAATGATTGTAATCTTTGCTAATATCTTTGGCCCTAGATATTTTAAAAGACGTCATATGCATATCTGTAATAAAGTAAAACCAACCAATTATATTCTGTCTAATTGGCCAGCATATGGCTATGAAGGAGAAACTCACCATGTTTCTAGTTATAAAGAATATAAAATAGTCCCTTTTGAAAATATAAAAGTGTCTATAACTACGGACTATGATAATGTTTTAACTAAGGCATATGGAAATTATATGGCCCTTCCTCCAAAAGAGAAAAGAGTAACTAAACATGATACTGAAATATATTGGAAATAATATGGATAATTAACTATTATCCATATTTTTTAGATTGCTAAAAGGATTAACCGGTAGTATAATAATAATACCTAAATTTGGTTAATTTAACTAAAATTTTAACTTATATATGTACTAATTCCTTCTATTTTGTTATAATATAAATATAAACTAGAAGGTGGGTTTTGATGAATATTAAAAAACGTAATATTAATGTTGATTTAGTTAAATGCCTAGCGGTTTTTTTAGTGCTATCAGTTCATTTTTTTGCTCATACGGGATTATATAAAATTGTAATTACCAAAGAATCATATTTGGATATAGCCTTTAGAACCCTTTTTATGGTATGTGTTCCATTGTTTATTATTACAACGGGATACTTAATGAAAGATAAAGAATTATCTAAGAAATACTATTACGGTATCTTTAGAGTTCTGATGGTATATATAATAGATGGCATATTATATTGTACATATTATCATTTATGTTATGGTGAACCTTTATCAATTAAACATATTTGCAGGATGATATTAGAATTTAATATTGGTTATAGCTGGTATATTGAAATGTATATAGGCTTGTTTATGTTAATTCCTTTTTTAAATTTAATATTTAAAAATTTAAATACTAAGAAAAAACATCAAAGTCTAATTATTACTTTATTAATCTTGACATCTCTTCCTGCTATTTTAAATACCGAATACGGTTTTATCCCTGAATGGTGGATAGGAATATATCCCATAACTTATTATTTTATTGGTAGTTATATCAAAGAATACAATGTCCAAATTAGTAAATTACTAAATATAGTATTTCAACTTATTGTCTTAGAAATTGCCACCATTATGAATATCTTTTATTCTAATGGTAGGTTGTTTAACTTTGATAAATATAATGATTGGGGTAGTATTCTAAATGTTATTTTATCTTCATTAATCTTTATTTTTGTAATTAATATTGATCTAACTAAATTAAGTAAAAGAATCAAACGTGTAATTGCTAAAGTATCTGAATTATCACTAGGAATCTATTTAACTTCAGCCATTATTGATGATGTCTTATACTTTAATTATTATACTATTAAAGAATTACATGGCTTTCTTGGCTATATAAAAATAGTTCCTTTGGTATTTATCGTATCGACAGGACTAGCTATCATTATTGATATTTGTTACAAGATAATAAATAAACTATTTATTGAAAAATATATTAAACCATTATTTTATAAACAGAGTAAGGAGTAATTATGAGAACTAAAAATACGGCTAGAAATTTAATAATAAGTACAATTTTAACTACTTTGGTAGCCTTAATTGGCTTATTTAAAATTAAAGTTTTCTTAGGTGAACTAGGTGATGAAGGAACTGGTATCTATCAATTATTTACACAAATAATGTCATATATTTCTTTGGTTGATGCAGGACTTACCAGTAGCCTTCTATATTGCTTATATAAACCAGTATCTGAAAATAATCATAAAAAGATTAACGAGATTTTAAAAGGTGGACGAAATTTCTATAATAAAGTAGCCATTATCATTATTGCCATTGGAGTAATATTGTCCCTTAAAATAGATTTCTTTTTAAAGGATTATACTTTATCCTTAGGTTATATTCAAATATGTTTTATTGCTTACATTATTGCTAGTGCTATTAACTATTTTGTAACCCCACAAAAAGTAATTTTAGAAGCCAGACAGAATTTATATAAAGTTCATATGGTTGTCTATTCTTCAATTATTATTAAGGGATTACTTGAAATAGTCTTATTAAAGATGCATTTAAAATTATTATCATTAATGATCTTAGCAATAGTTATTGCTATTATACAAAACTTAGTTATTATGATAATTACTAAACGAGATTATAAAGAAATATCATTTAATGATGTTACCCCCGATAATAGTTTTAAAAAAGAAACTAAAAATTTAATTGCTCAAAAGATAACCTCTATCATATTCAATAATATTGATGTTATCTTAATATCTAAATATATTAGTTCTGCTAGTGTTGTTATCTATACTTCTTATAACTATATTATTAATTCTATTCAAAATATTGTAAGAAAAATAGGTAGTTCATCATTAGCTAGCGTTGGTAACCTTTTAGTAAGTGAAAAGAGTAAGGCTAGAGAAGTATTCTATGAATATAATTCCATGTGTTTCTATATTGCTAACTTAGTTTGTGTACCATTATTATTAGTGCTAACTTCGTTTGTCCGAATCTTCTATGGTGAAGCCTATACTTTATCTCTTTTAGGTAGTACCTGTATGGTTATTATCTTATACTTTAGAGTCATTGATATACCACTAGAAGTATATGCTGAAGCTTTAGGTTACTTTAATAAACTAAAGAAATGTCTAATCTTACAAAGTATTGTTAATTTAGGATTATCATTTATTTTATTATTTAAAATAGGTATTGAAGGAGTTATCTTAGCTACCGTTATTTCATATATCGTTGGTGAATTTGCGCTATATCCTCAAATATTAAATAATAATTATTTTAAAGATGAAAAGATTTCTTATTATCGCCATTCCTTAAAATTATTAATAATTGGTATTGCTAGTTATCTAGCCATCTATTTTGTTGTGAGAAATATTGCTGTAACTAACTTATTTACTTGGTTCTTAATGGGGGTAGGTACTTTTATCATAAACTTTATTATCTTAACAATATATTTCTATCTAACCAAAGAAACATCATTCTTTGAAAGATTTATTCATTTATTAAAAGAAAGAAGGAAAAATCATGCCTAAAAATAATATCTTTATAGTTATTGATTCATTATTTTATGATAAAACAATTAAAACTGATACCCATCCCGAAACGATGCCATTTCTAGATAAATTAAGAAGTGAAGGAATTACCTGTACTAATATGTATTCTGAAGCCCCTTACACAGAAGCTGCCTTGGTATCATTACTATGTGGTATTGATACCTTAAAAAAGGGTAGTTATATTAGAAAATTATATGGTAAAGAAACTATGATGGAAACATTTAAGAATAATGGTTATGTAACATTCTCTAACTGTATTCAACCACTTGTATATCCAACATATTCTTTTCCAGGTGTTATGGAAGAATATCATAATATTTGTTATGATTTCGATTCCCTATGGGCTTATCGTTTAGATTTTTATAGTAAAGAATATAAGAAGGGTAATGTTGATGATGATACCATGAATGTTATTATTGATTTACTTGATGATAACTTAAAATCATGGATATCATGTTTAAAATCATTAAAAGCAAAAAAGAAAGAAACATCTTTTATTGATAAATATGTCGATAAATCTGATTTATCTGAAAATCTTAATAAAGTAATTAAAGAATATGATAAGTTTAATAAAGATAAGTTGTCATACACTAAAAGTTTGTTAGAAGAAGCTAGAGAACATATTTTATTTACTATTCCTACATACATGCAAACTAAGAAAATGACAGAAGAAGATATGATAAAATTAAATAATCGTTATAAAAAAATAATTAAGCGTATGTTTAGAAAGAATATGTTTGCTAATCTTCGTAATAATAAGTTAGTTTTAATTCCTAAAAATGAACGCAAAGGATTACTTAAAGCATATTTTAATGCCGTATTTAATAGATTCTTAAATGATAAAATAGATTATCGTATTAAATCCAAAAAGAATGCTCCAAGTATGGATACCACTTTCCATCATTTCGAGAACTGGTTGCTAAATAGAAAAGAAAAAGATCCATATTTTGCCTATATTCATGTTGACGATTGTCATCGTCCCGAGATGTTCTATAGTTATGATACGGATGATTTCAATAAATTAGATGAAGAATTTGATAATATTACCAAGTATTTAGATAACCTTCCTAAGAATTATCGTGGTAGTATTTCATATGATGTATCACTAGGTTATGCAGATATGTGCTTAAAAAGACTATATGATTTTCTAGATGAACATAATATGTTAGATAATGTTAATATCTTTATCTGTGCTGATCATGGTTCATCATATACTTATGATCCATATAGAAGTAATTATGTTAATAATTTCCATCGTGAGAACTATAATATGCCTTTTGTTATCTGGAGTAAGGATTTAGTTCCTTTTGTAGATACGAATTTTCATAATACAAAAGATATTCCGGCTACGATATTAGATATGAATAACCTTAAATTACCAAAAGATTATGATGGTATGTCCATTCTAAATAGTAATGGTCGTGATTATGTTTTAATTGAAAATGTTAAAGGTGGCTGTCCTGATTATAATCTTAGAGACTTTTGGTTAGGAGTTCGTAATCGCAGTTATTTGGTTGTAATGACCGTAAATATAAATAAACCATTTAATGAATGTACGCTTGATGCCGTATATGATTTAAAGACCGATAAATTAGAACTACATAATTTAAAAGACACAATCAGTAAAAGTGTCATTGAAAAAGAATTAAAAATATTAGAAAAAGAATTTAATGAATTGGTAGCGGATACTAAAAAATATAATTTTAAAAATAATAGGTGATGTTATGAAGAAAGTAAGTATAATTGTTCCCGTTTACAATGTTGAAGCATATTTAAGAACCTGCTTAGATAGTTTAGTTAATCAAACATTAACTGATATTGAAGTTATTGTTGTTAATGATGGCTCACCTGATAACTCTGATAAAATAGTTTCTGAATATGCCCAAAAATACCCCGACATTGTCAAGAGTTATAAAAAAGAGAATGGTGGCCAAGGTTCGGCCAGAAATCTAGGGCTCTTGAAAGCTCACGGCGAATATATTGCTTACGTTGATTCGGATGATTATGTTAAACTTGATATGTTTGAAAAAATGTATCATGAAGCAAAAAAAAATAAAGCCGATATTGTCATGTGTACCCATACCATAGTTAATGAAAAGAGCAGAAGTGAAGTAGAAGAAAAAATGTTTTTAAAAGCAGATACTGCTTTAGCTAATGCTATGTTTAATAATGCTGGCGTATGTAATAAAATATATAAAAGAGAGCTTCTAGAAGGATTTACTTTTCGTACTAAAGTATGGTATGAAGATATTGATTTCGTTACTAAAGTCTTAATGAAAGCTAAAAAGATATCTTTTATTGATGAAGGTTTATATTACTATCTTTATAGAAGTGGTTCGACTATGAATAATAATAACATCAATAAGAATTTAGATATTTTAGCATCTTTTGACAGCATTTTATCATATTTAGAAGAACATCAAGAATATCGTAAATATTATCCTGAAATAGAATACTTAGCTATTAATCATATCTATATTGCTGCAATGGTTAGAGTAATTAATGCTAAACACGTTAATAATAAGAAATTTGTTTTAAATAAATTAGTAACATATATGAATTCTCATTTTGAAAGTTTTAGACAAAATAAATATTTACATTTACTTGATAGAAATAGAAAAATAATATATAATTTAATAGATAATAAAAAATATTGGTTAGTAAAATTAATCTTTAAAGTGAAAGGACTATTCAGATGAAAAAAATAATAATAATTATTTTAAGTTTTTTAATGCTTATATTTATATGCGTTATTGCGTATATTACAATTGCTAACAAGAGTAAGGTAGCTATTCTTGGATATCATAGCATCATGCCTCATAAAATTAATACATCAGGTGATATGTTAGTGGTTGATCAGGAAAAATTTGAAAAGGAATTACAGTTATTAGATAAACTTGGTTATAAAACTTTAACGCTAGATGAATACTATTGCTGGAAAAATAAAACATGTAAAATAAAAGGTAAAAAAGTTCTAATAACTTTTGATGATGGTTATTATAATAACTATGATTACGCCTATGCTTTATTAAAAAAATATCATATGAATGCCACTGTTTTTATTGTGGGTGAATATGCTTTAGCGAATGATAAAATCCATATGAATATGGAAACTATTAATAAAATATATGATGAATATCCTAATGTTGAAGTAGCTAGTCATACATATGCGATGCATTATCATAGTGAAAAGAAATATGATGAAGTAATGGATGATGCTGCTAAAATGAAGGAGCTTATTCCGTCTCAATATTTTGCTTATCCTTTTGGCGATAATACTGATGAATATATTAAAGCCCTAAAGGATAGTGGCTATAAAATGGCTTTCACATTTGGACCAGGTAGAGAACACCGTAAATCTGATATGAAAGATGATAATTATTTAGTACCTAGACTAAATATCTCTAATGATATGCCAATGTGGAAGTTTATTCTGAGATTAATATTACCAATGTAGAAAGAGGGACACCATGAATACTAAACAGAAATTAATATACTTATATTTTATTATATTACCAGTAATCGATGTTATTACATCATTACTTACTAGATTTACTGATATAAAGTTATCACTTGGCATGATTATTAAAGGATTAACAATAGCTTTTACCATTGTTTATGTTTTCTTATATAGTAAGTCAGCATATAAAAAACCATCAATGATCTATATTATAATGTTACTGCTTTATGGTCTCTTTTATTTCTTAACTAAAACTGATATGTTTACCATTCATAATATTATATTTGAATTAAATTATGCCTTTCATTATCTTTATTATCCAATTATGATAATAGGCGTCTTTAATATCTTTGATGATTATAAAATACCAAAGGAAATAATCTATAAGATTCTCTTTATAAATGCGTGTTTGTATGCTTTATTATTATTAATTCCATACGTTACTAATACTAGTTTTAATTCCTATCGTTGGAATAATGTTAAAGGAAAGAATGGGTGGTTTTATTCTGCTAACGAAACAGGAGCCATCTGTATTCTGCTTCTTTCAAGTATGCTCTCAATGTTAGATAATAATCGCAAATATAAAGTTGCTTTTACTATTCCACTACTTTTATCAATTGCCCTAATAGGAACTAAAGTAAGCTATCTAGGAATGATTATTGTAACCCTTTTAGTAATTATTACTTTTATTTTAAAAGAAAAGAAAGAACGTTTTAAATTACCTATTATTTTATTAGCATTACTATTTGTAATATGTAATTTTTCTCCCGCTTTATCTAATCTCGAAAATAGTGTCGATCAATTAAATGTTGATGATGAAGAAGTTGAAGGAAAATATCGTTATAACCGTATCGAAGATATCGTTAGTAATAAAACAGCTGCCAAAATAATAAAAGTGGGTCTTAATGGTCGTGAAAAATTCTTTTTAAAAAATTACAGTATTTATTATGACTCTAGATTACAAGATAAATTATTCGGTATTAGCTGGACTAATCGTGAATTAATTAACTATGACGTTAAAAAGAAATTAATTGAAATAGATTATTTAGATATTATTATCCATTATGGTATTATTGGATTTATTATCTATTTTATGCCACTAGTATATTTATTTATAAGAATGATAAAAACGAAATCAAAGAAGACTCCCGAATTCTATTTGTATTTTATCTTGTTCTTATTAGAATTACTAGTGTCTTCCATTGCTGGTCACGTTTTAAGTGCTCCAGCCGCGTCAATATATTTAGTATTAGTTATGTACTTAATTAAATTAAATGCAATAAAAACCAAAAAAGTATGAGGTATATTATGTTAAATAACAAAGAAATAACCATTTTATCCCTTCATCTTGGTTATGGAGGTATCGAACAATATCTAAGTTCATTATGTCATATTCTTGAGGATAATTATAAAATTAATCTAATTGTGACATATAAATTAAGTGATAAACCAGCCTTTAACTTTAGTGATAATGTTAATATTACATATTTAATGCCATATGGACCTAATCGTAAAGAACTAAGTGATGCCATAAAGCATAAAAATATTTTAAAATTAATTAAAGAAGGATTTAAAAGTATTAAAATATTATTCTTAAAAAGAAGATTAAACATTAAAGCTATTAAACAAATAAATAGTAAATATATAATTACAACTAGATCATTTCATAATAACTTAGTGGGTAAATATGCCCATAAAGATATTATTAAAATAGCAACTGAGCATAATCACCATAATAATGATGAAAAATACATAAAAGAAGTTGTTAACTCGGTTAAAAATTTTCAATTTTTTGTCTTAGTTTCAAAAGAATTAACTGATTTTTATAAAGAAAGAGTAAATGGCCCTAAATGTATCTATATTCCTAATATTATTGATACGATTCCTGATAAACGTTCAACCTTAACAAAAAATAATTTGATTGCTGTAGGACGTATGGAACCAGTTAAGGGCTTTGATGATTTAATTGATATTATTGATATTGTCAAAAAAGATATTCCCGATATTAAATTATATTTGATGGGTGATGGTTCTCAAAAAGAAGCCTTAGAAAATAAAGTAGTAAATCTTAAGTTAGAAGATCATATTATCTTTACCGGATTTGTACAAAAAGCGGACATGCCTAAGTATTTTAAAGATGCTAAAGCGTATGTTATGACTTCCCATTCCGAGTCATTCGGTTTAGTTTTAGTGGAAGCTATGAGTTATGGATTACCTTGTCTAGCTTTTGATAGTGCTAGAGGAGCTTGTGAACTATTAAAAGATAATATTGGTGTTTTAATTCCTAACCGTGATAAATCTAAAATGGCAGAAGAAATAAAAAGATTATTAACTGATCGTAAAAAACTATCTCAAAAATCTGATATTAGCTATAATAATTCATTAAATTATTTACCAGATAAAGTAAAAGAAGACTGGTTAAATATCTTAAAATAGAGGTGTAATATGCGTGTACATAAAAGAAGAAAAAAAAGAATATTATTTTTACTTATTGTTTTAATACTTATTGGTGTAGGTGCTTATTATGGATATACCAAATATCAAGAAAAAGTTGAAACAGAAAACCGCGAAAAATTAAAAGACAAAATAACTAGTAAATATAGTAATTTAGTTAAAGTAACTAAAGATACTTCCTTATATGATAAAGATGGTAAAGTAATAGGTAAAATTGGTAAAGATACTGAATTAACGTTACCTAAACAGGAGATTACAGCTGATACCAAATACTTCTTAACTGCTGATTTTGAAGATACCTATGTTAGTTATGATGACATTACTAAAATAGATAAATTAACAGAGTATGATGATCGTTATAAAAAATATATACCTTTTAATAAAAATATTAAAACTAATGAAGAAGTATCATTTTATGATGAATTAGGAAATCTTGTATACACCCTAAATAAATCTTATGACCTACCAATTATCATTAAAGAAACAGATTCCTATGGTGTTGAATTTAAAGATCGTTTATTATATGTCAAAAAAGAAGATGTCAAAGAAACCTATGATAAAACAAATACGGATAAACATAACACATCCGGAGTTCCCGTTTTAAACTATCACTTTGTCTATGATGAAAGTGATCCAAAACAAGTAAGAGATTGTAACGAAGAAATATGTACTAGTAAAAAACAATTTAAACAGCAACTAGATCACATCAATAATCGTAACTTAATGACCATTAAGATGCATGAATTAGAACTATATATGGATGGTAAATTACAACTACCTAGAAGCATTTTAATAACCTTTGATGATGGTGGGTGGACAGATATAGCTATTGATGTTCTTGAGGAATATAAAATGTATGCCACCTTCTTCCTAATTACCTCATGGTTTAATCCTAAAGATTATAAAAAAACAGCTTATACTGAATTTCACTCTCATTCGCATGACTTACATAATGGTGGTAAATGTCCTGGAGGACAAGGAGCTCCCATTAAATGTATCGATAAAGATAAAATCCTAGCCGATT
>JAEEGL016537361.1_pt1 | contig 38680 bp, 45 predicted proteins | sample 9134231 | NCBI WGS metagenome assembly JAEEGL01 (sample SAMN16246548, study PRJNA631951) | gut metagenome | biome: gut microbiome; feature: rumen; material: fiber-attached | host: Bos | place: Iran: Karaj | collected 2018-10 | reverse complement strand
CTTAGTATTAATAAAAGAATTTAATACTTGGGATAGTATATTTCAAAATATATATGATCTATCAGATCCTGAATCTGCTGGATTTGATGATAAAGAATCTCTTATAGCGTTTGAAAGACAAGGAATTTGCCTTTGGAACAAACTATCCATATTAAAACCGGATGTGAAAATTGAATATTTCAGTTTTGTATTTGATCGAGTGTATGACAATATCTTAGAGTTACAAAATGATTTGGATAACAAAGCTATATATATGGATTCATTTATCTGGGTTAAGCCCTGATTGTCAGTGGACTAGAGGATGGACTCGACTTCCTACGTGACAGATGCCGATGGCAACATTGCTCAGCATGTGGAGTATATCCCTTATGGCGAAGTTTTCGTAGAGGAGCGTAATTCTCAATTCTCTACTAATTTCTTGTTCAATGCCAAAGAATTAGATAAAGAGACAGGTCTCTACTATTATGGTGCGAGATACTTGGATCCTACGGGGGCAATGTGGTTGAGTGTGGATCCTATGTGGGAGAAGTATGCTGGAATGAGTCCGTACAATTATTGTATGGGAAATCCGGTTAAGTTGGAGGATCCGGATGGAAAGGAAGTTGAGAGAGCACATACGTTATTTTTAAGAATATTATCACCTAGAATAAAAGGAAATATTCCAACAATATGTCAGCCGATTGAATGATGTTCTTCTCTTCTTAGAGATAATTATACTATCGATCCAAATAAATATAATTCCCCATCTCGTTCTCCCCCAAAGGGGGTAAGGACGGATCCTATGTACAGATGTGTTTCTGATGACGTATGTACTCCATGTCCTTTTGATATCGAGTTTTAATACCTAGGGGAAGAATATGACTATGCAAAGTGTCAATACGATAGTAAAATGGATGATTTTGGAGCTGATCTTCAGACATATTTTAAGGATATCGCTCTGCCATAAAATATTCAAACTCAAAAAAATGAATAAACTATTAAGTGGATTTTGTTTCTCATTGTTACTTTTAAGCATCAATTCTGTTGGTGATCCATTGTTCTCACAAGAATTGTGGTGGAATAAGACAAGAGGAAAATTTTATTTAATTGATTCTTGTGGTAAAAGAATATCAAAAAAACATTATGATGCGGCTAATCAGTTTTACGATTTTATGTATTGCACTGCAGTTAGGAAAAAGGGACGATGGGGGGCTATAAATAGACAAGGTATTTTGATTGTCCCTTGTAAATATGACTATTTACAATGCTATACTATCCCTTATAATATTTATGATAATGTTAATGAGGATATGCCTTCTATACATCATTTGATAATATGTCAAAATTTAAGGGGTGAATACAAAGATTATTTTGTATATAATCTCAATGGCGAATTATTGTTTTCTGGAGAATGCGAATTTGTACAAAATCTGTTGTACGGATATTTGTATTGTGTTAAAAAAGACCATTGCTTGTTAGTATCGGTTAAGACGAAGAAGAAAGTGAAATTTGATAAAAAGTATGATATAATGCCGTATTTTAATGGTAAATTCGCAATTATAAAGTATGATAGTTTGCAAAGTAAATATGGAATAGTTGACACTACTGGAGCTATTGTCCAACCATGTATATACAGCGAAGAAGAAGCAAAAAAATTTTTAGAATGATTTTTATGATCGGCTACGTCTGCCAACCATTGCCTGTTCTGATAACCGGTTCCATGGTTGGTGTTGAGTGAAAAGATAATTATCTTTGTGGAAATTAGAATGCGATCTTTATAAACTCTGTATTTTTCGGATGGCTGAGTTCAGGAAATGAGGATAACAACCTTTGTTTCCACCATCTAGCGAGCACGTGTGCACGAGCGGAAAGAAATAATGCGTGAATTCTTTTTATATAATCCAAACTATTTAGGTTCAACGTATTATGGGATTGATGGCGACGGAAGTATAGCCTGGCATCTGTAATCTGACTTATGGCGAATGATTATTTTGGGGATTTGATTGAAGCAATGCGGTTGAGTGTGGATCTGCGTGTAAGAAGTATGTTGGAATGAGTCTGTATAACTGATATGATAATGGAGAATTTTTAATTCACCAATTATATCTATTTTGTCGTCCGAAGTTGATACTTTATGAAATAAATACTTAAAGAGATAAAACTATGTATTTCAAATTAACATTCATATTTTGCTGTTTTTTTTCGTTGTTCTTTGAACCTTCTGTAGCCCAAAAGAAATCTGGCAATTTTGTCGTGATAACCTTTACCTCAGACATTGACAGAACTTGTGGAATTCAAAGTTATAATTGGATAGTTGATTCAGACAGTTTATATAATAAGGATATTTATTTATATCCTTTACACTTGGATATTTATGATAAATTTTATTATTACAATTGTGTTGAACGAAATGTAGCCTTATTTTGTAATGAATCATTTTTATCTATGGATCTGGAGAAAAGTTACCTAGAAATGCAGCGTTCTTTTTCGTCTCTTATTTTTAAGAAACGAAAACAGATAATGAAGATGAATGTCGTTTGTGCTAATGGACGAAAGGAAAACATTATAATCTATGCGACACCAATTGTAGGATCTTTTGAGACTTGCAGAGAATGTTGTGATTCACATGGTAACCCTTATGGAAATATGGTTGTATATATTATGAAAAAGGATGGAGATGTGATGTATGATAAATCTTTTTTTAAGAAAAAAGAGGATATTGAGAAATTGATGATAAGGTTCAATTTTATTGATTTCAGACGAACTTTTGAAACTTATTTTGGTCCGGTTGCAAAAATAAAAGAATGATGATATGACTTATTTTGCAGATATCAAAAGCGATCTTTATAAATTCTGAATAAGACAGAGGTTGGAATCATGAGATGAGGAATTGCAAAGGGTGGAACGCCTTTGCCCCCACAACTTCGAGCGAGTGCGTAAGCATGAGCGAGAAAAGAAAAAGAAGATGATTCCAAAAAATATTTATCTTTGTATAAAACAAATCTTTGATTTGAAAAGTGGCCTTTATTGTCATCGTGTTGTACTCCAAACAACAATCTAGATAAGAAAATGGCATTTTAGGATCTGTTGATTTATAGTGTTTCCCGTAATTTGATGGTCAGGTGGAATAATGGATCATATATGATTTTAATAAAATAGGAAAATGATGAAAATGTTTATGCCCATCTTTATCTTTTTGCCTCTGGAGATTTTTGCAGATGCCCCAGTGAATATTGATTGTGACTGTTCATCCTTGTACTATAAAAAATTTGAAAACAGTATTTGTCATATTTTGGATGAGGATTCCATCAACTTGATTTCTAGTAATTCAAAATATAAGTGGCATTTGTATGTTGATTCTGTTGGCAATGTTGTAGATTTGAATTTGTCTTGGCAAAGAGGAGATTTTTATATTGATGAGGTAACCGTAAAAATGTTGTTGGCTTTTATTCAACAGTCAGAAGATAAGTATTATGGATGTGTATATGATTATGACTTATCTGAATATGATTTGTTGAAATTTAAGTCTTTGTCAAATGATAAAAATCTTTATGAGATATCATTTTTTATGCCTTTCCCTAGAAAAAAATGATTTTTTTCTACATGATGACTGATATCAAAATTTGAAAATATGTTTTGATTGGTTTAATGTCATGAGACCTGGTAAATCATAATAATAGAAGTCACAAATTTGAACAAAAATAAAAATGAAAAAACTAAAAAAACATATAAATTACACGAAGCAATACTTCACAAAGATATTGATATGGTATTGTCGTGTATTTCGAATGGAGCAGACGTAAATGAAAAAGACGATAACTCCTATGCTCCATTACATTATGCTGCACAAAATAATTTGTTTGAGATTGCAAAAATTCTTTTAGATGCGGGGGCAGAGGTTGATCCGAAAGACAGTCATGGAAATACTCCGTTAAGTGAAGCTGTTTTTAATTTTCGTGATGATTCCTCAATGATAACTCTTTTATTAAATCATGGGGCAAACAAATTCGAGGAGAATAATTATGGTATATCTCCATATAGTTTGGCAGAGAGCATAGCAACTACCTCTGTGTTTACACTTCTTAAATGAGTTATTGGACGCAGAATTAAATAACATGATTTATGAAATTTTGTTTTGATGACCTATATTCCTATAGGTTTATGTATGATTGTCATAATGAAAAAATCGAAATTTCATTTGACAGTTATTATCCAGAAGACAGTGATTGTCTTGTTGAAAAAAATTGTACACTTACTATTTGTGGTTGGACTAAGGCAAAAGGTAAATTGTCAAAAGACAAACATTGGTCTTCGGATATTGAATATTTCATGGGAATTGTTGACATGATCTTAAGAATTGAAGAAGAGAAAAATGAAAAAGGTTCAAGTTTAACAATGACGGTGATGACGAATGATGATCGTTATGTAGATTGGTATTTTGAGAATGCTAAAATTAATTTGTTAGTAGAGGATTAAGTGTGTGTATGAGGATTTCCAAAGGACATTTCCTTTGATCTTACATCACTCTCCGCGAGCCCGTAAGGGCGAGCGGAAAGAAAATGAAAAAAGAAGATGATTTCAAAAAGATAATTATCTTTGCAGGTGTCAAATTGATGATTTGAAAAGCGATCTTTATAAATTCTGAAAATCCCAGATGACTGAGTTCAGAAAATGAGGAATTACAAAGGGCGGAACGCCCTTGCCCTCACCACTTCGAGCGAGCCGAAGGGCGAGCGAGAAAAGAAAGAATAGAAGAGATGTAAATTATTTAAAATCATTAATTTTATACCGTCGAATCCAAAAAATACGACAAGCGATCTTTTGACAGTGTTCCTATTTGAGAATCCATTACTGGAACATCTCTATAAAAGTGGTGAACCAGTTCCCCCTTCAGGGGGCTAGGGGGCTTGTTCAACTTCCTATGTGACAGATGCTGATGGAAACATCGCCCAGCATGTGGAGTATATCCCTTATGGTGAAGTCTTCGTAGAAGAGCGTAATTCCCAATTCTCTACTAATTTCTTGTTCAATGCCAAAGAATTAGATAATGAGACAGGTTTGTACTACTACGGAGCAAGATATCTTGATCCTACAGGAGCGATGTGGTTGAGCGTGGATCCTTTGTTTGAGAAGTATGCTGGAATGACTCCGTACAATTATTGTATGGGAAATCCGGTGAAGATGGTGGATCCGGATGGAGAGTTAGCTTGGATTGCTGTGGCTGCGATAGTAGGTGGTGTTGTGAATGCAGGATTAGCTATTTATGATAACAAAGATGCATCGGAGGTTTTTGCTGCAGCGGCAAGTGGTGCTTTAGCTGGTGCTCTTTGTGCTACTGGTGCGGGTGTGATAGGAGGTGCTGTAATGGGAGCCGTTGGAAATGCTGTTGGAAATGCCGCAGAACAAGGTCTAAATATGGCTTTTGATAAAATGAAAGGAAAAGAAGTAAAAGAATTTAGTGGAAAAGCTGTTGTATCTGCAGGTGTGACTGGTACGGTTACTGGCGCGGCTGGAGGTTATATTGGCAAAAAAAATTTAAGTAGTGCAAAAAGTGCTTATAGAGCTGCTCCAAAAGAAGTAGAAGCTCGTTTTGCTTCTATTGCAAAGAATGCAGAAAAAAATTATCAAGCATTAAGAAAGGCTGGTGGACAAAAGTATTATTCACAAAAAGAAATAAGTGCAATGACCGTAGCTGCTAGAACTGCTGCTAAAGGAGCTGTAAAGGAAACTGAAAAAGAGGCTTTGAAGACATCGCTTCAAACCACAAAAGCATTTGCAAAAGCGGAAAAGGTTGTTGCTGAAGCTCTTATAGACGGAACTCAAAACAGATTAGCTGATAAGAATCCAGGAAAGTGGGTTGCAGGTAAGATAATGGATAGATAACAAATGTATGTAAAGAAATGAAGGATGCATATATTGTAAAGGGTTCTATAAAGACTAATATTTCAAATATTATAGGATCACTTCTTTGTCTTTTTTTATCTTTGATTTCGTTGTATGAAAGTTACTATATTTTTAGTATTTTTTGGTTTTATGCTTTTTATTCTCTGTTAAAGGATGCCTTTAAAAATTATAAAGATGACTATATAAAAATTACAGATAAGTATATAGAAATCAATCAGAGTACTGATTCTTTCAATGAAAAGTTCATGTGGAAGAATATAGATAAAATAGTTATTATTAATGAAAGGGATATCCGTACGAAATTAAAAATAATGAAGGTTTATACACGGCAAAATAGACTTTATGATGATTTTCCGATAGAGATTATTTTGGATAATTTTGATATAGATGTAAAGGAATGGTGTGATTTTGCTATGTTGTATAATCCTAAATTAAATTTGACGAATAAAACTTAAGTGATTTTATGTACTTTAATCTATATCGTTTAAGATTAGATGTTTTGCAGGCTTAATGTGTTGATTTGATTAATTTCTGATTTGTAGTTGATATGGCTTGTTGCATGATGGATCAAGCGGATCCGTCATCATATCAACAACGGAAGCGTGTCATGCTACTTCTACGATGCATCAGGTGAGCGAACAGTGAAGTTGACGAGCGAGACAGAAATGGTTCACGTCAATGGAAAGAAGGTTGGTGGAAATGATGCAGTGACAAAATTCATAGCCTATGTCAGCCCATACTTCGTAGTGTCGAATGGCGGAGCCTACACAAAGCATATCTATGCGGCAAATCAGTGAATCGCATCGAAATTAGGCAATGTGGATGGATTTGGAGCAGACCCAAGACGTGTGGAGATGGCAGGAGGCAAGAAAATAAAAGGATAATATTGGAGCAAGATACAAGGAACTTGGCTTCACAACATTAAATGTATTATAATGTATTATTATGAGGTGGCTTTTTTTATTTCTCGATTTTGTTCTTTTTTTTAACAATGTTAGGTCTAATAAAATCTTTGATTCAAATTATTTGTTTGATGCAGACACATGCTACTCTTTGTCTATGGTTGATAACGAAAGGATACAGAGTTTTCCATTATATACGAATGATAGAGACAGAACAATAAATCAGATTCCAGACTCTATTGTTAAAAAAATTGAAATGGCAGATACCATATACGTGTTTGAAAATTTTTTATATGGTATAAATCGCTACTATGACATTGACTTTTTAGTTGAAGATACAATAATTAATATATACTGGAACTATTACAATGATGAAATCGAGGTTTCATATGAAAAACTATTGCCATGGAATGTAAATGATAAGACTCATTTCAGTATAGGAGAAAGAGTGTTGGGAAATTTGAAACATACAATAGATTCAGATATGAGTATGTTTTACAAGTGGGTAGACGAATCAAATGAGAAAGGCCATGGTGATACTTTCTCTTTATGCACTCTTTTTATCAAAGAAAAAGAAAGATATAGACTTGAACGATATCCAATTTGGATAAGTTGGTTGTTTTACAAAATGCATCGTGATTTTTATGATAGATGGAGTCATACAAAGAAAAGAAAGGAGTTTTAATAGGATATAATTGTTTCATGTGATGGGTGTTTTAATTCATCATTTTGGTTAGTCCTAAGACGGATTAAGTTAAAAGTGATGGATAATCGGAAAGTTGTAGCTACAAACATCAAAAGCAATCTTTAAAACTCTGGGTATACCAGATTGTTGGGTTCAGGAAACGAGGAATGCAAAGGGCGGAAAGCCCTTGCCCTCTCTACCTTCGAGCGAGCCGAAAGGCGAGCGAAAAGAAATGGAAGAGGAGTTTTCTTCTATCATCCAGATCATCTTGGCCCACTGATGCAGACGGAAACATTGCCCAGCATGTGGAGTATATACCGTATGGCGAAGTGTTTGTGGAAGAGCGCAACAACCAATTCTCTACAAACTACCTATTCATCGCCAAGGAACTTGACAACGAGACAGGTTTGTATTACTATGGTGCTAGATATCTTGATCCTACAGGAGCAATGTGGTTGAGCGTGGATCCTATGTGGGAGAAGAACATCGATGCTACTCCTTACAACTATTGTCATGGAAATCCGATTGCTATGACAGATCCGGATGGAATGGATGATGTAAGTATCGAATATATTGATATTAAATGGCGTATATCACAAGTTGTGTTAGATGGAAGTGGTGATGATAGATTTTTCATTAAAATTGAAGGTAAATCAAGTATTGATGTTGTTCGCTTTTCTAATGGAGATCCAGAAAAATGTATAAATTGTTTGAATTTATATGTAGGAGATACCAAATCTCCGGATTATTCTGTTGACAATAAAGGCAATGTTATTTACGATGGAGAAAAAAGCAAAGCTCATCTGACTTCTTTTGATAAAGACTTGGATGCTACTAGAATATATGATTATGAATATAGTGATAGATGTCGAATAGGTACCCCATTACCTGCAGAATCTTACGATAAAATGGTTAATGTAAAAACTGCAAAAAAATATGGCAAAAAATATAAACTTATATATATTTATGACTTTTGTCGCAATCAATATGTTAATTGGCTGTTCTAATATAAATATAGATTCCCAAATGTCAGTCGCAGATACAATAAAAAATTATAAATATGATAAATATAGTAATCCTACATTGTTTGTTGGGAAAAATGTATTTAACTCGTTAGACGTAAATACGTGTGTTCTTGATGGACAATATATACATTTGTGTTTAAATATTAATGATACTATAGTTTTCGTAGTTGATCCAAAATTCATTAGAATGAATGAATTTAAAACTAAATTCCAAACAAAAGAAGATATAGCATCATTTTATTCGTCATACGATGCTCAGTTCCATGACGACTTGCCAATATCAGCATACTTGACACATGGGGATAATGCAATGTGCTTTATTGCTGATACAGAAGGTTTATGTTATGAATTGGAACATATGAAAGTGTGTTCTGAAAATTTTATGGTTGGCGACTTAAGAGTTGGTCTTGATCTTAACGAATTCCTAAAAATAGACAGCATGTTATTAAACTTTAAAAAAATAGATGTTGTTGTGTTAATGTCAACTTCTAAGTTATTATGTGAAAAACAAAATATGTATGTTGACACCTCTTTTGATTATGCAGTTTTCATTTTACTAAAAAATGGTAAAATTAGAGAATTTGATTTATGTGATGTTGGCTATAATTCTTTAGTCCAAATAGATTATGATTCTCAAGGTTCTTGTTTTTGAATAGATGTAGGTGTTGAATGAAAAGATAATTAACTTTGCAGATATCAAAAGCGTGGAATGGTAGATAGAACTGCAAGTGTTTTCGACTTTATTATAGATTTGGAAAGTATGGTTAATAGTGTTATTCAGTATTGATAATGGAGAATTACAAAAATAAAACAAGTTTCCGATGTTCTAAAGGAATGACATTTTGTGGAATAGCATTAATATTCGGTATGTCAATATTACCTTGTAAGGAAGCAGCCACTAATGGTGAATATTTTTTTATTGTTAAACTGTTTTTTATAAACATTATTACATTATATTTGATGTCGTTGTTTTCTGTCAAAACCTTAAGTTTTGAAAAAGAATGTATAGACATGTTTTATTGCCTTCGTCCTTTGTGGAGACATTATAGATACAAATATGAAGATATTAATATTGTTATATGTGAATGTGGAAGGACTTATGAAACTCTATACATAAAAGTAAAAAGACATTATCCATTGGCATTTGTGAAAAACAAATGTTTGTTTTTCCAATGTAAAAATAGTTATGAAACAAAGGATATTGTTTCTTTTTTAAAAAAAAATAATATCAATGTTGTTTTTCGTGGGGATAAAAGGAGGTATATGCTCATAAATGAAAAAACAGATGGCTGAGTTCATGAAATGAGGATAACAACCTTTGTTTCCACCATCTAGCGAGCACGTGTGCACGAGCGGAAAGAAATAATGCGTGAATTCTTTTTATATAATCCAAACTATTTAGGTTCAACGTATTATGGGAATGATGGCGACGGAGGTATAGCCTACGAAACCTTTGAAAAGAGACAAAAGAAAAGTTCATATACAATCAGTTTTATATAATAAGCCAAATATGAAAGAAGAAACAATACTAAAAAACGAATGGATAAACCGGTATGATTTAACGGCAGTCACTCAATCAAAATACTATAAAATTGTAGGTTGTTTTGCTATAGGTTTTGAACTTATGAAGATACGTGGCGAAATACAACCATTTTTTGTTATCTATCCACTATGGGAAGAAAATGTGAAGAAGTGTTTGGACTTTCCTTCCCTTTATCATTGTATTGAGGATTCGAAGGGCCTTAATTATTCTCTCTCGATCTCCAAAATGCTAGAAAAGAAAGAAGAGATTTTCCAGAATGCTGAAATCTATTTGAATTTAGATTTGAAAAAAAACATACATAAGGATAGTCTTCTTAAAGTTATCGATACATATTCTAAAAAACGAAATTATGTGCCATCAGATCAAAGTTCTATAATAGAAATGAAGGTATATATGGCTACGTTTCTAAATGATGAATCGTTGTTCGAACAAACGATTACAGATATGGGGGAAACTTATGCAAATTTTAAGAGTATCTTTGAAAAGTATTTTGGAACATTAGATGATTGGAAGACCAGTTTAAAATCTGTTTTCTCTAACCGCCAAGCATTGTTAGACAAAATCGAGGAGAATATAGCCAATGGAAAAATTAAGGCTAGAGTTGAATTGTTGCCTTGAATCATGATGTCTATATTTTGAAAAATTGAATTAAATTAATATGATTTACCAAGTTGAAAAAAAACAGTTAAATGAGAAACTTCAGTATTATGATGAAGAAAAAACTAAAATTGTGTTTATAGACGAAAAAATAGAAGACGTGGCAACTTTGTTTAACATGTTGTATGAGGAATTATGCTTCCCTGATTATTTTGGATGGAATTGGAATGCTCTCAATGATTGCCTGCGGGATTTTTGTTGGCTACAAGAAGATTTTGTGGCTTTTGTTATAATCAATAAACAAAAAATTCTGTCGAAAGATCCGTCATTTCAAAAAGATGCATTTTTTGAATATTTACAAGACGCTTCTGATTTTTGGGATGATCCCAACGATGAATTTGGATATAAACAAAACCATCCGAATTTAGTGTTTGATGTTTATTATGTTGAAGACTAGGCAACAGAACCCTTATTCCATCTATTTTCAAAACCTTGAAATACAAGAAGAAAGATGACAAAACAATTATGATTTCATAAAAAGAGTTATATTATACTGATATTAAAATGCGATCTTAACACTCTCGATATGTCAGAAGTTATGATTGTGTGATGTGAATTTCAATGGTAGATTCCTATTGTACAAATAACATGGGATTTGGTTGTTGTAAAATTTGATTTGTGCTTTAAGCTGTTATTTATTAATAAATTAAAACTGGTGCATATATGTATATTCAGAATATTGCAAAATTTTTTCTATTGGCATTGATTATTTGCCCTGTTCAATCAAAGGCGCAACTCCTGAAATATGGTGAGAATGTCACATTGAAGAGCAATGTGATTTCGTCAGATGAATGTTTGGTTGTGAACATGGAGAATTACAGATCAGATACATTGTTTTTTACATTTTCTATTTTTCATCAAAATGGAGACAGCCTGTCAGAATACATTCAATTTTTGGACAATCAAGAAACTTCATATAGACCTCTACCTCCATGGGACAAGTCTAAAGGTTCTATTCCATGGACTGTGGTCCCTCCTAAATCTCGTAAAGTAAAAAATATCATTATAAATAATCCTTATCAATATTTTAAGAAAGATGGAAAATATGGTTGGCTCCAAGAAGAACAGCCTATTTGTGGAAATTTTTTACTGCAGGTTCAGTATGGAAAACATATGAATGTAGATAACACAATAATTTTTCCATTTGTCCGAAACCCATCAAAATAAGTTTTTATTATTTTATTCTGCTATTTTTTTTTAGAATATAATGAGAGTTTAATATATGAATTTGCGGATAAAAGTATAATTTTAGAAGACGGAATTAATGAGATATATCTAAACAGAGAAAATATGCGGGTTTCACAACATAAGAAGAAAATAAGAGATGTCGACTATAGTAATCACATTGTGATGTCGATTATCCTTTCGGTATGCGTGATGCTCGCTTTTACACGCAATCGGAATCATGTGACTGAAAATCAATACTTGCTTAAAGGTAGGTGCTACAGCTCAGTCAACGATATTTCAGAAACCAATATGGATTTTATCGAAATATATGTCGACGGGAATGTATCCGTAGAACGGTTTGATTCTTTGATGTTTGTTGCAAATCATGCGACGTGTCATATTGATTCATTTGTGTTTCACCCCCGTCGCTACAGAACATATATGATGGAGTACTATTGTAGAGAAAATTCTATCGATCTCCCCGTCGCTAAATATTATTATGACTCATATTTTGCTCCTCCGACAGAAGATGAATTGAACGATTGGAAACGTGATTTTTTCTTGACGTATAACCAAGATATGTCCAGATTGACTTTGGTCTCTGATCAGTATTTGTTGAATGAACAAAAAATCAGCTCTGTTTGTTTGAGAGATTCGATGAAGAGACAACAAGACAGACCACTTCTTATCGATTTGACCAACAACAATAAAATTTCAGACCTTGTTTCGGTATATACTCTTTTAATGGAGGCATACGACGCAAAATGTCTGGCTGATCTATTCAGAAAGAAGAAAATCCTTTTGCTTATGCCTTTTGACAAAAAGATATTGCAGTCGATTTCCGCAGATGTCGCAGGCAAAAGTTGAACGAATGATCTGAGAAATATCATTTTCCGATAAATAATTAATTTGTTTTTTGATTTTTTTTACATTTGCTGATGTCCTGTGATATTCACAGGAAAAATTTAATTATTAAGAAGATGTTAAAGTCGTTTCTTTAAAGTGTCAAACGAAAAATTTTTAATGCAATGAAAAACAATGGTGGTTTGCCATACTTGGATTTTGAAAAGTGGCTTGATGAGATCCTGTCAAATGAAAAAGAAATGTCTGATGACATTGTCGCTTTCTGTTTCAATCTTTACGAGGATGCTGATGATTTTTGGTCGGTGGAATTGGTCGGCTCTGCTTCATTTGATAAAGATGACAATGATTGGCCGTGCGATGAAGTCTTTTCAACCAGAGAAACACCTCTTACGTGGAGATTCATTATGACTTATGAAGAGTGTTTGCATACGATAGAATCCCATTTGTCTGAGTATTTGCAAAATGGCAAGTATTCTAAAATCCTGCTAAGCAAGCAGGGAGTAGGCTATGGTTTTGTGGATGGAGATCTATTCTTGATGTGATAACAGTCTTTGTGGATATTCGCGTCGCATCCCCCAATTTTAATGGCATTAAAATTCGGAATAAATGAAAAAAATAGTACAAATTTCAGGTAATTGGAGTAAATATCAGGTTGATGTTTTACAAAAATATGGCCTAATGACAGATGTTGGATGTAACACATTTTTTGTTGAAGAAGAAACATTGGACAAAAATATATTCCAATTGTTTAAAGAATGGAAAGTATTGGTCACAAGAGTTGTAGAGTTTGAAAAAAAAGAGATTCTTGATTCAGCGTTTTGTCTGATAGACCAATGTAGGGAATTTGGCTATCCAATGCCAGATGACGATTTTGGATACAAAGAATTAACATATTCGATTACTAATGAGTATTGTGAAAGATGTGACATCGGCAAACACCAAAAGGACGATTTCCGAATAAAGAATTTGCCCAAAGCAAAATTCTGGTCGTTGGGATGGGTTTATGATGAATTCTTTGTAGACAAGGCAATCTATGAGGCAGTGTTTCGTCCTTTCGGTGTGGCTTGCAGAAGCGTGAAGAATTATAAAAAGGAAACAGTGATAGACTCTATCGTTCAGCTTGTAATCCCTGATACCGACCAGCCATTGGATTTAAGTGAATACGAATATGAGATCTGTCCGGTATGTGGAAAAATAAAATACCATGCAGCAGTCAAAGGATTTTTCCCAATCCAAGAGAATCCTACATTGCATATGTATAAAAGCAAGGAGTATTTCGGGTCGGGCGGAAGTTCATCAAAAAAGGTATTTGTGTCAGCTCAGTTGCGAGACAAAATGTTGGAATACAGATTGATTAATTGGCGTTGGTTTGCTCCATGTGTGAAAAGATGACATCAGTTGTCGTCAGAAGTGATGAATACATAAATTTTAGACCAAATCATTTTGCCAAACCCAGTTGTGATGATAAGTTGGGGGAAATCCGACTTTTTTTATATTAAAGTTTGTTGAAATAAAAATATATTTATATTTTTGTGTAGTCAAAAACTTATTGGAACGTCAATAGAATTTGACAAATGTTTTTTTTTAATGAAAAATAAAATGAATTATGGCAACAGTACAATTTCAACTATTTTCCCATCAAATAATCATTTGATAGTACGCAATCGTATGCTTTTTTAGGTTTTGTTAAGTATTCGCATTAAAATTTGCATCAAAAAGTATTGCTATGTTTGTCGAGTTATTTATTTTTGTAGAGTTATTTATGTTAGTAAAATTCTAGATAATGGATGAATGTCACTATAGAATTCCTTTCGATTTCGCTTCAGTATTGGACGAAACTCGTGGATATGCAAGCGTGTGTTCGGAATTGGATTCTATTGATCAACATATAGAGATGCTGATTGGAACGTATCCAGGAGAACATAGTTTTGATGTGGAATACGGAACAAAAATTTGGGAAATGGATTTCGAAAGAATAGTATCCCTAGATACTTGGAAAACTCGTTTCACAGAATGTTTGTCTCAGTCAATATCAAAATATGAAAAGCGAATAAGTAATTGCGAATATCACCTTGAGGTAGCCGATGTCCTCAAGGAAAGTTCGGTGTCCCGCAACGTCAGCGTGAGAAAGAAGGTGGAGATTTTCATCAAGGCCACTCTCAATTCCACAGGAGAACGTTGCAGTCTTTATTATACATTGTTTTTAGGACCTTTATCAAAGGATTAGAATATGGGTTATAACAGAGAGAGTAAGGAAGAAATCAAAGACCGTATGATTCGTACGGCTTTAGACTATTGGAATATCAGGAAGGTTGAGAATCTCGACCCGCTTGTGAGACTTTTGATTGAGGCGTTGGCTATGCAGCTTCATAATATATCCGATGAAATCGCGGATATAGAGATACGAGCCATGAGACGTCTGAGCGAGGTCTTGCTTCCGGAAGTGGTGACTGTGGCACGTCCGGCTCACGCTGTGGTGCATGTGGAAACGATGTCGGGGGAACTGACAACCAGCATGTTCGACGCTTTTTCCACCGTCTCTTCAACTCAAGGACGACGAGATGGCAGGAACTTTTCATTCTATCCTGTATGTGAGACGAAGTTGAGAAGCGGTGACGTCCGTATGATAGTGGCGGAAAACAGTGTGTATGAGGTTCTTCCTGATCAAAATAAGAAACTTTTGCTTAAAAAGCAGACAGTTCCGGAGAATGTCAACAAGGTGTTTGTGGGACTGGAGTTTGTGGAAAAGAATATAGATCTTAGCAAATTGTCTATATATTTCGATTTCCCGAATATAGACAGACGCGATGATTACCTGCACTATCTTTCGTCATCGGTATGGCGTTGGAATGGAGAGGAGCTCAGGACAAGCCGTGGCCTGCACATGGAAGGAGAGAGGCAGCAGGGACATCTGCAACGTTTCTTCGACGGATTGGGTAATGACCAGAGTGTGAATGAAAGCATCGTCGACTACTATAAGATGAGTTATGTCACGATTGAAAGCCAATTGAAGACGACGTTGCAAGATTACGCCAAAGTGCCTGCTGGATTTAATATGCGTGGCTCAGATGAGTATTCTGAGGTATTCACCAAAGATCTGATATGGCTGGAGATAGACTTGCCACCACAGTTCACTGCATCTGTGTTGTCGGATATCCAAGTGTCAATCAACACATTCCCTGTGGCAAACAAGGAAATGCGTAAGATCAACAGTTCTGTTAAAAAAGACTTCGGTGTGATTCCACTTCCTGTTGGCGACTGTGAATCATTCTTTGATGTTGTGGAGGTCGTGGACGAATATGGCAACGTCTACAACAGATCGAATGGATATAAGGATGAAAGATCGGAAAAGAGTTACACTTTGCGTCAGGGAGGATGTGAGTCGTTTGACAAGAGAGACGCCCGTGAGTTCCTGATCCGTCTGCAGGGAGTGATGGAAGAGGAGTTGAGCCGATTCTCAATTTCGGAGAACGGAAGCGGAGTTGAGAGCGTCAACCTGATTGAGCAGCTTCTTCGCAAAATCGAAAGGAGGACGCAGAACGATGCGGAGCGCACCGAGATGCCATATTATCTGTTTGTGGATCCGCAGAGACCGACGTCTTATTTCTATATGAAATATTGGACATCCTACGGACCGCTTGCAAATGGAATGAGGATAGGGCAGACGCTTAATCCTACCAGTGACGCGTATGGAGAGTATGAGCATCCTTTGTTTCTTACGACTACCGTGAATGGCAAAAATCCTCCTTCAGAGAGGGAGAGAATTGCAAAATTCAAGTATATCCTTGGAAGCAGAAACAGAGTGGTGACAAACAATGATATCAAAAACTTTTGTTTTTCAGAGTGTTGTGAGGAGATTGCCGATGTTGAGATAAAAAAAGGCATCAGCAGAAGTACGGAGACAGGCGGAGGTTTGCAGAGGACGATAGACGTCTTCCTGATTCTTAAGAATCGCGATATGAACGAGAATCAAAAGATTCGTTTGTCTAATGATATACGGGAGAAATTGATCGGACAGTCTCCGATGACATTTAATTATCGAGTGTTTTGCAGATAGAGATAAAATAAAATGAGTATAGAATTTGGAAAATTTGTCGTTAATTATTTGCTGTTCCCTGTAATAGTCTTGATTTTGGGACTATTGTCTGTGGTGATTGCGAAGAAAAACAAATTACTGTCTGATAAAAAGGCGGTGATCACGGTGTTGGGGTCAAGTCTGTTTTATTCATTGTTTGGATTTAGCGGATTCTTTGGAATGACATTCATGCCGTATGTATACCTCTTTATACAGTTCTTGTTCTTGCTGTTTGGATTTGTCAACCAGAAGTTGTTGTCGCATTTCATTCCGCAATTGAAGTCGATTGGACTGATTTTTGTGGTATTGCTTCAATTCTTCATTTCATGGGCGGTGTTCGCGATCTTGTTCAATATCACGAATGAGCTGCAATATGGATTCTGGGCAGGAACATGTCTGTTGCCGATTTTGTTTTATCCGCTTTTCATTGTCACATATCAGTGTTATTTGAGTATACCTGCTGAGATATACAAGATAAGGGTATATCGTGACAGTGAGACATTCGAGCCACCGCATGCTGAACTGGATGTCAGTCAGGTGATGGTGGTAGGAATAAATGTTCCTAAGTATGTCGGTGATGAGAATGAGGCGATAGTAAACAGCAAGTCACTGAAGTCATTTGTCTTGGGAGAGTGGTTTGGAATGATTATCAACGATTATAATGCGCAACATCTCGATAATCAGGTAGAGTTGTTCGATAAGGAAGGATCATACGGATGGATTTTCTATACAGAAAAATCTTTCTTTAAATCAAGAAAATATCTGGATCCAGACCTGACGTTTGAGTCGAATGGTTTGGTCAACAACTGTATGATTGTTGCGAGAAGAGTTAAAAATGTAAAGTAAAAAAAGAAGAGTAAAAAACCATGAATATTGTTTTTAAGTCTGTCAATTGGATGCAGGGAATGAGTGTTTCATCATCTCATTTTATTGCGACCGAAAATTATCTTATGGAGCGTCTGATGAAAAACACAGAGGCACTCCAGAACAAGTTTGCGTACGGAATGCTTCCTATGGTTACGTATGAAGACAAAGAGGATCAAATGAATCTATTTGTTGAAGGCAAAGGATCAGGGACTCGTTTGGTGCTGAATTTATATCATGGCATCACCAAAGGAGGATGTCTGATTAATGTCGAGCCTGCGCAACCTGTTGTTTTAGAATGCAGTTCGGAAATTGATATGGCTGAACATGGATGGGATATCGTTTTGTCTGTATCTCCGTTTGAAAGACGTCCTTGTGGAGAGCCGGATATGCAGGAGACACCTCCACGTTATCCGTTTGTGGATCCTGTATATAAACTTTCAATAATAGAGAGAGATAAGGAAACCATAAATGAGTACGGTCCGTATGATGTCGTGGTAGGACTATTGAAGAAGAAAGACGGAGAGCTAGTTATAGACAACAGTTATATAGCTCCGGCATTATCAATGTCTTCTACCTACAAGTTAAGACGAGGATTCGAGTCGTTCACTCATACAATGACAACAATTAAGAATGCTTTGTCTGTCATTTTCAACAAGGCTTATGCGTCTACTGCCAATAAGTCGGAATGTATGGAGAACACTTTGACAGTCTGCAAGGAACTACAGAGATCCATATCAAGCATGGAATACAAGTGGCGTAGTTATGGTATTTCGTTGTCACCATACCAGGTGGCTGAATTATTCGGTGATGTGGCAAATTCGATATTGGCAAGTTTCTTGTTCATGTCGAAGACAGGCAAGGATGACATGCTTAAATATTTCTACGAATGGAATGGACTTGCACCGTCATCATTTGAGGAGATATTGGATAACGTTGCGTCAAAAGAGTTCTGTCAGAACAGAATAGAGATGACAATGTCTTCAATCAACAACATGTTGAATGTTTTGGAAGATTTGTTGGTGAGCTTGAGTAAACTTGATTACGTTGGTCAACGCAAGGAGAGCATGGTCATTTCTGTCACTTCAGCAAAAGAGAGCACTGACCAGGGAAAGAAATCAAGTTGGCTTTTGTAGTAGAAGAGCATGGATTCGCTTAACGAAGTAATAGCAGGAAAAAATACATTATATACGGATTACCGTGCGGAGTTTGTGGCCGCATGTCTTCTCGAAAATGGTTTTGATCCGGAAGAGATCAGGATCATTCGTGAGGGAATGTCCAAAGGCGGGAAGAATATCGACAAGATAGTCTGGGAAAACTCATTCGACAGATTCTCGAAGTATCTTACCATATATACTAGAAAGAGAGATTTGTACGAATCCTTGCCGGAAGGAATATTCCATAAACGAATGGATCTGAACGACAAGAAAAACAAGGATGCTGTAATCGAATATATCAGACATGAACGTCAGGTGGCGATGAGCGCGGCATTCTTTTTCCGTCCGTTCGAGATGTCGATAGACAGACTGCTGGTAGAGGCAAACCTGTATGAGATAAGATTGGAGAAGAGAGACAAACATGATGATTTTGTCCGTCTGTTTGAATCGGTATGGCAGATGTTGCAGGGAATGCCGTTGGAGAAATCTCTTTTTGTTGTCTCATTCTTGTCGCAGGCCTACCGACTGACAAAACCTGAGCAGATAGCGGAAATCCTTTCCGTCTTCCTGGATTGTGAGGTGGATATTGATCTGTCGTACAAGCAACTGACATTGACCACGGATCAGTGCGACTGGAAATTAGGAGTGAACAGGTTGGGTGTGTCGACGGTGATTGGCGGAGGTGTGACGGATTGTTTCCCAGTAATGAATGTCCGGATAAACTCGTTGCCATCGAAGTATAAGGATCTGATGTTTGAAAACACCGCTGCGTACAGCAACCTTATAGATATAATGGAATTGTTTGTCCCTGCGGACACTGAGTTAAATATAAATATTAATGTGGCTAAAGATGGTATCGCATTCTTGTTGGCTGACGGCGAGTCTGCTCCTATTCTTGGCTATTCAACTATATTGTCATGAAAGCATTGAATGAGAAAGAGGCAGTGGTTCTGCATGCGAAGTTTGCTGCCTACATGGTTGTTTTGATTGTTCTGACTTTATTTTTCATTTTCACTTTCTGGAAGACCTCTGAAGCTGAGATCTCAGAAATAAAAATGAAGACGGGAGATTGCGAGAATATATACAGAATGCAGAATGAGTTGTGCGATGATATAGATGAACTGTTGAATCGTTACAGGTCGTTTGATGTCGTTGAGGATGTTAACTCGGAATTCCTGATGCGTTCCATAGTGGACAGAAAGATGGAGATTTCCAAGAAAATATCACAGATTCCAGCGAAAGATGTGAAAGTCCATGCATTTTTGATTTCGAAGATGGATGACCTTTTGCGTGTCAGAGATTCGATCTCCGCTATGAAGAAGGAGGAAGCCAGAACGAAGAATGATTTGTTCATTTGTAATGGAGAATATAAAAAATTGAGTAAGGATAGGAGAAATAGTCAATTTCTAAAGTGATAAATCACATTTATAAATAATTGGTTATGGCAAAAAGCAATTCAACATCGACATCGAAGGAAAAAGTGACAGGATTGATTTATGTACTTTCTCTTTTCTTGATTACTACGGGCATATGCGGATATATATTGTTTGTATACAACTCGGATTATCGATTTGCTAATGGCAAAAAGGATGCGTTGTCTAAGTTGGAGAGAGTCAGGAATTTTCAAAATGCTCAATCTGAATATATTGAAAAAATAATGGCTATTGACAATAGTGTCAACAGTATAGATCCGAGTGTCAATGCCTCATATCTAAAGCAAAACCTTAACTATGAGATCGGAGAGATAAAGAAGATTAGCGGTGACAATAATAATAAGTATGATGCCCGTTTCAAGATATTCGATCATGTAGCATCTTTTTATGAGATGAAATTGTTCGATAAAGAACGACTTTCCGCATCTCAGAAAAACATTGAAAAGTTTAAGGCGGACTTGGACAAATGTCGTGGTGGTGTTGAAACATTAAAAAATGAGTGATTATGAACAAGATATTCTCAAAAGGCAAACTGATTGTTTTTGGAGCGATGTCGCTTTTGATTATCATATCGATAATCATCAAATCATGTACTGCTGAAAATCCTATTCGAGCTTCTGTATCTCCTTTAGATGTGGAGGTCGGTTCTCCAATTCGATATGCTGATAGTACATACAACACTTCCCATATACTATGGGAGTTTGGAAACGGAGACACTTCAAATGACAGAGTTGGCTATTATACATTTAAAGAGACAGGCCGTTATCAGGTGAGATTGATTGTCAACAGAGAGATGAGCCAATGTTTTATAGTAAATGTCAAGGAAAGAAGATCAGGATCTGGCTCCAGACTTGTTAAAATCAAGGCTCCGTCGAGGGTAGTCCAGAATGAACGTGTTGTCTTTATGGCAGATGGCGATTCTGATAATTGGAGTTGGGAGTTTGGTGAAAGTGGAAAAGTCGATTCTCAAGAGAGAAACCCTATTCATGTCTATTCTAAAGTAGGTGTGTACGAAGTGAAACTTATGGCGGCCAATATGATGTATCCCGTTGTCCATAGAATTGAGGTGGTGCCTGAATTTGTTTTAGTCAATCCGGAAGATCCAGATGGTAAAGCGTGTGAAGATATCAAAAAAAGACTTCAGCAGATTATTGATGAACGAAATGTCTTTAATAAGAATTATGAGTATTTGTTGGGAAAATATCTTCACAAAAACCCAAATGTTCCGGTTTTGATCAACGGAACAAATGAGAATGATTTCTCTTCATATTGCTATGGATTGAAGATTAGAGGCAAGCAGCAGTCTACTGTGATTATGGAGGTGAATATCGAACGAGACAAAAACAAGAGTATAAAGAGAGTGTTGGTAAACCAGGTTTCCAGCGATTGATGTCTTTGAAAGTTAGTTGTTGATAAGGATTTCAATATACTAGTTCTTATTAACGCGACAAACGAGATAGACAATTGTTCATATACGACTTGATTTGTTTGGAAGATGATATATTTTCTCATTTCAGAATTAAGATCTATTTGAGTGAGCGTCAGGGAAGACTCGAAAAAATGAATGATTATAAACAAGGCATTTCAAAAGGCCATTTGATAGAGCTTGGTGCGATGTCGCTTTTGATATGTATGTCGGTAATAATTAATTTATGCTTTTCGAATGTTCCTATCCGAGCTTCAGTCTCATCTTCGTATGTTAAGGTAGGGGCTCCAATAAGATATGCTGACAGCACATACAACACCTCACAGATTTTGTGGAAGTTTGGAAATGGGGATACTTCAAACGTCAAGAAAGGCTTTTACACTTTTAAGGATCCCGGCACATATCAGATTCGATTGATTATAAACGGAGAAAAAAGTCAAAGTTTTATAGTCAGTGTAAGAGAAGAAAGAAATTGCGGAGAAGATTCTTCAAAATTGCTCAAAATTATAGCACCGTCGACGGTCTTTGTGAATGAGCACGTTCTTTTTATGGCTGATGGTGATTCTGACAACAGGAGATGGGAGTTTGGAGAGAGTGGAAAAGTCGATTCTCAAGAAAGAAATCCTATTCATGTCTATTTCCGCGTTGGCACATATGAGGTGAAACTTATGGCTGACAATATGAAGAGTCCTGTTGTTCATAGAATAGAGGTCCTGCCTGATTGGGGCTCTAAAATAACTAAAAAAACTGAAGATTCTGTATATCCTGAAGCAGATATCGGAAAGAGATTACAACAGATTATAGACAAAAAGAAATTGTTTGACATAAACTATCATTTTTTTCTTAATTTGTTGAATTATTCTTTGGATATGGTCAGGATTAAAGCTCCATCGATGGTGTTTCAGAATGAACCTGTTTCTTTTATGGCTGACGGTGATTCTGACAACTGGAGATGGGAGTTTGGAGAGAGTGGAAAAGTTGACTCTTGGGAACAAAATCCTATTCATGTCTATTCAGAAGCAGGTGCATATGAAGTGAAGCTTATGGCAGACAATATGAGGAGTCCTATTGTTCATAGAATAGATGTGGTGCCTAGCTGGATATGCCATGGTTATAAATATGGAGATATCAGAAAAAAACTTCAGCAGATTATTGATGACAGAAATGTCTTTAATAGAAATTATGAGTATTTGTTGAGAAAATATCTTTACAAAAATCCAAATGTTCCAGTTTTGATTAATGGAACAAATGAGAATGATTTCTCTTCATATTGCTATGGATTGAAGATTAAAGGCAAGCAACGATCTACTATCATTATTGATGTGGATTTGGAACGAGATAATAAAGGAAGAATAAAGAGATTGTTGGTGACTCAGGTTCCCTACGATTGATGTCATAGAAAGTTAGTTGTTAATATTATAATAATATAAGCGGTGGTATCGTTTAAACATTTTTTACCTTTTATAGTATACGGTGGTTTGGTCCTCTGTACAGCTTGTAAACCAGTCAGATCGTCAACAAAGATAATGAAGACACCTGACGAGTATACGAGAAACTATTGTTGTGGAGAGGTGTCTGTCCCAAAATCAGCGGAGAAAAGGACTCCTTGGATTGTCTATTCCGACAGAGATTTCAATCCTACGTATCATAATCCAGGCGGAAAGGTCAAGTTGAAAGAGGTGTCATATTTTGATCCTTTGGCTGTGATCGACGAGGAGGGTGATTACGTTGAGGTAGTGAGATTTGAGAAGGGAGTCTTTGAGGGCAGACGTGTGAAAGATCCAGACAAAGCTGAGTATCTGGGTTGGATGCCGAAGTCTAACCTGGTGTTGTCGTCTAATGCGATGACAGATGTCGCCACAGGTTTGGTGATGAAGATGATCACAATGGTCAACGATACAGCACCGTTGATCCGTACAGAGAAATTCTTCAATGATGGAGAGGTGATTCTTTATAGTGAGCCTGAGCTGCTTAACCCGATCGGTACAATCCCGTTCCAGAAACCAGTGTTCCTGTCGAAACGTAGTGTGGATAAAGACAAATGTCTGGTGATCGGAGAGGAGACTCTTACTCCGTTGACTGCTTCTGAAGTCAAATCCGGATGGATGTCTTCGTCTATGTTGCGACCATTGGGTGAGATGTTGTATGGAGATTTTTCAAACATTCCAATTAAAAGATTCTTGTTTACAAGTCCTTTTTCTGGTACATCATTCTCTATTCCAAAAACATCTGAGATCAGATATCTGACACCAAATAAAGTGCCAAACTTTGTCGGTGTTGACCCTATTTATGGAATGGAAGAGTCTGCAGACAAATCTATTTTGTTGAAGACAGCAACTCCTGTGCCTATTGTAAACGACGACCAGAATTTGGTATATAGCCTTGCTGGCACTCCTATCACAAAACATTATTACGAGGAATTGTCAGGAAACCTGAAGAATATCAATATAATGGTAGTCTTTTCCGGACAAAAGGAGGTTGAGGCAAAATTCAGACAGTATGTCAATTTCCTTCAGCAGTTGGATGCGATATTGAAACGACATAATCCGAATTTCAAATTCAAATTGGGATATTATGTCGGTTTTGATGCAGAAAACAGAAAGGCGTCAAGATGTTTGCTGACGGATAACATCATGCAGGCACTTTCAAATTTGGAGAAATATGCCGATTCACACAGCCGAAAAGTGAAATATTCAGCCGACGCATGGTCTGCGTTGCGTGGAGCTTTAGGTATGCTGTCGCAGCATAGCGATGAGCAGAATATCGTCATCGTGATCGGAGAAAACGGAAACCAAAAGGAGCAGATCGACAATGCGTTGGTCAACAGCCTTGTGAAAAACAACTGTAGAATAATCGGTTGCCAGCTGTTCTCCAACAATGGAAATACATTCAACAATTTCGTTCTGCAGGTGGAGGATATGATCTCCCGTTCCGCAGAGCAGATGGCTAAGGAGAAAAAGAGACAATTGGTTCATTCCGAACAGCTTTGCTCTAACAACAAGTATAAGGAGTTCTCGGAGAATGTATACGGACTCGATTATCCTAAAAACAGTATGTCGCAGGGATGGGTGATCTTCCCGAAAAAGAAAGAGGCTCTTTCTCCGGATTTGTTGCTTTCTGTGACTGATTCCACAATCTCTATGATCGAACATGAGACCAAGAGTGTGCTCGACCATATCAGTGAGTCGTTCAAAAATTCCAGCGTCTGGCGTGCTACAATCAACCCGGACTGGTTGAAACTTGGTGGCTATCCGTCTGATTTCAAGACTTTGTCCGCTCTTTTCCAACCATTGTTCCCAAAGAATCCGGTCTCAAATTACCCTACAGATTTGAAGATTGATCCAAATGATCTTAATAAGGGAAAGTATATGCTTTTTGTGACAGACTCGGAATTGAACAGAATCCGACAGTACTTGCGTGATCTGTTGTCTGTGAGGGTTGACACTAAAAGCACACAGTCTTCAAACAAAAAGGAGAAATTGCGCTCATGTCCTGATATGATAAGCAAAAGACGTGTTGATACTTCAGCAGGTCAGCGTAAATATCAGAAAACAAAGAAGGTTAGAAAGGCAATGTATAAAACTTATCTCCGTTGGTCTAAATATGAAAGGGTTTATCCTCAGAAAAAGTCTAAGTTGAAGAAGATGACTCTTTCAAAGAATCAGCAGGAAGCAATTTCAATGTTCTCTTTTGACCCTGTGCTGACTTCAAAGAAGCTTGTCGACTTGAAGAGCCGCAGAGCTATTTCAGATGAACAGTTGGATAAATTGCAGGAATATTTGTTCGCAAAACAGAAGGCGTTAGAAGACGCGATAAACAACAATAATAAGTATGAGTTTAATGGTCAGACTTATTATACTATCGACTCTTCTATTTTGCCATAATCTACCATTACTTGTTTAAAATTTTTAATTTATGGATTTTCTAAACTTAAATAGTGAACTGCAGACAGCAGTCAGTATTGCCAAGTCTTTCGCTAGAGAGTATGGCAATGCAAAATATGCTCCAGCTCATTTGTTGAAGGCGATGCTTCACAAGGAAGTTGGTCTGGCCGATTTCGTTTTGTCGATTGGCAAGGATGTTTCCTATCTTGAGGAGTGGGCTGAGATCAGAATGGAGGAGTGCGAAAAATTGGGTGGCGTCGCAGAGATCGAGCCTGATTCGAAAGTTTATAAGGTCTTTGAGGAGGCCGACAATGTACGTTTGAAATTAGGTCTTCTTGAAATCAATCCTATCTGCGCTTTGTGCGCTCTCTCTCGCCCAGAGGTCGGCTTTTCAGCGGACCAGTTGAAGTCGTTCCCTATAAGGGAGAAGGATATTTGGGATTGCTTTATCGGAGAAAATGGGAATAAAAAGGCTAATGCCAATGTGAATATTCCTATGTCTTCTTTCGACGGTGGAGCTTCCGATGCACCTGCGTCTAAAGCTAATCTGGAGAAATATTGCGTCTGCAAAACTAATGAGGCACGAGACGGAAAACTACATTCTATCGTAAGCCGTGACAATGAGATCCGACAGATGATGGAGATACTTGGTCGTCGCAGCAAACCTAATGTTATGGTGACTGGTGATTCCGGAGTCGGAAAGACAGCTTTGGTGGAAGGCCTGGCATACAATATTGTGAACGGCAATGTCCCTACGTTCTTGGAAAACACTGAGATCTGGGAGCTTGATTGTGGAGCGTTGATTGCCGGAGCGACGTATAAAGGAGAGATTGAGGACCGTCTGAAGAAGCTGATCAGCGAACTTCGTCAGATCGAGAAGGTCATCCTTTTCATTGATGAGATACATATCCTGCTCGACGCAAAACAAGGAAACAGTGGAGCCGTCAATATTTTGAAGCCTGAATTGTCGAAGGGAGATCTTACTGTTATCGGAGCAACCACTCAGGATGAATATAGAAAAGTGGTGGAGCCGGATTCGGCCCTCAACCGTCGTTTTGAGCTTCTTACACTTGCTGAACCAAATGCGGATGATGCCGTCACAATGGTAGGTTTTGTCAAGGAACATTATGAGACATACCATAATTTGAAGGTCAGTGATGAGGCTCTATCCAATTGTGTGCGTATGGCAAAACGATATGTCAAGGACAGACGTTTGCCAGATTCAGCGATTGACTTGCTCGACCGTACGATGGCGGCAGTCAAGATGGTGAATGAAACGACTGCGGGAGAGCAGGCGTGGCTGACTCGTGAGTTGGATAATGTGGAGCAGCGTCGCTCTGAATTGTCTGATGAAGATTATCTGACTAAATTGAAGAATATCGAACTGAGCATAGTGAGCCGATTGAGTCCGATTGTCCAGGCAAAGGTGGAATATGAGATCGACAAAGAGATTGAAATTCCTGCGCTTACCGATAAATTGCGTCGACTTGCAGAAAGCTTGGCAGAGATGTCGAAAGAGAAGATAGAGACGGTGGTGCCTGAGCATATCGCCGCTGTTGTGGCATCCAAGACAGGTATTCCGATTGGAAAGATCCAGGCTGGAGAGAAGGAACGTCTGCTTAATATGGAGACAATCCTGCGTCAGCGAGTTGTAGGACAGGACAGAGCCTTGAAATCATTGACTGATGCGATTTTGGAATCACGCAGCGGAATGAACAAGGCAGGTCAGCCAATAGGATCATTCTTCTTCCTCGGACCGACAGGAACAGGTAAGACAGAGCTGACGAAGGCATTGGCGGAAGCGTTGTTCAACGACGAGAAAGCGATGATCCGATTTGATATGTCAGAGTTTAAGGAAGAGCATTCCGTCGCACTTCTATATGGAGCGCCTCCGGGATATGTAGGATATGAAGAGGGAGGAATGTTGGTCAACAAGATCCGTCAGCAGCCATATTCTGTCGTTTTGTTCGACGAGATTGAGAAAGCCCATCCGTCGGTTTTCGATTTGTTCCTGCAGATTTTGGACGAAGGAAAGTTGCACGACCGATTAGGAAAAGAGGGAGATTTCTCCAATGCGATCATCATCTTCACATCGAATGTGGGAAGTGAGTGGATTTCAAAAGAGTTGGAGGAAGGACGAGTGCCGACCACATTGCAGATGATGGAGGTGATGGGCAGACATTTCCGTCCGGAGTTTCTTGCACGTCTGTCTGAGATTGTGCCGTTCTCACCGATCGGAGAGTCGATCTTGATGCAGATTTTCGAGATCCAGTTCCAGGGATTCCGCAAGTTGCTGACAGCACAGAGCATGGATATCGAGTTGACAGATGCTGCAAAGAAAGAGCTGGCATTCAAGGGATTTACACCGAAGTATGGAGCTCGACAGGTGTCAGGCGTAGTCAGAAACTACCTGCGTCGCCCAATCTCACGCATGATACTTTCAGGAGAGTTGAAGAGTGGCGACAAACTGTGTGGAGATCTTGACGAAGAGAACAACTTGAAGTGGGAAGTCAAGCAAAACTAAATACATGATAAATAATTCTGCGTCAATTTGACGTGGAATTATTTTTTGTGAGTCGAATGTGAGCACATAAACCATAGAGACACAAGGTTTACAGAGAAAGGTCGCTCCTTTTTATGAGAAAAAGAGGTGAGAAATCAATCAGGAAGTGGAAAATGATTGGTAGATTACGATTCGTCTAACTCACGTTAAATATGGAATTGATAGATTACACCGTATATCGTATTTATAAAAAATTTGATTCTTGCGAACGAGCCAGAGGACCACTTGAAGGAACTATAATGATTATTATCTTTTTTCTTCTTGTCCCTCTTATAAATCTTTCCAAATCCATAGAAGATGAAGTTGTATTGTACGACACGAATCAACTAGAACTATCCGAACATACTAAATACAAGATTGTTGTTATTGATGGTATTCAATACATACAATATACAGATAGTGTTGCACCCAATACATACAATACGTCATTGGTCCCTCTCAAATTAAAAAGTCATAATGCACAAAAAGAAGAAGGACATTTTATTGATGATGATCTATTTGTTACAATATTGTTCTTTTTAGTTTTTATCTCTAGTCTGCTGCTTGGCTGGATAATTGCGAAGAAATGGTATCCTGATAAAAAAATAATTTCTCTATGTGATACTTATGATGGAGATGATCGGAATTCGACACCAATTATTTTTTGGGGCGTACTTAATGCAATTACTGTTATTGTTATTTGTGGAATAGAGATTGCTTTGTTTTGGTGATTAAGAGAATCCAGAAGTGAGACGGAATTGTCTTTGAATATCCTGATGATTATATTGATTATGATGGATTCCGAAGTAGAAAGACGACAATGGTGTATTACAAGTCATATGATTGAGTGTGAGTTTTTCCTTTGTTTTGATTTTTTGTGTTAAAATACATTAAGGAGATGAAAATTCACATCGGATTTGTTTGGATAACAAATAAACGGTCGTTATCTTTGTTGGCAAGGGTTACGGTAATCTAAAAACAACCTTGTTTATTGATTGTTTTTTGAATGTGTCGTATGTTTGGTTTATAATTGTTTGATTTATAAATAGATATTATGTTTGGATATAAGACGGTATTACAGATAGATGGTTCTGCAAGTGGGTATGAATTAGGAAATTTTTCTTTTTCGTTCTCACAGCCTGTTGATCGCAGAGGAAAAGCACAGAATGAAGTCCAGGCTGGGGTTTTGGAAATGACGTTTGAAAACTTGCCTACGAGTGAAATGTCCAAATGGATGTTAAATCCAAGGAATTTCAGAGATGGTAGTGTTAAAATATATGGCGAGAATGGAAGTATGATTCAGGAGGTCACTTTTAAGAAGGCCACTTGTATAGGTATGGATGTCCGATATATGGAATCTGGTACTGGATACTGTATGACTCACTTAGTGGTTCAGGCATATTCTGTTTCAGTAGAGAGTGTATTAGTAGAAAACAATTGGAAAAATATTATGCCATGATAGATTTTGGTTGTTTGTTAGGTAGACCTGATGGAAATATATCCGCAGAGTTACGTTTGATGGGAAAAGTATATTCAATATCTCAGTTCAATGTGTCTTTTTCCCAAAATATCGATCAATTTGGAGAACCTCAGTCGGAAAGTTTTGGCGGTCAAATGTTGATTGTCATACCACAATTGCCTGATAGGGCTATTCTACAGTGGGCAGGAGGTTCAAGAGTTATGAAAAGTGGTGAGGTGGTTTTCAGAAACGAAACAGAGACGACATCGTTGATGATTTTGTTTGAGAATGCCTATTGTACATGTTTGAAGCAAGAGGTCAGTGGAGGATCTTCTTGTTCTTTCACTATATCTCCACAGAAAATTTCTCTGAATGGAGAAACATTGGATAATGATTGGGATTAATTATGGCGGATAACGTAACTATAAGTCAGTCGAAATATAGGTTCTATATGGAATCAAACATTCCATTCCGTGGTTATGTGGAAGGATTGGGATATGTAGACTATATGAACAAAAACTATTATGTCATACCTTCAGGCGGCTTCATTAATAATGGTCAACAAGTAGGCCTTACTCCTGCGATTGGTTTTATCCCGACTGTTGATTCCAATCCTGGTAATGTTATAAGAAGCTATGGGAACTCGCTTATTTCAAAACTTTCAGAACGTCTTGTGACTGGATCTGGAGGCAATATAGACGTGAACTTGGGCGACAATAGACATATGAGATTATCTGCTAAAAATAAGTCTAAGATAGAATGTAAGATTGAAGATTTTTATCATGATAATGCTGTATTTATATTAAGAGTTAAATATTTAGATGAAAAAGGAAAGGTTAGTTGGGAAGAGGTAAAATGTCCTTTAAATTATTTGTGGTCTTTTTTTTCAGATGTGAATTTTAACGACTTATATATTCGTTATGTAGAAGATCCTGCTGTAAATAGGCTTTTAGCTTCTAGCTTGGATGTGACGAAATATAACAGAAACACATCGAATTTTGACTTGATCAGTTTTGGGACTGGAGGAACTTCATTGGCTGTCTCTGCTTTGGAATCAAACTATAGTAAAAAGTTTAATGGTTTGGTCGAAGATTTCAGAGCGTCTGATAGAGCCAGAATATATTCTAGCAAACAACCTATGATAGAAGCAAGATTTAGGGCAGAGTCTAAGGCTTTTATTGAATCCAATCTTGAATATTTTGTCAATGACGGGAAAAAAATAAAAAATTGGTCTCCGAAATATCCTCAACGTGGATTGACTGATGTGATGAAAAATCGTTATAATATTGCTATAGAAAATGCGAACACAGCTGCTTTTCGAAGGTCTGTTTATGAAGCATCTATTCAATCTTACGGAGAAACTGTATCTATTCATGAAAACTTAAAAAGTGGAAAAGATCCTAGGACTTCAGTACAATATAGGAATAAAAATATCCTAAAATGGGGAAATAGAGGTCTCGGAGGAATAGCGGCTGTTTACTCGTTATATTCTTTAGGTGATTATATTTCTAATAAAGACTATCTAGAGTATGAAGGAGAAAGTGCAAGATTTTGGACTAATCCCAGATCATATCGTTTGATGGGAGATCTTGTATTCTCTATTGTCGGATTTATTCCGGGTCTAGGAATGGTATCTGCTATTTATTTTGGAGCTACAACTTTATGGGATATTACAACTTATAATCCTGGTGGTATGGAAAGCCCTTGGCAAGACGACTTGACTACTGGTATGCGTCAAGACAATACTCGTGTCAATTTGGACAATAAGATTATAGAATGTAATATGATTTCGCGTCAAATAGAAAGAGATATGATCGATCGCAGAACTCCAATGATTATCAATGGACAAAATATGAATATGTCTAGATACCAATGGAGAATGTTGCAGAAACGCAATTTAAAATAATGATTTATCGGAACTCAATGATGGATATTCTGACAAAAATAAAACACATTTTGCCATATCTCTATTATCGTACTTATCAGTTTTATGAGAAGCATGAAAATGAAGGGGATTCGGATATCTCAGCTCACATGTGGCTGTCTGTAATAGAAATGTTCTATTTGATTACTTTTGTGGTTTATCCATTAGATGTCATTGTATTTGATCATGGCTTGGGACAGATGCTAAGAGAAGCTACAGAAAGGTATACACGTTTAGGTGTTATTCTTATGATTGCTCCTATTGGATATCTGCTCTATAGATTGGAAAAACCACGAATGAAAAGATATTATGAGATGATGCCTATATGGAAAAATGAGACAGAATCCCAGAGACGAAAGAAATGGTGGATATTACTCTTAGTATGTATTTTCCCGCTTATCTCATTTTATCCTGTGATAAAAGCATTAGATAATTTACCTTCAGACGCGGATTTTGAGTATACGATTGATGCAGAAGATCTGATTCAGAACAATCATGTGGATAAGACTCCTAAAAAACAATTGATTTTGGAAGAAATCGATGATTCTAAATTTTGGGGAATAAAAAAAGGAGAGAAAGAAATACAAGTGGTGGAGGACGGAGAAAAACAGTAAGTATAGCTCATACTTGCGAACATGATGTCTAATCCAAGATGGGACCTTTATTTATTTCTTGCTAGAGTATGTATAAATATATATATTATATGTTGGTGAAGTTTTACCAAAGAAATAATATTCTTCCTGGTGCGGAACATTCTAAGGCACAAGGTGTTGTTGTATGTTTGGTAGGAATAGAGTTTTGTGTTTTGTTAGCATTATTTCGTTATCTTTTTCCGAATATAGGCATTCCTTCCACATATATGATAATATTTCTTGTTGTTTTGTTTTTAGGTATAAATTGGATTACAAATAGATGTTTTGATAATTTAAATTTTAAGGAATTAGATGTCAAATGGGGACGAGATCAAGCAAAAATGAAGAGAAATGGAATATTGATATTCCTATTTTTTGTTCTTCATATTATTTTGTTAGCTTTTTCTTTCTATTTAATTCGAGAAATATAATTGACTGTTAATTTATTGTGTTCTGTATCCAAATTGATGATTATAAGAAGAAAGAAACACAAGTGGTGGAGGAAGGAGAACAATAAAATGTCTCATGATGGTGTCTTATATGAAATGTGATTTCAATCAGCAATATGTATGACGTGTAAGATGAATATTTTAACAAGAATCCGACATATATTTCCATATCTGTATTATCGTTTGTATCAAAACATGTACAAAACTGAAAGAGACAGACGACCTGATTTACGAGCGTTTGGAATTGTTTGTGTAATTAAAACAATGTATGTTTTCTCATTTTTTTTGCTGCCTTTAAATGCGGTTCTTTTTGATAATCCTATAGTGTTTCTTTTCCCTCTCATATTACCCATCATTTTATTCTTTTCCAAAAATACACGAAAAAAATATCATAAAATGATGCCAATATGGAAAAATGAGACGGAATCTCAAAGGCGAGTCAAATTTTGGTATTTGATTTTGTTTTGTGTATGTCCTTATTTTTCTTATATTCCAATCATTTTGATTCTGAGATATTTTTCGTTAATTAAATAGACAGCAAATATACAGATAAAACGTCTTGTAATTTGATTGTTTAGAAATGAGGAGCGTCTTAAAAATCTTGGTTGATACAGAATAAAAGAATATGTTAACGAGAATCAGACACATTTTGCCATATCTTTATTATCGTACTTATCAATTTTATGAGAAGTATGAAAATGAAGGAGATTCGGATATTTCAGCTCACCTGTGGTTGTCTGCGATAGAATTGTTGTATTTGATTACTTTTGTTGTTTATCCATTAGATGTCATGGTATTTGATCGTGGCTTGGGGCAAATGTTAAGTGAAGCCACTGAAAAGTATACAAGGCTAGGTTTGGTGGTTATGACGTCTCCTATTGGATATCTGATCTATAGATTGGAAAAGCCACGAATGAACAGATATTATGAGATGATGCCAATATGGAAAAATGAGACGGAGTCGCAGAGAAGAAAGAAATGGAGGATACTTTTCTTTGTGTGTATTTTCCCATTCGCTTCTTTTTATCCACTTCTTTGCTTTTTGAAATCATATTTCCCAGCGTAAAGCTGATCACTGGATGTAGGAGTCTTTTTGTTTTGGACGATATAGATGATTCGAAATTTTGGGGTATAAAAAGAGGCGAGAAATAAATACAAGTTGTGGAGGAAGACGAACAATAAAATGTCTCATTATGTTGTCTGAAATGTAATTTTAAAACAACAATTTGTATGATCGAAAAAATTGACATGTTGAGTAGAATCCGACATATATTTCCGTATCTCTATTATCGTTGTTATCAATGTATGTACAAATTTGGAGGAAGAGAAGCCTATCCAGAATTGGATTGGAATCCGGAATTACGTGCTTTTGGATTTGTTTGCCTAATAAAAACTTCGTTTTATATTTCTTTGGTATGTATGCCTATTCGTGCTTTATATGATAGTACTATTGTTTTTTTATCTTCATTTATAATAGTCTTGATCTTGATCTTACGTAAGAGCACACATCAAAAATATAAAGAAATGTTTCCTCTTTGGAAACACGAGACGGAATCTCAAAGGCGAGTCAAGGGTATATTTTTAATATTTTTTTGTTTATTCGCTATGTTTTCTGTAATTCCTGTTATTGTTTTAATGAAACTGTTTTCTCTGATTTGAATTGTGCTTATATCTATAAGATATTGTTACTTGAGTAGATTGAAAGTGATAATTCAATCAAGAAAAATTGCAATCAAATAAGAATCTATAGATGTATGCATGATTATAACTAGAATCCGACATATATTTCCATATCTGTACTATCGTTTGTATCAAAGTATGTACAAGACGGCAAGGGATAGAAAGCCTGAATTACGTGCATTTTTGTTTGTCTGCGTAATTAAAGCAACATATATTTTCACCTTGTTACTTTTGCCGTTATGTGTCATTGGACTCAATATACTTGTTGTCTTCTTGGTATATTTTGCTGCAACGTTTCTATTTGCATTAGATAGAAGTACACATGAAAAATATAAAGAAATGATGGCACTTTGGAAAGAAGAATCAGAATCAACAAGACAAAAAAAGTTGATATTTCTAATCCTATTTTGTGTATATTCATTATTAGCGCACCTTCCAATCATCTTGATTATGAGGTATTTTTCGTTAATCAAATAGACAACAAATACTGATAAAACGTCTTGTGATTTGATTGCTCAGAAATGAGAAGCTTCTTAGAAATCATGGTTGATACTGAATAAAAAGAATATGTTAACAAGAATCCGACATATATTTCCATATCTGTACTATCGTTTGTATCAAAGTATGTACAAGACGGCAAGGGACAGAAAGCCCGAATTACGTGCATTTTTGTTAGTATGTACCATTAAAACAGTTTTTGTTTTTACTTTTTTTTTACTGCCGATAAATGTTATTTTTTTTGACAATCCTATCTTTTTCATTATTCCTATTGTGATAGGTATTATATTAGCATTGGATTTCATGAAATATAAAAAATATAAAGAAATGGTTATTCTTTGGAAAAATGAGACGGAATCACAAAGGAGAGTCAAATTTTGGTATTTGGTATTGTTTTGTGCTATTCCTTTGATTTTGTATGTTCCGATTATTCTGATTTCGATGAAATTCTCTATTGTGATGTAAAAAATGAACATGTTTTCAAAAATAAAACATATTTTGCCATATTTTTTTTATCGTTCATATCAATATTATGAGAAATATGGCGATCCGAAATTCTATTCCCATATGTGTGTTTCGGCAATTGAAGTGTTGTATATTTTAATGTTCGTTATATTTCCATTGGATGTTATAGTATTTGATGGTTGTATTTTAGGATCTTTAACAGAAGCGATGGAAAAGTATACCAGGTTAGGTTTGGTAGTCATGACGTCTCCATTTATATATCTGATCTATAGATTGGAAAAACCACGAATGAACAGATATTATGAGATGATGCCAATATGGAAAAATGAGACGGAATCCCAGCGTCGAAAGAATTGGTGGATACTTTTATTTGTGTGTATTTTCCCATTCGCTTCTTTTTATCCGCTTCTATGCTTTCTGAAAACTTATTTTCCGGCAGAAAATAAAGAAACAAGAGTCGAGTATAAGCAAGAATCATTTGAGACTGTGAAACCAATTGATTTGGAAGGAATAGATGAGTCTGACCTCTGGCAGATAAATCAGGAATGATATAAATAATAAGTCTTATAAAGATATAAGACGGTTCGTTGTGATGATGATTTCGTATCTGAAATAAATATCGTTTAAAATTAGCGATGCCAATTGTCGGTTGTTTATTTCTGTAGTGTGTTGAATCTTGACTTGTTAGACTTGTTTTAATTCAGAGGATACGTGACAGAGTAAAAAGTGGTGTGATTATGATATATCTGTTCCTCTATAATTTTTATTTTTCTCTTTGGACAAATATTGTGTCATTTATAAAGCGAAAACAAGTTTATCCAAACGAGACGAAAAATAATGCGGCAGTAACATCAAGCATAATTGTTGCATTGCATACATTAGTCAATCTTCTTTGCTTTGATGGCTTTTTATATGCATTTGCAGAAATTTCGGTCTTTAAGAAAATCTTGTTGATGGGGCATGGATTTTTGACGCTTATTATATTGTGTGCTATTTTGGGAGTTTTAGGCGTACGGGTAGAAACTTATCTGGAACAACATAATTATAAATTTCCGTTATGGTGGAAAAACATATATGATAGAATTCCATCTTTGATAAAATTGTTATTGTATTTTCTGATTATAATAGGTCCTGTCTATATTCTTTCATATCTTGCGAAAGAATATGGGTATCTTAGATTTGAATGAACTCTTGCACTAAATAACGATAGGGAAGAGAAAGCCTAGTGAAATGATAAATTGATGATTTTTAATCGGATTCAATTTTGCCTTTGTATCGACGGTACAATGTTCATCCGAGTTAACAGACTGTTTTTTAATGCAATCCGATTTTTTGTGTTAAAATACATTAAGACAATGAAAATTCATATCGAATTTGTTTGGATAACAAATAAACGGTCGTTATCTTTGCATCAAACAATTACGGTAATAGAAAAAAAACTATCTGCTTGTTAGGTTAGTTTTTTTACGAATGTGTCGTATGTTTAGTTATTAATTTTTAAAATTTTAAAGTTATGGCTTTTAGATCCACTTTAAATCTAGGCGGTAAGGAGTACGATGTACTCGACTGCAATTATTCCCTTAAGCGCGATGTTGACTCTAAGGGTCGTCCATCTTCCAACATTTATGGAGGTAGAATCACAGTTAGAGTAGAGTCAACTGAGGACACTACTATTTTGGAGACAATGGTTAACCAGTTCAAGCCATTCAATGGTAGCATTGTGTTCAAGAAAGGTGATGAGGAAGGCAAGATGAAGGAGCTTTCTTTCGAGAACGCTTACATCATCGAGTTTGCCGAGGGTATTGACATCGTAGGAACAGCTCCTATGTCAATCAGTATCACAATTTCTGCTCAGATCATCAAGATCGGTGGCGCAGAATACGAGGAGAACTGGCCAAAGGCTTAATCAAAAAAATAAGGGGAAGGCTTTAAATTTTAAAAGCCTTTCTCCTTTTGTTTTGTGCTCTGTCATAGTTTATGATTGAAGACAGGATAGGCAAGAGTCGCAATTTGACAGTCTAGATGCCCTCCACTTCAGTTAGTCCTGGTAAACGAACTGTCGGGAAACATAAATGAATAGTATGTGACCTATGGTTGTCGGGTGAAGTGTTCATACAAAAAATCAGTCATATTTTAATGCGGAGCTATTCTTTAGATTTGGAACTTTATTAAACTTGAGATGGGTATATTAAACTATGAAATTGGTGGTAATGAAAGACCAGTAGAAGCTTCTGAAGCTATCGGCAACATACCACAGAATCGTACTTTGTTTGTAGGCAAACTTACAGATGAGGATCCTATTGCTCCTGAGACTGTAGAGGGCTTGAAGACAATCGATGATGTATATGCGAAATTCCAGCCTAATGTGGATGTGGAGTTTGAAACAGTTGACGGTGAGTCTGTCAAGGAGAATTTCAAATTCTCAAACACTGCTGATTTCCAAGTAAAACAGATGACAGAACACAGCGATTTCTTGAAAGGATTGTCTTTGGAACAGGAATTTTACGAGAAATTGGTCAAGCAACTTCGTACTAACAAAGTGCTTCAGAAAGCTTTGGAGAACGAAGAGTCTCGTCAAGGTATGATTGATGCTCTTACTAAACTAAGAGAAGAGCTCAAAGAGTCAGGAATCTAATTATATCTAAAATTACATATATGGCTGATATTCAAGCACAAGAGATTCAAACGAAAGCAGCTGAGCTCAAGGAGAACGCAGGTGCTGGAAAATCTTTGGAGGCATCGTTGGGAGCGTTGGCTCGTTATGGTGGATTTTCATTCCTAGAGAACATAATCGATGGTGTCCAAAATATGAATCCGGAGCGTAAGGCTCGTAAGAAGATGTTCCTCGTTGAAGAACAAAAGAAGGGTGAAAGAAAGGATTTGGCAGGTAAAATAGATCTTTGGATAGACATGCTTTCAAATAGCAAGAATATCTCAGAGATGCTTGAACAGTGCGAAACAAAGATTTCGACAGTTGGAAGTCTTTTGGCAAAAAACCAATTGGCGGCAGTGGAGGCTGTAAAGGATTTGGAGCAGTCGTATCGCGCCATTCAACTGTTTTATAAGAACACAGAGGAGTCTAAGCTTAGCAACGTCTCTGTGATGAATGCTTCTATGGAGCAACTGAAGGATCTTGACAACAGCCGTTTTATTGATCACGTTGAGGAGGAGTTGAAGAAGAATTACGACCGACTTGACCTCCGCAACAACTATGGATTGCTTGTCGTTCCAGGTTATCTTGGCTCTAACAAGGTGCTCGACAAATGGTCGAAGATCGCCAATTCAAATAAGGTGATGTTGTTCACCGATTTCGCTGACTTGGATCAGCCTGATGATGTGGTTGAGTTGTTCACTAGCGCCGACCATGCGGGTGGCGACACTTACAAGAGCAACACTGTCATGTGCTGCAACTGGTTGGTGGGCCGTAACGCATATAAAGAGTTGGGCGAGGAGGATGATTTGCACG
>JAEEGL013086874.1_pt1 | contig 38684 bp, 28 predicted proteins | sample 9134231 | NCBI WGS metagenome assembly JAEEGL01 (sample SAMN16246548, study PRJNA631951) | gut metagenome | biome: gut microbiome; feature: rumen; material: fiber-attached | host: Bos | place: Iran: Karaj | collected 2018-10 | reverse complement strand
CCCTGATTTGTTCGATAGAATGGAATAGACCCCGATTTTCCTTGCTACAAGTGCTACAAATGCTACATACTCAGTGCCAACACCTTAGCCTTGCGGAATTTGCCTACAAATTGCCTACAAGCGCCTACAAATTGCCTACAAGAAAGGTGATTGGCCTACATATTCTACATGATTCTATATATATGATTCTATATATAGTCTCATTATCAGCATGTTGCATTTTCTGTAGCCATGTAGCCGATGTGGCGCGTCAGAATGTGTATCGCGCGTGCGTGCGAGATTTTCTTCATACAATTATAAAAACTCACCTTTATGTTAAAAGTAATCTATCTCAAAATGGAACCCTACCTTCGTCAGTGGTTCATTCATGAAAATGGTGGTGTTGAACCTGTGCGTCTTCGCCGTGGTACACCCGAGAGCAATATCTTCCAGGCTTTCATCAGCAAGAAGCCTGAGGATTGGTCATCCGTCCCCGAAGAGGGCTGTGTGTCTATCATTGTGCCACAATATAAAGGTCTCGATCCTGAATACTGGTGCTATCTCCCACCCAGAGCTAAACAAACGCTGTACAACTGCATCAAGTCGAGCTTCGATGTGCAGCTATTCAAAGAACTGAATGGTGTTATGGAACGTCGTGTACTTCTGCGTGACATCATAGACTCCTATATGGAGAAACACGGTATAGAGGACACAGAGACGAACTGGAATGCCCTTGCCAAGATTTTCATGAGGAAACGGGAGAATTACCTTAGGAATGTGCGGAGAAGGCTTAAGAAAAGTTAAATTCCACCTTTACTTCAAAGGCTTCTTGTCTTTTATGTCCGCCGTGTCCGATATGTCCGTTTTGTCCGCTCATAATCCAAGCAATAATCTTAAGAATCTTACAACTCAAAAACACTCATCATGAAAAAGTCTTCATTACCAGGCATAACTGCCATCAGATACATCCCTTGTGTGTCTCTGCCCCTCAATATTGAGCTGAAGGCTCTTGTGGGGCAACCAATCGGCATCTATGATACAATGACTGAGGTATGCTTTACGGGTACGCCGACCTGTATCACGGAGTCGGAGTACGACAATCATGCCCAGACAGAGAAAACCATGCTTACATTTCATTCGGTGCAGGAGGTACCCATACGTCGCCAACTGGCATTTGTGATTACAGATGCACAAGGTAATAGCTTCGTTATCGGACATGCTGAAGCTCCTTTCCCTACGGTCAAGGTTACTCATAGCCACGGAACACCCGCAGAGGAAAAGGCGGGATATACCTATGAAGTGAAGTTGATAGGCAGGAAAACACTGATTAAACTGTCTCAAAGCATGGAACTATGACACAAATGAAAGCTCAATCCCTCGAAAATAGAGATTTCAAGCCTGGAAAATGGATTTTATACGTAACAAAAACAAAATATCCGAATAAATGAGTATTTTTGCACCCGCAAACAAGAAGCCAATGACTATTGACACAATAAAAGAACTGTTATCAACTGGCGAGAACGCAGCCATCGAATTCAAGACTTCTACGGAGAAGGTCAGCCATTCGGTGTATGAGTCTGTATGTGCCTTCCTGAATCGTTCGGGAGGACGCATACTCATGGGCGTACAGGATGATGGCACAGTCATTGGTGTTAATCCTGAGAAGGCTGATGCCTTGATAAAGGATATCATCAACGCCATTCAGAACTCTGAGCTGTTCCTTCCCACCCCGTTCTTTACGCCTGAAAAGATCTGGCTTGATGACAAGATTGTGATAGCCTTGGATGTCCCTGTCGGCCAGTATGTGTATCGCTATAACGGCCGTTATTGGGACAGGAACGGGGATGCGGACATCGATGTGACGGATTCACCAGAGCTTCTGCTGGCTCTGTTCGAGAGAAAGAACCCGCACTTGTTCGAGGAGCGCTTTGTCAAGGATATGACAGAAAAGCACCTTGACCCGGATACGTTCACGTATTGCCGCAACATCGTAAAGGTCATCAATCCCAAACATCCGTGGCTGAACATGAGTGACTGGGATATCCTCGTCTCGTGCGGATTGGTTGACAAGGACAGCCGCTACATGAAATATGCGGCATTGCTTTTGTTCGGCACGGACGAAGCGCTTGCCAACTTCATGCCCCGCTATCGTTATGAGGGCATCTTCAGGATGTGTACCTACGGACAGTATGAGCGGATGGAGGATGTGAGCAACCGATATGATGACAGGGTGACGGTGAGAAGCAACCTGATCCGTGTCTATGACAGGTTGCTGGAGTTCATCATCCGGCACTTGCCTGATAAGTTCTACCTGCCTGCTGGATCTGTGCAGCGTCAGGATTTGCGTATTGACTTGTTCCGTGAGATCTTGGGGAACATGTGTGTCCATACCGACTATAGTACTGGCTATGCCTGTTTCCTGGAAATCTATAAGGACTGTGTGATAACGCGCAACTCATCCCGCCTCATTCCACAGGTTCCAGAAGGCAATATCACCATCCAACAGTTAGGCAACTACACGAAGAACCCGCTTCTCGTAAAGGTGTTCCGTGAATTGGAATGGGTTGAGGAGCTTGGAAGCGGCACAAGGAACATCCTGAAATATGCTCCCCTCTACTACCCCGACTATCAGATTTCCATTCAGAGCGGCCAGCAATTCTTATTTGCCATTACGTATGCGGAGGTGAAAAATGGCACTGACAGCACCCATATTGGCACTGACAAGATAAAAAATGGCACTGACAATACCCATAATGGCACTGACAAGATAAAAAATGGCACTGACAGTACTTCCCATTCTGGTATTTTGTTCTCCGGTTTGAATATTGACAACAAGCAGAACAAACGCCGTGCTGGAATTATCAGTCTCATCAGTCGGAATCCTTCTATATCTGCGAACGATTTAGCTGAAGAATTGAGTGCTGGACTCCGTACAATAAAACGTGATCTAAAGTTCCTAACAGACATAGGGATTATTCGTCACGTAGGTCCAGATTTCGGTGGACATTGGGAAGTCATTAAAAAGAAGTAAGATTCACTATTTGTATTTCCGCCCGTTCTCAAAACAATGAGAGCGGGCTTTGTTTTGTTCGTCTTACTGTCTTTTCGCGCGTACATGTAATAGAGTACTTTTGTGGCAGAAAACAAACACATCTGCCCAATGACTCAATATCATCTTCATCTGAAAGGCTATGTAGGGGGCAGTGACTTCAACGCCGACGATGTCACTGCTACCCTGCGTAGCAACCCCGACACAGAAGTGGCCGTGCTCATTGACAGCACGGGTGGCCAGCTCTCCACCGCTCTCACTATATATTCTGCTTTTCGCAGTCACGGCAACGTTCATGCTCATTTCGTGGGTATGAACGCTTCTGCCGCGACGATTGCATCCCTCGGTGCCAAGCGCATTACGATGGATGCTTCTGCGTTGTACCTAGTACACAAGTGCAGCATGGCGGTCTTCGAGTGGGCCAGCATGAACGCTGACCAGCTGCAGGACTATATCACAGCCCTGCTGAAACAGAAGACGAACCTCGACAAGATGGACTGCGATGTTTCCGCCATGTATGCAGCCCGATGCCGCAAGCCTCAGGAGGATCTGCTGGCATTGATGAAGACGGGCGGATGGCTCACCGCCAAGGAAGCTCTGGAATGGGGCTTCGTGGATGAGCTGACAGAACTGGAATGTGACGAGAAGCCGGAGCTGACGGAAGCCCTCGTTCATGCGATGGCAGAGGCTCAGATGCCTATTCCTTCCATCCCGTACTCCGACAAGGGTCGTCATCCGCAGCACAGCGAACCGCTGTTCTCGCGCTTCATGGCTGCTATGGCTTCTCTGTTCAAGCCTTCTGTCGAAAGCAATACCACCACCTCTCCTACTACACCTCAAACATCTACTTCAAACACAACACCAAAACCAACAGCACAAATGAAACACTACACCCGCATTGAAGCCGCCTTGAAAGTCTCGGAGGGCTTCACTCCAAACGCTGAGGGTCATGTCACGCTGACTGAGGCACAGCTTCAGGCCATCGAGGATGCCCTTCAGGCACATGAGTCCAATGCCGCCTCCATGCAGAACCAGGTGACGGATCTGCAAGGAAAGGTGACCAACCTCACCACCAAGAACACGGAACTGACTGAGCAGGTGAACGCCTTGAAGGGCACGCCCGCTGCACAGTCGCCCGCCGTGGTCAGTGCTCATGTCGAGGGAAGCCAGCAGCCTACTCCGGCAGATGACTACCTCAGCCATGTCAGCAGCGCCAAGGAACTGTATGACCTCGTAGGCGGCTAAGCCCCTACTCATTGTTATTTATTACACGCACACACGCATACACACGCACGTAACTACTCACAACACAAACACAAAATTTTACCGCTATGGCAGGAACATTTCACTTTACCCCGCAGGAGTATCAGGAGGCAGCGCACAAGTGGCGTTCTGACCTACTGATGCTCCCCATCATCGGCTGTGAGGAAACTCTCCAGCACATGACCAAGCGCCCTGGCATCCGCTATAAGGAGTCCGTGGGCGAACTGTCCGGCTCTGCGCAGTTTGCTCCCTACAAGGCAAGCCGTCGCACCAACGCCGAGTTGAACCTCAACTTCCGCACTCTGGAAACGTTCTTCGGTTCCGTATGTGCTGAGTTCGAGCCTAACAGTGCCGCAAGTACCTTGCTCGGCATGATGTCCGGCTCTACCAAGGGCGACGGACAGAAGCAGACGCTGCAGGCCCGTCACGTCCTGGCTCTTATTGCACGTGGACTGTCCGAGAAGCTGAACAACGCCATCTGGTCTGCCGTCCGCAACGACAACGGCGACACTACGCAGGATCTGTTCAACGGATTCGATACGATTACCTCCACGGAAATCACCGCTGGTAACATCGCCGCAGCTCATGGCAACTACCTGAAGCTGACGGAGGAGATTACCGAGCTGAATGCCTGCACCGTCGCCAAGAAGATTCTCTTCGGCCTGGATCCTATTCTCCGCGCTCAGGACCTGAACATGTACTGCACACAGGAGTTCATTGACATGTACAATGAATCCTACCAGTCGCTGCATGGCGCTCTTCCCTATAACCTCGGCTATGAGAAGAACACCGTGGAGGGCAGCAACAACAAGCTGCACATGATTCCGCTCACGAACAAGCTGGGCTCCAAGTTCATCCACATCGCTCCCAAGAGCAACATGCTCGTTGGCTTCGACCAGATGGGTGACATGGAGAGCGTGGATGTACGTGAGTTCGCACCCTTCGTACTCACCTACATTGCCACCATGTTCTTCGGTGTACAGTTCGAGAGCATCGACCGCCGCCGCCTTAAAGTCATCGAACTGGCTACTTCGGCACAGCAGGGACAGGGCTAAGGTGTTTGCCTTAGTTCCTTTCCTTGCCGTTTGGTTGGCAACTGATTGAAACACAAACACAACACGCTAAACACTTACCATTATGCCTACAAACAACAACTCTTGCTTCACTCCCTTGCAGCGCTCCCTTGCATGGTGCCAGGGACAGCCTGTAATGCCGGGCATACGCCGCCGTCTCTACTACACGAGCAAACAGAACGTCGTGCAGTGGCCCGCATACAGCGCGGATTCTGGCGGACGCTATGCCTTCGCAACCACCACGGGAAACTTCACGCTGAAGGCTGATACCTATTGGCACTTCATTGACATCCTCGCGGAGAAGTCCACGTTGACTTCCGATGCACAGGGCGAGGCTCCTTCCCAGACGCAGCTCAACAAGCTCACTGCCGTCCATCCGGGCGTAGGTCAGGAGGCTTCTGCTGTAGCCTGCTACCTCAACAACTCCGATAATGTATTCCTCGTACAGGATATGTCCGGCCTCTGGCGCATCGTGGGTTCCCGTTTCTATGAGACGAAGACAACGGTGGCACAGGACAACGGACAGGGTGCCACAGGCACAGCCAGCACTACCATCAACGTGGAGGCAACTGACATCTGCCCGTCCCCGTTCTATCAGGGAACGATCGTCACCGAAGACGGGGAACTGAGCCTTGCAGGTGGCGACACACCTACGGCTGTGACTACGTAACGGACTTTTGTTCATTCTTGAATACTTGAAAAGTTGGAAGAGCGTACCGCCATAGACATGAGTGACCTCCTTGCCGAGGTGCAAGTGCCGGACATGGACGGTACGCTCAATTCTCTGACAGAGGTGAAAGGGAAGAACAAAGCGGAGAAGGATCTGTTCGGAGAGAAGAAACGAAACGCCTGGGACAAGTCAACGGAGGCACGTTGCGACTTCTACCCGAAGACGAAACTCGTCCACAGGGCAGGGTTCTGGTTCTTCGCTTTGTGGCAAAAGTCCATCATGGGAAGGACGCTCACGGACATCAAGAGTGATGCTTCAGAGGTGAGCCACTTCGCAACGGAAACGGCCACCCTCATCCGGGAGGTCATCGGGCATCATCTGGACATCGGAAACTGGTGTATCGTCACCACTCCAAAGCGACGCCATCTGACCCGGAATTTTGCCACACTCATTGGAGATGAGATAGGCAAATTGCTCAAAATCCCGTTCTATGAGGACGTCGCAACCTGCAAATCCAAGCACCGTGTGAACGCAGAATTTGAGCTTCAGTTTTTGCCTCCAGAGCCTAACATTATCGTATTTGACGACTTCGTTACAACGGGTTCAACACTGCATTCCATGAAGGTGCTTTTGGAGGAAAAAGGGAAGAATCTGATGATGTTCACAGGTATTAACAATAAACTTTAATTTGTATTATATAAAACTCTCGCTAACAAAATAATATATTATGGATAATCAATTCAACTATAAGCTTCAAAAATGGCTCAATGATGACAGCCGAACCATCGAGGACGGATGCCTTCTTTTGCTCCAGATGGAGAACAATCAGATACATTATCAGAACCTTCTTCGCCACCCGAATAAGGTGGCTGTGATGAAGTATCTCATATCGGAACTTCAGAAGCGCTTGACTGTCCGGCTGGCCAACATCACACACAAGGAGGTGGCTGAGATGGATGAGCAGGTAAAGGTCATCGTGAAGGAGCATTTCAGCTATCAGGAAGCGAAAACGGGAGGTACCTCAAATGAGGAATTCCGTAAGGGCAAACGTGCCGACCATGACCAGCTCCCAGAGGAGATTCAGGCACGTTATGTGGAGAACCTGGACCTGCTTCGTAGGATGCGGGAAGTGCATCTGAAACTGCGCAGTCTCTCCACGGAACAGGTGTCGTGTCCGGATTCGGAACGTTACCCGTTCCTCAAAGAACTCATCGCGCTTGACAAGCAGCTGCATGAGAACTGGAACGTGTATGACCACTATGTGGTTGATGAGACTGTTACTGCACCTACTACACAAGCTGAGGCTGAAACTGGTTCGGAGGCAGAAACTACCACAGAACCTGTTGCACCTGCCAAAACTGCCAAGGCTACCAAGCCCAAGAAAACGACTACATCCAAGGCTAAGAAATGAAGCGCGGCACATCCATATCGAAATACTTGCGGCCATTGGCAGAGAAGACGCACCAGGTCTATCTCACCAATGAGCTGCAGGTGGCCGACGTGCTCGAATGGATTCTTTCACAGGTCGGAAAGTCCGAGGTATGGCAGACTTCGTTCTCCATCTCCGAGGAGTTCCTTCGCCGCCTGTTCTTCATCGAGAAGCAGGGACAGGTGAAGCAGTTCAACCTCATACTGGATTACAAGGCTACCAATAAGACGCTGAATCTGTGGCCCTTCATCTGCCAGACGATGCAGCATGTGTATCTGGCAGACAACCATTCAAAGGTGCTGCTTGTTCAGGCAGATAGTGGGGAGGTGGTGACAGTACTCACCTCGCAGAACCTGACACGAGGCAACCGCATGGAATCGGCTCTTGTCACTACTGATCCTGGCATCTTTGCTACGCTTCATGAGTCCATGACTTCCCTCATTCACAATAAATCAGTTCCGCTACATGACCTATTCAGCCAACGAATTGGAGCAGATTGAGAAGTTTGCCTCCATCTTCCTGCCTATTTCTGATATGGCCATCATCCTTGGTATTCCCGCAGAACAGCTACGCGAGGACATCAAGAACCGTTCCTGTGATGTGGCCAAGGCTTACCTTCGGGGAAAAGCGTCCTCGAAGGTGAAGCTGCATACACAGGAGATGATGCTGGCACAGGTCGGCTCACCGTTGGCATTGGAGAATGCTGCCAAGAACCTGCTCGATATGGAGGATGACGAATAATGGCAAACATCGCAACCATAGACATCTGCCGCAAGGATCTCTTCACACCCGTTGAGGAATTGCAGAAGGAGTACACGGAGGCTCAGGTGGCCCGTGTACTCAGGTTGCGCGATATGTATAACTGGGTGCTGGCCAACCCGGATGCCAAGGACAGACAGTTTATCGAGGAGGAACTGGCCCGTGGCTTTGCGGTGCATAAGTCACAGGCATACTCTGACCTTGCCGTCATCAAGGCTTTGGTGCCGCTGCTGACAGAGGCTTCACGTGAGTTCCATCGGTGGCGCTACAATGAGATGATCATTGAGACGTACCAGATGGCCAAAAAGCGCAAGGACACCAAGACGATGGAAAGGGCGGCTACTTCCTACGCCAAATACAACCGCGTCGATGTAGAGGATGAAACGGCTCTGCCTTATCATCTCATCGTCATACAGCCCTTTACGGCGACTTCAGACCCGACGGTGCTGGGCATCAAGCCCATCCCGAACAGGCAGAAGTTCGTGGAAGACTTGCTGGCCAAGTACAGGGCTGAATCAGCTGATATTGATGATATTGAGTATGAGGAAGCTGACCTCGAAGAGGAGGAGCTGTTTGGTTCTTATGCCGACTTCGAGGAAATCAATGAGGACGAATAAGACTTGAACCCTTGAACTCTTGAACTCTTGAACCCTTAAACTCTTAAACCCTTGAACTCTCTAAAGCCTACCAAACAGATATACTTCAATGACCCGCAGCGATTGACACAGCTCATCGGTGCCAATACGACTGTCATTGTTGCCGGGCGCCGCACAGGTAAGACGGACTCCATAGCCGCGCCTTTCGTGCTTCGTAATATGCAGCGCATGGAAGGCAGCACGGGCGGCATCGTGGTTCCGACATTCAAGCACGGTCTCACCAATACGCTGCCGGGACTGTTCACTGCTTGGCGCAGATGGGGATATGAGAAGGGTGTTCACTATGTGGTGGGGCGCAAGCCACCCAAGGCATTCAAGAGGCCATTGATAGAACCTTCTGACTATGAGCATGTCATTACGTTCTACAATGGGTCTGTTGCTATCATTATCAGTCAGGACCGCCCGGGTACGTCCAACTCTTTGACGCTTTCCTGGGTGCTGGTCGATGAAGCGAAGTTCATAGACTACCAGAAGCTGAAGGATGAGACGTTGCCTGCTAATGGTGGTATCAAGACGTTCTTCGGGAAGCACAGCTATAACCATGCCTTGATGATTCTCTCTGATATGCCACAGACACAGCGAGGGTCTTGGTTTCTTCATTACCGCGAGAAGATGGACAAGGATCTCATTGAGGGCATCAAGGCTACGCTCTATGAGATATGGCACACGAAGGAGCGCATACGCGAAATGCGCAAGGAGGGAAAGGAGGTGCCGAAGCATTTGCGAAGTTATCTACGTAGGCTTGACACTCAGCTCAATAAGATGCGCTCGGTGGCTGTCTATTACAAGGAATACTCCAGCATCGAGAACATCGAACTGCTTGGAGAGAACTATATCCGCCAGATGAAGCGTGACTTGACTCCGCTGACATTCCAGACATCAATTCTCTGTCAGCGGATAGGCATACGCAAGGATGGTTTCTACTCATCCATGCGGGAGGGTCACAAGTACAACGCTTCGGATTTTGAATACCTGGACAGCCTCGGGTATGAGTTCGATGATTCGGCGATGGATTGCAGGGCAGACAAGGACCTGAATAGACAGGCTCCTATTTGCATCGGTATGGACTACAATGCTAATATCAACTGGCTTGTAGCCGGACAGCCCTCTGGACGTAGGCTGAAGGTGCTGAAGTCCTTCTTCGTCAAGTTTGAGCGGAAATTGTCTGCTCTTGTCGATGACTTCTGCAACTATTACGCCTACCATGAGAATAAGACGGTCATCTTCTATTATGATGCCACAGCCCTTGGCTCCAACTATGCCGTCAATGATCAGGACTTCCGCTGGGTCATTGTGCATGAGTTCGAGTGTAGGGGATGGGAGGTGGTGGAGGTGTATCTCGGCAATCCGATGAAGCATGATGAGAAATACCTGCTCATCAATCGGGCTTTTGCCGGGAAACAACGCCTGATGCCGATGTTCAACAGGCAGAATAACGATGACCTGATTCTCGCTATTCAGACGGCACAAGTGTATCGTGGCCGGCTTGGTTTCCGTAAGAACAAGTCAGATGAAAAGGACCCCGAAACGGAAGAGGATTTGCTGGAGCACCGCACCGATGGAACGGATGCTTTTGACACCCTCTATATCGGGTGTGAAAAGTTCCCGCAGCATGACATCTACGCTGTCACAACAGGAGGAGTCATTTAGTGCAAAACTGGCTCATCAAGAGGCCTCGGTTTATGCCAAAAAGCATGGTTTCAAAACAAAATGATAAAAGTTTGTGTTAAAGACACACTTTATCGAAAAATCTTTGCTGTTATATCGTGATTTTTGCCTATATTTGCACCCAGATTTCAGCCTCTCCACAAAAGCGGCAAAATCGATAAAGCGGTCTTTGAAATGGTGCCTCTTGCATGTGGTAAGAAGATTATGTTGTGAAGTAAAATGAGTTAATTAACTTAATGTCTAACCTTTAACTATTCAACATGTTTAACCCAAAAATCGCAATTGAAATGGCAAAGAACAATGCTAAAAGATTGAAGAAGCGAAGGCGGGTTACAGATTAGTTTGGAACGAAACAGACAGTAACTCGAACGCTTGAAAAGTAATCACGATTACTTAATCAAATCAATATCACCTGAGTTCGCAACTTAATTATTTACCACTATGAAAAAGAACAAAGCACCAGGCTTCTGTGCTCCCGATAGGGAGCCGCAGAAAAGCGGAGTCAGTGAACTCCGTGAGCAAGTCAGAATGCTCTCCAATTCAGACATTGGGGTAGAGGAGAAAATTAACCTTCTGACAGCATTGTGTGAGGTCATTCTCGATTACGTTGAGTCTAACTCACGAATGATAGAGTTACTCCTGAAAAAAAGCGATGGAACAAAGTGATAAGACGATAACGCCCACTGCTCCCTCTTGCTACCTCATGTCGTTCATCTCAGAAATATACAGAGACCCTTTCCCGCGTTTCCTTCAGACAAAATGATGGAAACGCGGTTTTTTTGTGTTCTTGCCGTTCCTTTAGCTACTGTTTGAGCGGTTTTGAGAGCTTTTATATGCCGATTTGTGCCGTTTCATGAGCAAAAATGAACAAAATCACCCTCATTTAACCTTTTTTCTCGCGCACGTTCCTAATATAAGGGAGATTTTTCTTTATATTTGTCCTCAAAATGGGCATAAAATGGCAAATTCAGCCTGATTTACGCCCCTAATAAACGGATAAACGAAAAAGATATATGTCTAAGATCAAAGCACGCGAGAGCCAGAATGTTGAATACAAGAGCAGCTGGCATGACGAATACCTGAAGTGGATTTGCGGCTTCGCAAATGCACAGGGTGCCGTCATGTACTTCGGTGTGGACAACGACCACGAGGTTGTCGGGTTAGAGAATGTTGACTGCTTGATGGAGGACATCCCCAATAAGATTGTCACCACCATGGGTATCGTTGTTGACGTGAACCTTCATGAACAAGATGGCTTGGAATACATCGAGGTTTATGTGGAACCCAGCAATATCCCCATCAACTATAAGGGCAAATACTACTATCGTTCTGGCAGCACTATGCAGGAACTTCGAGGCCCTGCCCTCCAGCAGTTCGTACTGAAGAAGATGGGACGCTCGTGGGATGATATTACCAACGAACGAGCCAAGATAGATGATATAGACCGTGATGCTATTGACTATTTCCTCCGCAAGGGCATCGATGCACAGCGTATCCCCGAGGATCAGCGTAATGCACATACAGTAGATGTGTTGGCGAGCCTTGGATTGTTGGATGACAATGGCGGTCTGAAGAATGCTGCCATCCTCTTATTTGGCAAGAAGCCTCAGAAGTTCTTCCCCAGTGCCATGTTCAAAATCGGTCGCTTTGGTCGTAGCGAGGCAGACTTGATGTTTCAAGACGTAATAGAAGGCAATATCATTCAGATGGCCGACCGTGTGATGGAAATTCTTCAAGCCAAGTATCTTGTATCACCAGTGCGTTTTGAAGGTATGCAGCGCTATGAGAAATTGGAGATACCCAAAGAAGCCATGCGAGAAATACTCTACAACGCCATAGCCCACAAGGATTATACAGGGCCAGATATTCAGATGCACGTATATGATGATCATTTGGAGATTTGGAATGAAGGAGAGTTACCCACGGGTTATACGCAGGAGACACTATATGGGCGTCATTCTTCCAAACCTCGAAACTTGAACATTGCCAATGCCTTCTTCAAGGCTGGCTTCATCGACACCTGGGGACGTGGCTACAAGAAAATTCGTGAGGGCTTTGAGCCAGCCGGTATTCCCATGCCCAAGGTGGAGAACTTCTGTGGCGGCGTACAGGTGACGATAGAACGAACCCAGTTTATAAAGATGATAAATGGCAGTAATGTCGCAAGCAATGTCGTAAGTGATGTCGTAAGTTTGTCGCAAGTTCAACTATCTGAAAGACAGAAAAAAATATGCGAACTGATAAATAAGGATTCCTTTATTTCAGCACAGAAAATGTCGGTAGTTTTGTCGGTAGTTCATAGAACCATCCAACGTGACCTTGCAGACATGCAGAAGAAAGGCGTCCTGATTCGAGAGGGCAACACGAGCGCCGGCCATTGGATAGTCCTACTTAAGAAACCAGAAAGCTAATTTATCCTGAGCATGTCGAAGGAGGGCGTAGCATAGACGAAGCATAGGCCAAGCTTATACCTTCGGAGATGGCTCGAAGATAGAAGATGTTTAATGCAATAGAACAATAATAAAACAGCAACAACATGGACAGACATGGCTTTATAGATTTCAACACTAGGCTTTCGCCAGAGAATTCGGGCAAGGCTGACAGTTATGCCCGTGCCATAAAGATCCTGGACGAGGTGTTGCCCTATCAGGACGTGATAGATCTTCACGGCCAGTCGCTCTATGATATTACAGACTCTTCCATCATAGAATCCATTCTGCGTTTAGTCAATGACGAGGTGAAGAAGATGAAGAAGCAGCAGCCTAACATTTTCGATTATGGCAAGCCTAATCAGAAAAGTTATCCCCTGAAAAGTTTCTGTTCAGCAGCTCTGAAAAGCCTGATGAAATATGCCCAATATGTTCAGGATGTTAATGAAGCTGACAGAATCGTTGCACAGGAGTCTGATCCGCGAAGCATCTCCACAAAGCTAATAGCCCTCTTTGACCTGACAAAGGAAGGTGAAGACGTTGTCTCAATTACAAAACGCAGAAAAGGCCAGGACTATTTCCGCCACATGATACTTGCCAATTATGGTGGACGCTGCGCTCTGACGGGAATAGGCATACCGCAGCTGTTGCTTGCCAGTCACATAATACCTTGGGCAGATACGTCTCATAAAAAAGACCGTCTCAATCCTTGCAACGGCATTTGCCTTTCAGCCCTCTACGATAATGCTTTTGACAAGGGACTTATTACAATATCGCCTGATGACTATACAGTCTGTATATCCTCTGCATTACGTGAATATGAATCGCAAGAATATTACAATCAGTATTTTGGAAGTATCAATGGTCAGAAGATGGTTCTTCCCCGAGAGTTTCAACCTGACCGCGATTTCTTGGCTTATCATAGAGAACATGTGTTTATAGGATTTTGAAAACGAACTATCATTTTTACTAACAATATGGATATAAAAGCCTGGAGCAATCTAATCTATAAGTACTATTTCGAGAGGAGCCTCAGCGAAAAAGTCAATCTTCACATTTCCATGCAGGATCTGATCGATTTTGCGAAAGATGAAAATGTGGAAATTGCTAATGGCAAATACGCTTCAACTTTTGAAGATTCGTTTATTAGAAACGATTTTTCAAGGAAATTCTGGCTTAACCAGGAAGGTAATAGAAATTTAAGCGATTTACAAAAGAAAATCAATCAAATAGCATACCAGGCAATTACTGAAAAGAACTATTATGTACTCTTATAAGAGTCTGTTCGGCAAAGGCCTCGGCAAAAAGAGTCGAGTCACCTTTCTGCTCACTATCGCCTTTCTGTTCCTCTTCGTTACAGGCATCGTACTCATCGTTGCCATCGACGGCCCCAATTCCACTATGGGCCACTTACATTATATATTTGGACAACTGCTGACTATCCTTTCCCTCGGGCACGTCACCAAGAGGTGGAAACAAATTGTCCATGAGTGAGATGATTTGTTTTTACCCCTCCCGATACTCCAGCGGGCTGAAACCCACCTGTCGCTTGAAGTAGCGGTTGAAGGCACGGTGGGCTTGGGGAACTTTGAGTAATCATAATGATGAGGTAGTCTTAACGTACTACCTCATCATATTTTTACAAGTGTCCTGTAGGATTCTTTTTAGCGTATTCCCCTGGTAAAACGCCGAACTCTTTCTTGAAGCATTGAGAGAAATATTTCGGTGTGTTGAAGCCAACGGAATATGCTAGTTCGGAGATGCGGAAGTCAGAGTCGCGGCAAAGAATGTCGGCGGCGGCATTCAAGCGGATATTCTTGATGAAGTTCTGGATGCTCAGACCGCTGACATCGTGCAGGCGTGTGTAGAGGGAGCTGACGCTCATGCCCAGGTCAGCGGCCATGCGGTCGCGATTGTAGTCGGTATCATCAAGGTTCTGCATAACCAATTCACGTGCTTTCTTCAAGAAAGCCGACTCGGTGTCTTGTTGTACAGGTGTGGCTTCGAGTTCATTGGCGCTTTGTTCTTCCTTCTGCGGTTCAAATGTGGTTCCTACGCATCGCATCACTGCAGTGAACCGTCGGCTGGCTTTCACTTCGTGTCGCATTTGCAGATATCGCCATACGAACCATGCGATGCACGCGAGTACACATATATAAATAAGGTATGCCCACCATGTGCGATACCACGGAGGAAGTACGCGTATGGCGATGGCATATGGAAGTTCGAAGGTCTGACCGTGGCTGTCGGTAGCACGGAGATGCAGCTGGTAGGTTCCAGCGGGCAGGTTGGCCAGAGATACACGTCGTGTGCCGGGTTCCACATACTGCCAGTCGCGGTCATAATCATTGAGACGGTAGGAATATGAAATCTGTGCGGTATGGTTGTAGGTGAGCAGGGCGAGTTCCAAGGTGAGGCGATGCACGGATGCGGGAAGTGTGATGTCGCGTACCGCCAGGGGTATCGCAGAACAGATGCGCGCAGCACTGCTGGAATCCATATCGGCGATGGGTGTGCCGTCGATTAACAGGTCTGTCACGATGAGCGTCGCGCGGGCGGTTGCTATCCTTTCTTCTTTCTTATTAGCTACCTTCCGGTTTGCCACGCTCACGTATCCTTCGGTCATACCGAAATAGAGGCTGTCGGTGGTGCGGAACGTAGATCGAGGCATGAAAGTGCAGTCTGGCAGCCCGTCTTCGACGGTGAACGTCCTAACGACAGTTTCTCCGTCAGACCCTACAACAAGGCGCATCAACGTGCCGTTCGATGCCAGCCACAGGCCGCCTTCTGCATCCTCGTTGATAGAGCAAATGTTGCGTGTAGGCAGGTGGTAGCTTTGTGCTACGCTATGGAAGCGGTCGCTTTGGGCATCATAGCGCAGCAGCCCTTGTGTTGGCGAGACAGCCCACAGACGGTAACGGCTATCCTCAAAGCACGCTGTAACGGGCATTCGGGGAAGATAGTGGCGACATGTCCTATTCATTATCCGCACGATGCCGTCGTTATCCGAGCTCACCCATACGTTCCCTTCGTGGTCTTCCGTAATGTTTCTGACGATGAAATAGCCTGTCAGATCTACGCTGTCGGTGCAGATTTCCAGATGCTCGCCTTTCCCGTCGGGGGTGACTATGGATATTCCCATGCGCTGTCCTATCCACAGCGTACCATCGCGACTCTCGCATAGTGCTTCCACGTTGTCGCGCAACCAAGTGCGGTTATTCCAGTGCCATGTCTCCTCTGTCCCGTCGGGGTGCATGACTTGAAGTCCCTGATCACCAAGGGCCATAAACAGGTCGCCGTTGGAGCGTTGTATGATGCAGTGGGCTGGCGCATGGTCCTGCGGTCTATGACTGATGAGATTCCCTTGTTCATCTTTGTACAGGCTATAGACGCGCCCTGCAGTCGGCGTGAAGCGGAATGTGGCCTCGTCACGCGTCAGACATTCAATCCTCCCCGTCTGGGCAAGTGCCCACACACGTCCGTCCGTCGTCACCTGCAGGCGTCGTGCCGTCCGCATGGTGTGAACCAAGGATGACACCCCAACGACCCCTTCATCAGTAGCCATCCAGATGTCACCGTCTGCGGGGTTCTCGCAGACATCATGTACGGGTGTGCTTGAATGCCACACATGGCGCAGTGTAGAGAGTTTGTAATCATCGGCATGGTCGAGGCAGAAGAGTCCGTCAGCCCAAGTACCTATCCACAGGCGTTCGCGTCGGTCGAGGCTAAGCGTGTAGGCTGAATTCATGTCATTAAATGCTGCGTAGGTATGGAACACGCCCGTCTGTGGAGAGTAGCGCAACAGACCGTTGCTCCATGTGCCCATGACGATGTCCCCGTTTGTCAGCTCTTCAAAAGTCTTCACTGAATACCCCCATACGGTGTCTCGCCGTCCGTCCGGGAAGATGGCAAGTGTATTATCGCAGTTGAAGTTACGAAAAGTATCCTTCTTGTCGTCGTAGATGGAGAATCCGTCGTCGGTACCCACATACAGCGTGCCGTCCGTAGCTGTGAAGAGGGCATAGACGATGCGCTGGCTGGCCTTGGGGAGACGGTAAGCACGTTCGCTCCCATCCGTTAGGTTCAGGCGCAGCAGTCCGTCGTTGGTGCCCATCCAGAGATGACCCACGGAGTCCTCTGTGAGACATCGCACGTCGGCCGCCACTGTGCTGCCTCGACCCTGCCACGCACGCATCGTGTAGCCGTCGAATGTACAAAGTCCTGAGCTGGTTCCTACCCACAAGAGCCCACGGCTGTCTATTATCATACATCTCAATTCGTCGGCCGTCCGCGTCTGTGTGGCCATGTTCACCTTCCATCCTCCCCCTGCCGCAAAGAGGGTGAGGCAAACGGATGCCGTCAGGAGTGCTAATAGATGTTTCTTTCCCATTTTATGGCTTGTTTTGGGTACAAAGGTAGTAAAAAAGGTAAAGAATCCGACAAAAGAGGTGAAAAAATGTGCATTTGGACACCTTTTGACCCTGTTTTTACAATCCTGCTCCACATCCATACGCGCAATAACGACCTTTGCAACACGAAAAACGACAAAACAAAACTCATTTACTCACACAATGAAAGCTAACACATTTCTCACGCTTCTCTGTCTGTTCCTCTCGACTACTTCGCTAAAGGCGCAGACCGTGTTGCCATCGTTTGCCACCGCCAACGACTTCGGTGGCCAGACGATAGGCGACCTCACCTCCTTCGTGCCGACCACCAACAACTTCACCCTTGAAGTGCAAGCCACGGCGGCAACGCCCGTCACTATCGCTTTCGGCAGCATCAGCTACACGCCGACAGCCGACAGTTCAGTTCGTTTCGTGCAGCAGGACGGCAAGGTCTATGTCTTCGAAAACAACACCTACGCCACAACACTTACACCAGACTATATATATAATAAGGTGGGCGAGCAACTGCTGCGCAACCCCAGTTTTGAGACCGTAGGCGAAGAGCTGACCTCGGGACGCTGGAAAGCCACTGAATGGGAAACATGGAACGGCGGCACGCCTACGTGGGGCGGCGACGTGGGTTACGTCAACGTGCGCGAGAACGCCAGCTACCGTTCCGACGGCACCAAGAGCATCATCCTGCACACGGGCAGCCGATGGCTCAGTCAGCAACTAACCGCTGATGCACTCGCTCACGCCACCACCTACCTCCTCACCTACGACTACTGGACATCCAGCGGCACAGGCAACGGCGGCATCACCTACCACATACAGCTCGGCTCAAGCCTGGCCAACAACGACCTGCTTGACCTCGAAGGTCACACGCCCACCAATGCCAACCACGCCAAGCACAGCTTCGCCACCGTATTCCAGACACCCGCCACGCTGCCCGACGATCTATACCTCTCGCTCTATCGTCCGGAATCCAAGGTCGATTGGCTCGACAATATGAGCCTCACGGCCATCAGCCCCGTGGCAGCAGGCATCACGGGTGCTGCGAGTGCTGTCTATGCAACCGGTGCCTACGCTCCTGCCTGTATGATGCTCCCGGGCGACGTCTATATCGATCAGACCTCGCGCCTCGCAAATCCCAATTTCGACGACAACCTGACGGGTTGGACGCTCACGGCCAGCACACAGTCGAAAATATCGACCGTTGAGAAAGGCGGCGGCATCATCGCGGACAACCAGAACCACTGGCAGCTGTGGCAGGCAAGCGGTGCACTCACGGGTAAGGCCTATCAGACGGTCACGGGCCTGCCCAACGGCAAGTACCACGTGGAGGCTACGGTCGTCACCACCAGCTTCGGTGGTGTCATCAGCCTCTATGCGAATGACGGAAAAACAGCTATCGCCTCTAACACCGCCCAGCGCTATGTCACCACTGGTATCGTCACCGACGGCACGCTGGAACTGGGCCTCGACCTCGCTACCACGGGTGGCGTGACCGTCGATTTCGACACCTTCACGCTTCACTACCTCGGCATGGATGCCGATGGCTATCGCGAAGTACTCAACCAGCGCATCGCCGAGGCAAAAGCCATTCTCGACCACCTCGAAGCGGGCTATGACGCCGCGCCCCTCAACACCGCCGTGGCCAACGCAGAAGTCCTCGGCACAGAAGCTACAGCCGAGGAGCTCATTGCAGCCATTGCAGAACTCAATGCAGCCATGAACGACTACGCTGCCTACGTGGCCGAGCGCGAAGCCGAACGCGCCCGCATCGCCGCCTTCGCAGCAGCCGTCGAAGCAGCCCGCGCAGAGCGAGCTGCCGACGAATACCCCGATGCCGTGGCCTTTGACGAAGCCATCACCACAGCAGCCGAATACCTCGCCCAGCTGCAAACCAATTATGAATTGGCAATTGTGAAATATGAATCAGAGAAGGATGCCCTCAACGCCGCCCGCGAAGCTTACTACAACTCGCAGTTCACCATTACTCCCCGCCAGCAGACCATCTCCTACGTTGACCTCACACTCAACGGTTCAGAGAAGTTTGTCCTACGTGTGGATGGCCGTCCCTACTATGCCACTGAAATTCAGCTACGCCCCGACAAGCTGCGCGGCTATGAGGGCTGGAGCGAGCCGGAGATAGAGGCCGTGTTCAAGCGTGCTGCCGACGACGGCTTCTCCACAGTCAGCGTGCCTTTGTTCTGGAGTGAGGTGGAACCTGAGAAGAATCATTTCGACTGGCGCATCCTCGATGAATACTTGGGTTGGTGCAAGAAGTATGGCATGAAGATGGAGCTGCTCTGGTTCTCATGGAGCTCCGGCGGCCGTGTGCAATACCTCTGGAACTACAATGGCCAGCGCCAGCTGCGCACTCCCGACTATGTCTGCTCGATGGAAGGTACATCGGAATATAACATGCTGCGCACCGAATGGGAATACTCCCTCGACTGGCGCGATACAAACCTGCGTGATCGCGAGACCTACGTCCTCGGACGTGTGATGGAGCACGTAGCACTCTGGGATGCCAACAACGGCGCGCCACACACTGTGGTCGGCGTGCAGTTAGGCAACGAGGCCTGCACTCATGGCGGCAACACCGCAACCGATGCTGAGATTATTGACTGGTATCACCACGTCGGTGCTGCCGTCAAACAGTCGAAGTACGTCACTTGGACGCGCCTTAACTGCATCTCCTGGATGACCAGCGGACGCACCAATGCCAACGAAAGCCGCCGCAACAATGGTGGCACCAACATTGACTTCGTGGGCATCGACATCTATGGCACCAACGCCCCCAAGGTCAAGGGCAACATGGACGGGTACCTCGGCACCAACGGCAAGAACTATCGCATGATCATGGAAATCGATGCCAAGGACTCCAACGCTCCCCTCTACCAGATGGCAGCACTTGCGGGCGACAAGGCTTTCGACTACTACAACATGGGCCCCGTCGATGGCAATGGTCTCTATGCCAATACCGGCCACGTCCTCACCGAGCGCAGCCACATCAACCTCGTGCGCCAGCGCAACAAGATCATCAACGCCGATGCGCAGGACATCGCCCTGAAGAAGCAGGGCAGTGGTCTCTACGTCTATAACTACGCCGGCAACAGCACCGCCACCGAGACGGGCATTCTCAGCATCGCCTACACGCCCGCCAACGCCACCAGTCAGGCCATCGTCATCAATCGCAGCAGCTATGAGGTCGTGCTCTTGAGCACGGGTGGCGGCACCTTCGACTATCCCGCATCGCTCGGAGTGGAAGCGGTCGAACAGGGCTACTTCGATGCCTCCAACCAATGGGTCAGCGAGGGTGCAGTCAACTATACGTCAACGTCCATTACTCTTGGCGAAGCTACCTGCGTTCGCCTCTCGTTGAGCAACGAGTCGGCTCTCACCGAAGCCCTTGCCGCCTACGATGCCGCAGTGAGTCAGGCAGCGCGCTACGAAGAAGCCAACTATCCCTACGCCTCCGGCAAAAGATATGCATACATGCAGACTCTGGCAGCCGCATCACGGCCTACGACAGCGGCCTCAGCAGCCGATGCTACTGCTGCCCTCTGGGCGGCCATCCGCGACTACGTAACCAGCAATGCCCAAGCAGAACACGTCGGAACCGCCAAGGCCCTGTGTCCGTCGGTTTCCCCGACGGAGACTACCCTCCTCAACCCTAATGCAGAAGCCACTTCAGGATGGACTATTGCGGGCTTCGATGTGAACAGCAATGATGCCATGGCATACGTCATGGCCGACGGCACAACCATACCCACCCGTTTCAACAAAGCATGGACATCCAGTCCCTCCACCAGCAGCGTCACACAGACCCTTCCAGCCCTGTCAGCCGGACGCTACCTGCTTTCCGTCGCTGCCCGTGGCGACATCCGTAGCTTGCAACTCAACGGCGCAGCAGCCACCTATCATAACCTCTCTACCTTCGGAACAGCACCTGCCTGGGACGATGCCTTCGTCGTGTTCACACAGGAGGAGGATGGCCCCGCCGATATCTCGGCCGCTGTCAACGGCACATGGTTCTCCCTCACCAACTTCCGCCTCACGCGCCTCAGTGCCGATCTCACAGCGACACCCACGGCTGACATCGAGAACGCCATTGTACGCCTACCACGCTCACTATCAGCTGGTTGGAACGCCATCGTGTTTCCGTTTAACATGACTACCGAACAGATTTCGGCAGCCTTTGGCGATGAGGCAGAAGTACGCACCCTGAACACTGCCCTCACGCTGAACGGCAGCTCAGCCACCATCGCCTTTGACGAGGCCACTGCTACCGAAGCTGGTGTGCCTTTCGTTCTGAGACTACCCACGACAGGAAGCAATTACTACATAGAGGGTGTCAACATCAGCACAGATGCACCCTCCACGGTTGTTGCTTCCAACGGCTCGACCTCTGTCACCCTACAAGGTACCTACGACGGTGAAGACCTCAGCTCAGACTTCCACTTCCTCAACGGCACCACCCTCTATCATCATACCGATTGTGCGGGAGCTGTTACAGCACAGCCCTTCAGCGCATGGTTCACTCTCGAAACAACAGCCGAGGTGAAACTGACTGTGAATCTCAGTGACACGGATACCGGCGTGGAGAAAATGGTAAATAGTAAATCCGTAAATAGAAAATGGTTCGACCTAAGTGGTCGCAGCGTCACAAATCCGAGCCGTGGAATATATATCCTCAAAGGCAAAAAAGTCATTGTCAAATAGCAGACCTTAAATATACAATCATAAATCATTCAATAGCGTTATGAAAAAAATCTATCAGCGACCTGCGATTCAAGTATTCAGCGTGGATACGATGTCCACATTGCTCAGCAGTTCTACAGGCCTCAATACGAACGGTCTCGACGGAGTAACCTCTCAGGAATGGGACAAAGATGACAGCCCTTCCTCGTTCGTCAAGGGAACGGGGCAAGGGGATTGGGACGAGATTTGGTGATCTCACATCGCAGCAACAAGTACAAACAAAACATCATGCAACAATGAACTTCAGAAATCTCCTTCTCGCCGTGGCACTCCTCGCCACTTCGCTCGTCCGCGCCGACGAGCTGCGGGTCGTCAGCTCACCCGCCACATTCCCCATCGCCACCCCTGGCGGCACGACCACTTTTGTCTATGATGCCACAAACGACCACGAGGTTGTAGGCATCGCCGCCAATGCCGTGGCCGGCGACATCGACATCATCACTGGACAGCGGCCAAACGTCGTCACTTCACTTGGCGATGCAGGTAGCACACCAGTGATTGCTGGTACGATTGGGCGTTCCACCATCATTGACGCCCTCATTTCTGCCGGCAAGCTGGATGTCTCTGCCATCTCAGGCAAGTGGGAAGCATATTCGTTGCAGGTTATCATCAAACCCCAAGACGGCATCCAGACGGCTCTTGTCATTGCAGGCAGCACACCGCGTGGCACGGCCTACGGCCTCTTTGAGCTATCTCGCCTGATGGGCGTCTCGCCTTGGGTGTGGTGGGCAGATGTCACCCCCGAGCCGCGCACGGCGCTCTATGCCACCGATGGCACGCTCTCCGTCGGCGAGCCGAGCGTCAAGTTCCGCGGCATCTTCATCAACGACGAGGACTGGGGCATACAGCCCTGGGCGGCCAAGAACATGGACACCGACATCCAGGATATAGGTCCTAACACCTACGCCCGCATCTGCGAACTGCTGCTGCGCCTGCGTGCCAACATCCTCTGGCCTGCCATGCACGAGTGTACCAAGGCTTTCTGGTACTACGCCGGGAATCCCGAGGTGGCTCGTCGCTATGACATCGTGCTGGGCAGCAGCCACTGTGAGCCCATGCTCAGGAACAATGTCTTCGAGTGGTACAACGAGGGCGGAACGTACAGCAGTTGGAACTACAAAACCAACATGACCCGTGTGCAAGAGTACTGGGCACAAAGGGTAGAAGAGTCGAAGAACCAGGACGTGATATATACCCTTGGTATGCGCGGCGTGCACGACGGCCCCATCCAAGGCTACAGCGGTGCCGAGAACATCGCCGCCGCGCTGAAGGAAATCATCACCTACCAGCGCAGCCTCATCAACGAGAAAATTGGCGACCCGACAACCGTGCCGCAGATGTTCTGTCCCTACAAGGAGGTGCTGGAGGCCTACAATGCCGGGCTGGAGGTACCCGAGGATGTCACTCTCTGCTGGGTCGATGACAACCACGGCTACATCCGCCAAATGCCCACCGCCGCCGAGCAGCAGCGCAGCGGCTCCAACGGCATCTACTACCACCTCAGCTACTGGGGGTCGCCGATGGACTACCTCTGGCTCTCCACCATCTCACCCTCGCTCATCAGCTACGAGCTCTCGCGGGCATACCAGCAGGGCGTCCAGCGTCTGTGGGTCATCAACGTGGGCGACATTAAGCCTGCCGAGGAGGAGCTGGAGTTCTGTATGGACATGGCTTGGGATATCAATGCCTGGCAACCCGCCGATGCTGCCGGTTACAGTCGCGCCTGGGCTGCACGCACCTTCGGTGAGGACGTGGCCGACGAGATTGGAGCCATCAAACGTGAGTACTACCGGCTGGCAGCCGGTGGTAAGCCCGAGCATATCAGCCTCGTAAGCTATTCGCAGGCCGAGATGGACAGCCGTCTGGCCGCCTACAAGGCCATTGCCGACCGCGTGGAGGCACTTAAACCACAGATTCCCGCCCGCCTGCAGGACGCTTTCTTCGAGATGGTGGAGTACCCCGTGCGCGCTGCCTGGCTGATGAACGTGAAACACCTGCGTGCACAGCAGAGCTTCCTCTATGCCCGTGCCGGCAAACGCGCCGAAGCCTTGTCTGCGTCGAGCGAAGCCAGCGCAGCCTACAATGAGATTCAGACACTCACGACCAAGTACAACACCGACATTGCCGACGGCAAGTGGAACGGTATGATGAGTTGGAGACCGCGCGGCCTGTCCACCTTCAATATGCCCAGCGTGGCTACCGCTACCGATGTGGCTTCCACAGAGTCGGAACTGGAGGCCGAGAACAATATTACCATCCCTGCCGCCGACTTCACCACGGCCAGCGGCATCAGCACCATTGACGGCCTCGGAATGCAGGAGCAGGCTGTCGGCGTGTGGCCTGTGAACCTGACAGCCTACGACGCCTCAGACGTCACCACGGCTCCCTACGCCGAATACAGCGTGGCCGTGGTGAAGGGTGTCAACATCGTCCGCGTGCGCTGTCTGCCAACCTTCCCGCTCAACAGCAGCTACGACCTGCGCTATGCCGTCAGCATTGATGGCGCAGTACCCGTCGTTCAGAGCATCAAGACTACAGCCATGACTTCGGCATGGGAACCCAATGTCCTGCGCGGCTGGGCAGGCGGAGCACACTGCTACGTCAGCGACAATACTAAAGAGGTACGCGTGCGCGTTTATTTCCTCGACCCCGCGCTGGTGCTCTCCGAGCTGGTGTGCGAGCGTCCTGCTGACACGTTCACCGCCGAGCATCTCGTGAATCCCGACTTCGAGTACAGTGCCGAGAACACCATCAACAGTGGCGGCGCAACCGTGCGCGGCGTGCCTTACGGCTGGCAGACAAACACTGTTCCGACAGGCAACAGCTACGGCATCAACAACGACTGCCAGAACCGCCACGGCGACAACGTGTGCTGGTTCCGCGGCACGCCCATGCCCGAAGAATTCAAGCTCTATCAGCGGGTGGAAGGACTGCCGGCAGGAACCTACCGCGTGGAGTGCCGCCTTTGGGCAGAGAAAGACCTGCTGGGCAGCGTGCGCCTCTTCGCCAACGACAACGTCCAGTACTTCGGCAAAGCCAGCGACTATGTCGCCAACCGCACCGAGGGCGAGACGGCTACCTTTGCCGGATACGAAGGAACCACAACACAGTCCCTGAAAGATATGTACGTCGATGTTACCATCGCTGAGGGCGAAACGCTGGAGATAGGCATCAAGACCAGCAACCAGAAGAGCGACGGCACACGTGCCACCGATGCCACGGGATGGTTCAAGTGCGACTACTTCCGCATCCGTCCCTACACGCCCGCTGTGAACCTTGGCAGCATCACCTACCGCGAGCCCGACACCGACATGAATGCCTCCGTCTCCAATGCTGAGTTCAGCAGCAATACTGACGGTTGGACACGCACCTTCAGCGGCGGCACCTACAAGGTCTCCACCGCTCAGAAGGGCGACGGCAGCGTTATCAAGAGCGGCGAGGGACACCTGCAGGTGTGGAACGGCAGCAGCGTCAACGGTCGCGTATATCAGAGTCTCTCAGGCCTGCCCAACGGCTACTACCGTCTCCGTGCCGCTATGTACAACGAGTTCAGCGGCTCCGTCAGCCTCTATGCCAATGCCGACAAGACATCAACTGTGAACCGCCAGAACGCCTACTACGACGTACTGACAGAGGTCGTTGACGGCACGATGGAGTTGGGACTCCTGATTGCCACCACAGGAACTACTGACATTGAGATGGATCACGTCACACTCACCTACCTCGCTCCACGATTCCAAGACATGCAGGCCATTGCCGTACAGACCGACGGCTCGCTCTATCCATACGCCAGCACATCGCGTTATGAAGCTATGAGCACCGCTGTCGCCGCTGCGTCCTCTTCATTGGCCGATAAGGTCGAAGCCTCTGTCACACTCCTCGCTGCCATCCGCTCATTCGTTGAGAGCAACGCCAAGGCCGAGGGCATCGGCACAGCATCAGAGCAGACATCACTCCTGAGCAATCCCGACGGACAGGCAGCCGACGGCTGGACCCTAAGCGGCGGCTTTGCTGTGAGCAGCAACGAAGACATGGCCTACCATACAGCCGACGGAACAGCCATCGCCACACGATTCCACAAAGCATGGAGCAGCAATACCGCAGGAAGTCTCTCACAGACCGTTACCGCCCTACCCGCAGGCCGTTACCTGCTCACGGTGGGCGTGCGCGGCGACGTGAGCAGCATCGACCTCAATGGTGCCGACGTCACCTATCTGCGTCGCAACCTCTTCGGCTGCGAGGCGGGATGGGATGATGCTGCCTTTGTCTTCACGCAAGCAGAAACAGCAGACCGCACACTGACACTCAACATCAGTGGCAGCTGGGCCACTCTCACCCACTTCCGCCTCACACGCCTCAGCCAAGACCTCACTGCCGCACCGGCCTCTGACATGGATAACGCCATCATCCGCCTGCCACGCACACTGGCGGCTGGATGGAACGCCTTGGTGCTCCCTTTTGATATGAATGCCGAACAGCTCCATGCTGCCTTCGGCCAAGCTGCTGAAGTACGCACTTTGAACACTGCCCTCACACTTATCGGCAACACTGCCTCCATTACCTTCGAAGAAGCCACTTCCACCGAAGCCGGCGTCCCCTTCGTACTGAAGCTTCCTGCGGCTGGCAGCGGCTACTATGTGGAGAATGTCAACGTCCGTGCTGATGCACCCTCTACGGCTGTCGCTTCCAGCGGAACGACCTCCGTCACCCTACAAGGCACCTACGACGGCGCATCCATCACCTCCGACTTCCATTTCCTCAGCGGTACGACACTCTACCACCATGCCGACGGCAAGGCCGCCGTTACCGCCCAGCCTTTCAGTGCCTGGTTCACGCTCGAAACAGCATCCGAGGTGAAGTTGGCAGCGAATTTTGATGGCATAGAGACGGGCGTGGAAGAAATCAGCCTCACCCCCATCCCCTCTCCGAAAGGCGAGGGGAGTATATACACCTTGGATGGTCGCCGCGTATCTGTTTCCTCTGCATATTCCGCTCTCCCAAAAGGAGTATATCTCATCGGCAATAGGAAAGTTGCAGTGAAGTAAGCATAAGGTCAAAGATTCAACAAATAGGTGCAAAATCGTACAAAACGTCGAATCCTTGACCTCTATGCTACAATCGTGAACCCTTCTGAGGCTGGAAAGCACGACCTTTGCAGCGTCAAAAGTAATTATTCTCAAAAGTTTTGTTAGTTAGTTGTTAGTTTCTAGGTCAATGTATTCGTGCAAGGTAAAGAGATTGTTTTTCAGGTAACACATTCAGATACTCAAATAAACCAATAACATGAAACAAAAACTACTTCTCATCGCCACGCTACTCGTAGTCACGACAGCGCAGACGATGGCTGAGGTGAAGAACTTCGGCAGTTCCACCACCAAGACGTGGACAGCCACCAGCAGCGACGGCTGCAGCAGCGGCTCCACCATCACCCTCGACGGTGTGGAGGTCACCATGGGCAACAGCGAGGACACGCAAACCAGTTGGTCGTGGCACGAGGGCAACGGTGGCCTTATCCCCACACAGATGCCATCAACCGACGGCACCACATCGACGCTCGTCACCACCTTCACCGAGACATCACCCTTCGGCACGCTTCCCACCCGAGGCAACTTCTTCAAGATTGTTCCTTCGAAGAACGCCTACATCGCCTTCTCCGCCAAGGAGTCGGCCATGGACGACCAGAAGATGGTGCTCGTCACCACATCCGACGGCTCCACCGTCACTGCTGCCTCGGTTAAGGCACGTGCCAGCGTGTGTACCTATTTTGTGGAAGCAGGCAAGACCTATTACTTTTTCCAGCTGGCTTATCCCAACCAGCTCACCGGTTACCGTTATACACTGAAAAGCGTCAGTGTGAATCCTACGACACTGATGACCAATGCCGACTTCCAGGCCAATTCAGGAGGAAGCAGCGGCACACCTACCGGCTGGACGCTCACAACGAGCGTTTATACGACCAAGACTAGCAATGGTGAGAAAGGTGGCGGAACCATTGCCGGCAATCCCAATAACCACTGGCAAATATGGAACGACAAAGCGATGACGGGCAAGGCCTATCAGACCATCACTAACCTACCCAATGGCATCTACACCGTCAGTACCACGCTGGTCTGTGATTTCAATGGCCGCGTAAAACTCTACGCTGGCAACAACTCTAAGGCCGTCACTTCTGGCAGTTATGGGACCTACAGCGTCGATGCTGCTGTGACAGCTGGTACTTTGGAACTTGGCCTTGACTTCACCGTAACCTCTGGAAACCCAGATTTGGAGATAGACGATTTCACCCTGACCTATAAGGAGGCACTCGGCTCATACAACGGCGAGGTAAACCTCAACGAATTGGATGCCGCCGCGCAAACCGCTATTGACAACGTCAACGTCACCCTCACCCGCACCCTCGTTGCCGACAAGTGGAACACGTTCTGTGTGCCTTTCAATGCCGCCATTCCTGAAGGCTGGACTGTGAAGGAATTCTCCTCTGCCGCCGACAATGTCTACTCCTTCACCGATGCTTCTACCATCGTTGCCGGACAACCCTACATCGTAAAACCGAACTCTGACGCAGTGAACCCCGTCTTCGACAATGTCAATATCACCGCTACCGAAGGCACCGCACAGGGCGGTGGCGACTACAAGTTCGTAGGCCAGCTCTACAACAAAGAACTTGATACCGACGGTACCATAGCCTACCTCACCGCCGACGGAATCGTTAAGAAACTCACTTCCGGCGGCATCAAGGGTATGCGTGCTTACTTCCAGATACCACCAAGTAGTGGCGCAGAAGTGAAGCTCTTCATTGATGGTATGGAAACAAGTGTGAATGAAATCGCAAATAGTAAATCCGCAAATAATGAATGCTTTGATCTCAGTGGTCGTCGCATCTCCAATCCGAACAGAGGTATCAACATCGTTAATGGAAAGAAGGTGCTTGTAAAATAAGAAATTCTTGATTATTATGAAAAAGCTCTATATACAACCTCAATTGTTAATTGTGCGAGTCCAAGCAACAGCCATGCTGGCAGCCTCCAACGAATTCAACGGCACCTCCGCCAGCCTCAATAGTAGCACGATGGAGGAAGGCAATGGTGACGATGCTGCCGTGAAAGTCAACAACTACAACGTGTGGGATGAGGCCTGGTAAGCCGTACCCATAGAAAGAAAAAGAGGTCGGGAATCGATGAAATGGACGATTCTCGACCTCTTTTGTCGGATATTGCACCTCGCAACGCGAAAAAGAAGGTACCTTTGCACCGCAAATCATAAACCAGACCTTATGAACTCAACGAAAAGACTCCTTGCCATCCTATGCGTTGCTATTTGTCTTACGGCAAACGCATATACAGTCACAGAACAGCTTGCGACGGCACACGAGCAGTGTGTGGCCGACACCCTCTCTAAAGAACGCCAGAAATGGTACAACCGCGACGAGATGCTGACTGCTTTTGCGGCTTACGATGCAGCCGTAGCCGATGCCGACAACGAGGCAAAGGCACAGGAAGCCATCAGCCTGCTCACGGCGGCGCACAAGCAGTTCGAGGCCATCACCACTGCTTACACATCGCTCCGTGCCGAGGCTATCGCACTCTACACAGATACATACAAGTCGAAGTTCGCCCTGCGCGACTCGGTGAAGCAGATACGTACGAACATTATATCTTACTACAGCAAGAACGAGGATCACTACGCATGGGTATGCGAGGCACTGCCCTCAATGCGGACTTTGGCCGACCTATTCGGGTGGTACAAGCGGATGTCGAAGGTGACGAGCGTGGCGCGCAACCAGCTGAGAGCTACCGACTACGAAGGGAAGGCTTCATTCCGTGCTGCGCTCTCTGAGGCTTGGCAGATGCAAATCACGGCCACGACGCAGGAGGCGTTTGAGCAGGGCATCGCTTCCGTGAAAAAGGCAGAGAGAGAGTACCTCGCCACACGCCCTTCGGAATGGGTGACCATACAGAACGGCAAGCTCTGGAAAACAACCACGGGAGCTGCGGTGCAGGCGCATGCACCAGGCTTCGTCCGCGTGGGCGACATCTGGTACATGGTGGGCGAGGACCGCACGAAGCAGTGGAACCCCGACGTGAACCTCTATAGCAGTACCGACCTCGTGCGGTGGAAGTTTGAGCGGAAAATCATTCAGAACGGTGTCACCACCAAGGAACTGGGCAGCAGCCGCATGATAGAGCGCCCGAAGCTGATGTACAACGCGCGGACGGACAAATTCGTCGTATGGTGCCACTACGAGAAGGGCGACTACAGCGCTTCGGAAGCGGCCTGCTTCGAGTGCGACTCAGTGAACGGTGCCTACGAATTCTTGTGGAGCGGGCGGCCTCTCGACATCAAGAGCCGCGACTGCAACGTCTTTCAGGACACCGACGGCACGGCCTATTTCATCTCCACCACCGACGAGAACCATCACTTAGGGCTCTTCCGCCTCAGCGACGACTATCACGGAGCCGTGCAGCACACACAACTCTTTGCCTGGCAAGGGCGCGAAGCACCTGCCGTTGTGAAGATAGGGCAGCGCTACTTCATGTTCTCCTCGGCCTGCTCAGGCTGGGACCCCAACCAGTGCAAACTGTCCTACAGCACGAATCTGCGCAGTGGATGGAGCGACCTAAAGAACGTGGGCAACTCAATAGCTTTCGACACTCAAGCCGCTGCCATCCTCGCGATCAAGGGAACTAAGAAGACGACCTATCTCTATGTGGGCGACCGATGGCAAGACCCGGGCCTCACAGAATCTAAGACCATCATTTTCCCCATTGAGTTCAACGGCACCACGTGCGAGTTTAAGTACCACGAGCGCTTCGACATCAACTTCGTCACAGGCGAGTGGCGTGAGACACCCACCGATGACCTCTTTGCCGACAAGACTTGGTGGACGCTCGTAGATTGCTCCAGCCAGGAGACCAGCAGCGAGAACGGTCGTGCTGCCAACGCCATTGACGGCAACGTCGGCACCAAATGGCACACAAAGTACAGCAACAGCGGTGCCTCGGCCCCTCACCACATCACCATCGACATGGGGCGTGACCGCACCATCAAAGGCTTCCTTGCCACACCGCGCATGGACGGAAGCACCAACGGACTCATCCGCAAGTACACCTTCGAGGTGAGTGCAGACGGCGAGACGTGGCAGACGGCATCCAAGGGCGATTGGCTGCCTTATTGTACTGAAGTGACTTTCAGCCGTCGCACAGCCCGCTTCTTCCGCCTCACCGCCATCGAAGGCACATACGCCTCGCTCGCCGAGATAGACATCCTCATCGACAAGGCCGCAGAGACGCCCGTCCAAGCTGTCCGCGCAGAACCCGCAACAAACGGTACCATCGTGGCAAAACGTTACTTCACGTTGAGCGGACAGCAACTGTCGGATCCGCCCAACTGTGGCTTGTACATCGAGCAACTGTGCTATGCCGACGGGCGTATGAGTAGCACAAAACGCATGAATCGATAAACACAACCCGGAAAGATGAAAAAGATATTCGTATGCCTGATAACCTTCGGCATGGCCGCCTCCCAATGCCGTGCCGACAACAACACAATAGTCTCTCAGGAGAATCAGGGGGTAATCGTCAATGGTGTACCTTGGTTTGACCAGAACGGCAATATCGTCAATGCCCACGGAGCGGGTATCGTGACGGACGGCGGGCGCTACTGGCTCTTCGGGGAGTATAAGTCCGACACATCCAACGCGTTCCCCGGCTTTGGCTGTTATTCGTCCGATGACCTGGTCAACTGGCGTTTCGAAAGGGTGGTGCTGCCCGTTCAGAAGGATGGCGTGCTGGGACCGAACCGCGTAGGTGAGCGACCCAAGGTGATGCGTTGTCCGAAGACAGGTGACTATGTCATGTTCGCTCATGCCGATGACTTGCGTTACATGGATCCGAATACGGTGGTTGCAACAAGCATGACTATCAATGGCGACTATGAGCTGAAAGGTACGCTGGAGTACAATGGCAAGCCCATCCATAAGTGGGATATCGGTGTGTTCCAAGATGACGACGGGAAGGGCTATCTGCTGGTTCATCACGGTCCTATCTACAGGTTGAAGGACAACTATCTTTCTGTCGATACGCTGGTTGCCAACGTCGAGGGAATGGGTGAGTCGCCTGCGATGTTCAAGAAAGACGGCATCTACTATCTGCTGACCTCTAATCTTACCAGTTGGGAGCGAAACGACAACTATTACTTCACGGCCACCGACATTGCCGGGCCATGGACACGTCAGGGATTATTCTGTCCCCAAGGAACGTTGACATGGAACTCTCAGACCACCAGCGTGCTGATGCTGCCCAACGGCACACCAATGTATATGGGTGACCGCTGGAGCTATCCCTATCAGGCATCTGCTGCCACCTACGTCTGGCTCCCATTGAAGGCAGAAGGCACAGAACTATCAATACCAGAGTATTGGCAGACGTGGTTGCCAACCAGTTGTCGCCCGTATGATTTCCCGAGCAGCCACCTACGGCAGCCCATGCTTTTAAGTTCCAATCATCTTGGCGAAAGCGTCAGCCAATCATTCAGGGGCAGACAAGTCGTGCTCGTTGGCACTTCAAGTCCACATGGTGGCTATGCCAAAGTCACCATCACAGACAAGGATGGCATCAATGTTCACTCCTCTTTAATCGACTTCTATAGTAAAGTGCCCGATACAGGCTATCGTTTCGTTTCACCACGACTGCCCCTCGGTGAATATAGCATTAAAGTGGAGGTTACGGGCGAGCGCAGTAACTGGACCGACAAACGAAAGAACTTGTTCGGCACAGACGACTGTTACGTCGAAACCTCGGATTTGCTGGTTATAGTTCATCCTATTGGAGCACAGGAGGTTGAGGATACATATGGCGGCTACCTCTTCGCCTACTTCATCAACAACACGACAGAGGGACAACAGGTGTGCTATGCCCTGAGCCGCAACGGCCTGGACTTTGAGCCGCTCAACGAAGGGCGGCCAGTCATCGCCAGCGACACCATCAGCCGCAGCGGAGGTGTGCGAGACCCACACTTGCTGCGCACCCCTGACGGCTGGTTCCTCATGGTGCTCACCGACATGGACTGGCAGCAGGGCAAATGGTCGTGCCGTGGCATCGTCATGATGCGTTCACGCGACCTAATTCATTGGCAACACCAAACGGTTCATTTTCCAGAGCGGTATGCCAATACCATCTTCGCCCAAGCCGATGCTGTTTGGGCACCACAGACACTCTACGACCCCACGAAAGGGAAATACATGGTGTACTTTTCGCTACATTCTCCGAAAGACGGTCCTTTCCCCCGCGATGCTGTTTACTACGCCTACGCTAACAGCGACTTCAGCGATTTAGAGGATGAACCGCAGTCCCTCTTCAACTATCCAGACCCAACGATAGACACCGATATTGTGCAGGACGACGAGGGTATGTATCACCTTTTCTTCAATACCTGGGGAGCAGAGGGCCTTCAGCGCCGTCAGTACATCTTCACTGACCTTCACGACCAAAGCACATGGACGCTCGTACCCGGTCGCATGCAACCTAACAACATCGCTTCCGAGGGTTCCACAGCCTACCTGCTCGCCGACGGCACCTGGCTCCTGGGCTACGACTGCTTCCAGGCAGGCTTCTACCAGATATGCCGCACCGATGACTGGCGAACGTTCCAATTGCAGCGCGAGACCAAGACAACGGGGGCTTTCACCCCGCGCCACGGTTCCGTGTTGCGCATCACTGAAAAAGAGTATTGCCTACTGAAAGAAGCCTTTGATTAACACAAAGCTCTGCATTTATAAATACAAAGAGGTCAAGAATCGTACAATTCATCGATTTTTGACCTCTTTTGTTGAATAGTGAACCTCGGTGCATCAGAGAGGAAGTACTTTTGCAGCGGAAACGAAAACGATAACGAAAACCTAAATAAACTTTTCAACGCAATGAAACGAACTGCACTCATCCTCGCCTTGCTCATCTGCACAGGCCATTTTTCACTTTTCACGTTTATTTTTTCGCTCAGCCCGGTCGCTGCACAAGACTTCGACTGGACGGCAAAGATCAAGAATCCGAGCTTCGAAAGCGGCACGGCAAAGTGGACGCTGCAAAAGAGTGTCTCGGGGTGGGAGGATATGAAAATCACTTCAGGAGATGCCACCGACGGCGACAAGCACTACAACCTATGGGCACAGAAGGTGACAAGCCTCAACCTGTATCAGGAACTGACACTGCCCGCAGGCCATTACAAGCTGTCGGCCCAGATGAAGACGAACACGCAGGGACTCTCCGACCAGCACGTGTATGTCCGCACAGGTGCGGGTACTATTAATTCTTCTAACCTCAGCAAGAATGACTACACGTGGGAGACGCTCACGGTCAGCTTCACGCTTGAGGCAGAAGGAACGGTGACCATCGGTGCCGCTTCCACGGGCAACGGCACGAACGAGAAGGGGTGGTTCTGCATCGATGACTTCCGACTCTATGGCGACCGCGAGGTGGAGGGCGACATTGCGATGACGCTGGAGCAGGTGACGCAGGCGATGACGCTCACAGGGGCATCGGAGCTGCACATCACCGGCACTAAGCCTTTCACCACGACGGGCAGCATAGACATCACTGGCACGGAGCATTCTGTGCTGTTCTTCGACAACCTGCGCCCGTCAGAGGCCAAGAAGTATCTCGCATACGTGAAGATTAACGGAGAGAAGGCAACAGCGGAGAAGAACTGCCAACTGCGTCTCTACGACCACGGCACCGTGCTCTACCCCTACGGCAAGGAGAACAAGAACGCGACGGGCTTCCATCCGCTGACGGTCTATACGGAGCAGTACTGCCAGGGCGAGGCGTGCGAAACTTTCGGCATCGAGAACACCAAGGGTTTCATGAACACGCTCACCGACGAGACGCTGAACAACCGCATCCGCTCGTTCCGACTGAAGCGCGGCTACATGGTGACCTTCGCCATCGGAGAGGCCGGCTGGGGCTATCAGCGTTGCTTCATTGCCGACAGCGAGGATCTCATTGTCAATACGCTGCCCGCCATCCTCGACCAGCGCATCTCCTCCTACCGCGTGTTCCGCTGGGACAACGTGGGCAAGAACGGCGTGGCCAACATCCTCGACACGAACAACCTGAAGAAGCTCAACTGCACGTGGACTTACGCCTGGGGGATGGGTCAGAGCCTCGGCTCGGATTATGAGTGCGTGCCCCACATGAACAACCTCTGGAGCACCACCGACCAGCAGCTGGGTCAGAACAACCAGTCGCCCAACCTGAAGACCGACAACGAGCCGGCCAACAGCGCCGATCCCTATCCCGCCACCGTGGCACAGGAACTGGAACGCTGGCCGCAGCTGATGCGCACAGGCCGACGTCTGCTCTCGCCCTCATCGTTCGACAGCGGCGAGTGGTTCCATCAGCAGTTCTTCGACTCTATCGATGCCCGTGGCTGGCGTTGCGACGTGGTGGATATCCACTGCTACTGGAACGAGGGCAACTTCAATAACATCCGCTCGAGCTGGGCCGACAAGTACCATCGCCCCGTGTGGATTACCGAGTTCATCTGGGGCGCATCGTGGAGCGGCGGCTTCGGCATCTTCGATGTGGCTACCACCAACGAGGAGCGCGGCAATCCCTCGGCTGCTACATTGGAGAAGAATAAAGAGGTGTGTGCCCGCATCTGGGAGAACCTGAACGGTCAGGACTGCGTGGAGCGCTATGCCTACTGGAACGACGAGTGGCCCTGCTCGAAGATTCTGTGGAACGGCAACCTGACACCTGCAGGCGAATACTATGCAAAGATGAAGACCGGCACGGGCTATAACCCCAACTACGACTATGCTCCGCGTGAGTGGCGCTGTCAGGCTGCCAAGAGTCTGCTGGCCACCTACGATGCCGAGAAGGCCGCTTGCGTAGTGGAGTGGCAGTCAATGGACTGTGACCTGGCCGAGAGCATCACCTTGCAACGACGCGAGGGAACGGGGGCTTGGCAGGATGTGAAGACATGGGAACGACCCGACTTCGTGGATTTCAACTATGAGGACACCGATGTCAATGGCGACAAGGACTACTCATACCGCGTGGTGGAAAAGACCTGGAAGAACAAGACCCTCACGTCGGGAGCCGTCTCGATGTCGCGCTACCTCATCAACGGTAGCATCAATGCTGAGAGCAAGACCAGCATCAAGGGCTGGACGTGCGAGCGCAATGCCAAGAACGGCAACACCAAGGCCGACGGCGGCGACACCTATTTCGAGGTGTGGGACACCAACGCTGCCGACATCGACTTCAACTACTATCAGGACGTGACGGGTCTGCCCGCAGGCGTCTATCAGTTGGAGGCTGCCTGTTTCGACTCCACCGACGGTGTGAGCGGGGCAACCGTCAACGGGCACATGGGTCTTTATGCCGAGGCCGACGGGGTACTCTATTTCTCGCCCGTCACTCGTAACGGACAGATCAACTACAGCCAAATGACAATCGTGGAGCGTATCATCGTTCGCGACGGAAAAATGCGTGTAGGCATCCGCAACATTGGCCGAATGAGTGCCCGCTGGGCAGGTGCTGACAACTTCCGCCTGACGTATCTGGGTACAGAGGACGAGGTGCTCGCCGGTTCTGCCGACGAGGTTATCCGAGCTGCAGGCGAAGCCCTGATAGCCGTATTCCCTGAAAAGGAAAACGGCGAGCGCGATGCCTCCGGTTTCATCATGAATGCCGACTGCGTCCGCAGCACCACAACCTTCTGGACGGTCAATAACCTCGGCATTACCAGCGGACAGGCTTGGGACGGCAACAGCGATAATAAGTACTTCGACAAGTGGAACAGTGGCTCGCTCAACTCGTCGATGCAGCAGACCATCGTGGGCCTGCCCGCCGGACAGTATCGCCTCAGTGCCCTCATGCGTGGCACACCGGGCATCAACCTCACACTCCGCGCCACCCACAAAGATGTGGACGGCAAGACCAAGAGCTACAACAAGACCATCAAGGGTCAGGACGGCAACACCATCGCCGGCAGCGACTACCAGCGTGGCTGGCTGAAGGTAGAGACCGACATCATCGACATTGCTCAGGGTGACCAACTTATCGTGGGAGCCTCGACCTCGGCCAGCCAGACGGCATGGTGGAGCGTGGACCACTTCCAACTGACATACATTGGTAGTGGTGTTCCCAACGGCATCAGCGGCCAAGTCGTAAATAGTCAATCGTCCAATAGTCAATGCTATGACCTGCAGGGTCGTCGGCTCACAAACATCCCACAGCGAGGAATCTACATCATTAACGGCAAGAAATATCTGCGATAAAAGAGTTGCTGACAATTTATTAAGGTCTGACTCTTTCCTTAGAGGGAACGGTCAGATCTTTCTTCTTGCCACTCCCTTGTTACTCCCTTCCATCTCCCTTCCATCGTCGAGTCATCTACAAGCCATCTCCGAGGGTTCTACGCCTACGCTCGGCCTACGCTACGATATCGCTTGGATATCTCTACGATATAGATACAATGACTACCTAAGGAATACTAAAGGAGCACCTCTTTCGCTAATAAATCCCAAATCTTTCCCCGTATTCGCACGAGTACGGGGATTTTTTCGTATCTTCGCAGCCTGTATGACCAGGATTGAGCGAGAGAAGCAGACCGTCTGCAAGATGATAGAGCTGTACTGTCGTCATCATCTCAAGCAGAACAGAATGCCGGATGAATATCAGCATCTGGCAGAGTTTGCTTGTCGCCGTCTCGACCATTGTAAGTATGGTGAGCAAAAGACCGCTTGTAAGAACTGCCCAACTCACTGTTATGCGCCAAAAGAGCGTGAACAGATTCGTGAAATCATTCGCTGGGCAGGGCCAAGAATGTTATTCTATTCGCCAGTTGAAGCCATAAAGCATTTCTTGTATAAATAAAATAAGTATTAGTAAAATATGATAAAGTTAATAGCAATTCCAGCACGTGATGGTATGGTGGATGACCACTTCGGCCATTGTGCCTATTATACCGTAGTAACACTCGATGAACAGAACCAGGTAGTCAAGCAAGAGCGTCTGGATACCCCTGAAGGATGCGGATGCAAGTCGAACATTGCATCTGTCATGCAGGAGATGGGTATCACCCTCATGCTGGCAGGTAACATGGGTATGGGAGCCTACAACAAACTTTCTGCTCATGGCATCTCAGTCATCAGAGGCTGTCACGGTTCTGTAGATGATGTGCTGAAGGCATATCAGAATGGCGAGCTGAAAGATTCGCTTGAATCCTGCGAACATCACGATTGCAACCATCATGAAGAAAAGCCTGTGTACTACGTTCCGTCGTTTGGCAAATGAAGTGGACGGTATTATCAGATAATCGCACTTGCAACGACCAACTCCAGACAGAGCATGGCCTGTCCATCCTGTTAGAGACAAAGAAGCATCGCATCTTGCTTGATACAGGAGCAAGCGATGTGTTTATCCGTAATGCAGAGCGATTGAGCCTCGACCTCAGTACGGTGGATTATGTGTTCATCTCCCACGGACACAGCGACCATGCAGGAGGGCTAAAACACTTCATGGAGATTAATGACAAAGCTAAAGTCAT
>JAEEGL015622615.1_pt1 | contig 38685 bp, 33 predicted proteins | sample 9134231 | NCBI WGS metagenome assembly JAEEGL01 (sample SAMN16246548, study PRJNA631951) | gut metagenome | biome: gut microbiome; feature: rumen; material: fiber-attached | host: Bos | place: Iran: Karaj | collected 2018-10 | reverse complement strand
GAAATCAAGAACAGCGGCATCCACTTCAGCTACGACGAGCACGGCCACCCCGAACTCGGCAAGGTGTCGAAAGCCCATATCTTCAACGACCTGTTGGAACGCAAGGTGAAGGAGCTCGGCCTCAAGGTGAAGAGCCGCCCCGTGGAGATTGGCTACGAGATACGCTGCCACACGCCGATTGCCTTCGACCTGACCTACTGCTCGCTGATGGGCATGGGAGTGCACACGCTGTTCAACCAGGGCTGCACGGGCTGCATGGTGTATGTGGACCAGCAGGGTGCAGTCTCGCCGCTCTACCTCAAAGACCTGCAGGACCCCGCCACCGGCAAAATTCCGCCGCGCCTCGTCAACGTCAACTCGAACAAGGTGCAATCGTATGTCAACGACATCATGGACTACATCACGCCCGCCGACTACGAGGCCGCCAAGAAATACCTGCCCAACCCCGAGATGTATGACTTCAAACGCATACTCAACTGGTAAATGCAAAATGAAAAATGAAGAATTAAGAATTAAGAATTGGCTGCCGCGAATTGTTGCCGCTATCCTAATTCTTAATTTTTCATTCTTGGTTATTAACTCTGCCCGGGCTCAGAGCAAGCAGCAGCTGGAGAAAGACAAGGCCCGTGTGGAGCAGGAAATCAAGAAGCTCAACTCCGACCTTTCCAAGGCCAAGAAGAACAGCCGCAACAACCAGCAGCAGATCCAGCTGCTGGACAAGAAAATCAGCCAGCGTACACACCTCATCAACACCATCAGCGGTCAGCTCAACCTGCTCAACATACAGATGACGCAGACCCAGGACAGCATAGCCCTGATGCGCACACAGGTTGACAGTCTGAAGAATGAATACGCCCGTGTGGTGAGGGTGCTCTACGGCGAGCGCGGCAATCTGGACAAGATGGTGCTGATGCTTGACACCAAGAGCTACAACACAGCGTTCCTGCGTACCAAATACTTCCGCGACTACAGCCGCTACCGCCGCCGCCAAGCCGCCTTTATCCGGCAGAAGGAAGACGAACTGCACGACGCCGGCATACAGCTTGCCGCCCAGAAGCAGCAGACCACATCGCTCCTTGCCCAGGAGAAGAAGCAGAAAGACGAACTGGCGCGCGAGCAGCGCGAGCGGCAGCAGAACCTCAAGAAAAGCAAGCAGCAGGAGAAAGACCTGCAATCGCAGATCAACAAAAAGGAGAAACAGAAACGCCAGCTGCAGCAGCAGATACAGAAGATTATCAACGAGGAAATCGCCAAGTCGCGCCGCAACCGCCAGCCTTCCGGCAGCGGTGGCAGCACCACACCGGCTTCGTCGGCCGAAGTGGCTCTGAGCAACGACTTCGCCTCCAACCGCGGACGACTGCCGTGGCCCGTGTTCTACAACAAGGTGGCACGCGAATATGGCCGCTACACCCACTCCTCGGGCGGACAGAACATGAACAACGGCATTGACCTCGTGTGCAAACCCGGCACCTCGGTGCAGGCTGTCTTCTCAGGCACGGTGAGCCGCGTGTTCACCACTCCCGCCGGCACCAAAGGCATCATCGTCCGCCACGGCGAATATATGACTGTTTACGCCAACATGGGCACCGTGACCGTCGCTGAAGGCGCCAAAGTGACAACCAAACAGAACCTCGGTACTGTGTATACCGCATCGGACGGCACTGCCGAGTTCTCGTTCCAGCTCTGGAAAGGCACCTCGTCGCAAAATCCACGCTCGTGGCTGAGGTAGTTTGGAGTTATGAGATAAGAGTTATGAGTTTAGAAAAGGTGAGGAATAAGGTATACTTCATATCGGACGCACATCTGGGCAGCGGCGACGACTCGCGTGAACGCGAACGGCAGCTCTGCCAGTGGCTCGGAAGCATCAAGGACGACTGCAAGACCTTGATGCTTCTGGGCGACATGTTCGACTTCTGGTTCACCTACCGCCACCTCGTACCTCGCGGACACGTGCGGCTGCTCGGCAAACTGGCCGAATTGGCCGACAGCGGTGTGGAAATCCACTTTTTCCTCGGCAACCACGACATGTGGATGTTCGACTACCTCGAAAAGGAAATAGGGGCTGTGATGCACGCCGAACCCGAGGTGTTCGCGTTCGACGGTAAGAGATTCCTTGTGGGGCACGGCGACGGACTCGGCAACCTTGACCATGGTTTCAATTTCATCCGCAGGGTCTTCAGGTCGCGCCTCAACCAGCGCCTCTTCGCCCTGCTGCCGTCGTCGCTGACATTCCCCATCGCACAACGCTGGAGCGACAGCAACAAACGGAAACATGCCCGGCAGGACTGCCTCCGCTACCTCGGCGACGAGCGCGAGGGCATCGTGCTATACTGCAAGGAACGTCTTGCAAAAGAACATTTTGACTACTGCGTCTTCGGCCACCGCCACACACCGCTCGTGCGCCAACTGGATGCAGCGCCGAATGGCAATTCCTCATTATACGTCAATACCGGCGATTGGTTTGTCAACCGCAATTATGCAATCTACAACCTCGAGGACCACAACCTGAAGCTCTGCGACTGGGGGAAGGAGTGATCCTATTGCTCGATCAAACGGCTGCGCATGCGTTCGACCGTGGATTGGAAATGAACGGTGTGCGGATTGTCGGGATAGCGTTCTGTCAAACCGTCGAGCACCATGTTGTACCAATAGAGGCTCGCCGTGTCGCGCGAGTTGACCAACGGTTTGGTGTTGAACGATTTGTAGAGTGCTATGATTGTTGAAAGAGAGCCTTTGTTCTCTTCGATGAAGAGGTGCACGTATTCTGTCTGGAGCTCTCTCTCAGAGAAATAGATGGAGTCGGTGATTTCGTGTTTTGCAGCCACCGTTGCCTCGTCGACGAGTCCCTGCTGGAAGAGTTCGTTGTAGCGACGTGCCGTGTCGACCAAATCGGTAAGCACTGCTGCACCGTCGTTGGTCTGCTGCTGCAGCTGCCACAGCAGCTCGCTCTCGGGCGAACCGCTTACGGTATAGGTGAGCGAGAGGTTATCCCAGCTGCCGTTGATTTTCACCCTCTCGCCATAGTCGGGAAGGGTGACAATATAGTTCTCCTGCGAGATGTGCAGGTTGTAGAAACTGGGGTATGGCATCTTGTACTTATACTTAAAGTGACCGCCATTATCTATTGGAATAGAGTCGATAAACAGAGGTCCTTCAGGCGTGAGTTCTTCAAGCCAGAGCGTTTTTCCGGCACCACCGTCGATGGTGCCGCTGATGGTAAAGGTGTCGTGTTTGCAGCCCGTGAAGAGCAGGCCGACAATGGCAATGACAAGTAATTTTGCAGCTGATTTTTTCATAACAAATAATTGACTATACACAATGCGGCCATAGCTTCGACCACTACGGCTGCACGCTCGATATGATAGCGGTCGTGGCGGCCGCCTATGGTGAGTGACTCAAGCCTACCGTCGTCGTGGAGACATTCGACAGGCTGGGGGATGGTGACCACCGGATGGAAGGCGACACGGAATTCGATGGGCATGCCGTTGCTGATGCCGCCCTGTATTCCGCCGCAATGATTGGTGGTGGTTATGCCCTGCTTGTCCGAGTGGCAGCTGCTCCAGCGGTCGATATACTCGCTGCCCCGCATTTGCGCTGCCGCGAAACCGGCGCCCATCTCGAAACCTATGGCCGACGGAATGCTCATCATGGCAGCAGCAAGCTGTGCGTTGAGCTTGTTGAAGAGGGGGTCGCCGACACCGGCCTTGACGCCGGCAATGCGGCATTTCACAATCCCACCCAAGGAGTCGTTTTCAGGGATGGCGGAGACAGACTCGTCCACCAAAGCCTGGAAAACAATGCCGGGGAGCATTTGTTTGGCAACAGCACCGGCCACAACACGCACGACAGTCTCGCGCGCCGAGGCACGGCCGCCGCCACGGTGGTCGCGGATACCGTACTTCATCTCGTAGGTGAAATCGGCATGCCCAGGACGGAAGCAATCGGCGAGGATGTCATAGTCTTCGGAATGGACGTTCTTGTTGCGTACAAGGAAGGCTATCGGTGTACCCAGTGTGCGTCCGTCCTTGAAGCCGGAAAGCCATTCCACTTCGTCGGTCTCTTGCCGCGGGGCGCCGACACGCCGACGGGCAAGGTCTGCATGGATATCCTCCATGCAGATGCTTTTGTTAGACGGGCAACCGTCTATAATGCCACCAACGGCGGGCCCATGGGACTCGCCGAAGGTGGTTAATCGGAATTTTGAACCGTAGGTATTGCTCATTTAGGGTTGATTTCCAGCAAGTCCACTTCAAACACGAGCGTAGAACCCGGAGGAATGGAACCGGCAGGCTGCTCGCCATAGCCGAGGTTGTAAGGTATGTAAAGGATATACTTGGACCCTTCGTCCATCAACTGCAGACCTTCGGTCCATCCGGGGATTACCTGGTTGAGAGCAAACGTGATGGGTTCGCCGCGTTCAACGCTACTGTCGAATACGGTGCCGTCGATGAGGGAACCGGTATAGTGCACTTTCACGCGGTCGGTGGCTTTGGGCTTCTTGCCATTGCCAGCCTTCACCATACGGTATTTCAGACCGCTCGTGGTGGTGTATACCGATTTGTTGTTGCTGATTTCGGCCATGAATTTCTCGCCGGCCTTGATATTGTCCTGGACGCCTTCGCGCTGACGGCGCTCGAAGTCCTGCTGGAAACGCTGGAGCAACGGGCGAGCCATCTGGTCGGACCATGTGTTGGTGCCGTTCTGACAGTCCTTCATTGCCTGGCCTGCCATCTCGCCGCTGATGCCAAGGTTCTGGTTGGCCCACTGGTTGTAGATGTCGCGGCCGATAGCATAGGAGGCGGAGTCGTTGAAGGTTTTAGGAGTGGCAGGGGCGGCCTTTTGGCGCAGGATGGCGATTTCGGCCTGTGCTTTGTCGTAGGCATCGGCCTTGGCCTTGAGTAGGTTGTACTGTTCCTCGGTCATAGTGGCCTTGCCCTTCTTGATTTTGACATCTTGAGCCCATGCGGTGCCGACCATAAGGCAGCATACCAGCATTATAGCAACTTTTTTCATCTTGAGACTATTTATATTCCTTGACTTCAACACCGTCGAGCACTTCCTTGCCACAGATGGCCAAAGCAAGCATCTCGTTCTCGCCTTTGTAGACCTTGACGGGGGCGATCCAACCCACGCGGTCGATGATCATCTGCATCCAGGGTTTGCTGTAGGCAATGCCACCGGTGAGGAGGATAGCGTCGACTTTACCGTTGACGACGGCGGCCAGACGGCTGATTTCGAGCGACACCTGATAGGTGAAGGCGTCGACAAGAAGCTGGCATTTCTCGTCGCCGGCAATGGCACGCTTCTCGACATCGTATGCATCGTTGGTGCCAAGGTAGGCAACGAAACCGCCTTCGGCGGTGACCATCTTCTTAAGCTTGGCTTCGTCGTATTTGCCGCTGCAAGCCACCTCGATGAGTTTGGAAGCGTTGATGCTGCCGCAACGGGTGGGGGAGAAGGCACCAAGACCGCAGAGGGCACGGTTCACCTCGACCACCTTGCCGTGGTTGTGGATACCGACACTCACGCCGCCGCCCATGTGGGCGATGATGAGGTTGAGGTCTTCGTAATGCTTGCCGAGCTCGCGGGCATAGAGCTTGGCAGTCATTTTCTGGTTGAGGCAGTGCCAGATGACGCCCTCGCGGGAGGGATCGAGGTCGAACACGGGGTGACCGCTGATTTTGGCGAATTCGGGGCGCTCGTCGACGATGCCGGGGTCGGCTATATAGGCGCAAGGCAGACCGATTTCGGTGGCGATAGCGTCGCTAATCAAGGCGCCGAGGTTGCAAGCATGCTTGCCTTGAATACCGGCATGGCACTCCTCTTTCATCAACTCGTTGACGCGGTAGCAGCCGCTCTCGCAGGGACGGGTCAAACCGCCACGGCCCATGACGACAGCGATTTCGTCGGTGCCGACACCGTGACGTTTCACCATGTCAAGGATAGCGCCTTTGCGGTATTCGAACTGATCGGCCACTTCGTGGAACTTCTGGATTTCCTCAATAGGGTGGGTGAGGTTCTCGGTGAAAACTTCAGTCTCGCCTTCGTAGATAGCGGCTTTGGTGGAGGTGGCACCAGGATTGATTACCAGGGTGTATTTTCTTGTACTCATCTGAATATATATTTTGTTATTTTTCTTGAATGACGGTGCAAAGATAAGAAAAAAAATCTACAATTCTGCAACTATTTTATGAGTTTTTTATCAACGGCACCGAGGCTGTCGGTGTAAAATCAGTAGCACAACGATTTACGGTTACAATTTGCTTCTTTTCAATAGGAATGGCAACAGCACCTGATGGAAACCTTGAGCGGTGTCAACAGGAATATAGTCGATATGGTATTGAATGGCACGGCGTTGCAGGTCCAACTGGCTCTGTTCCATCTGTCGGCGGTAGATCTCTTCAACCTCTGACGGCTGGAGCTGCAGCTGGCGACCACTTTCAAGATCGATGAAGCGGTGTGGCTGTGCATCGAAATCGAGCTGCAATTCCCTTGCACGGTCAAAGGTATGAAATAGTATGACTTCATGCTTGTTATGCCGCAGGTGGCGCATCGCGTCGAAGAGTGGTTCCTGTTCTTCGTCGCGCACGAAAGCGTCGGTGAAGATGACAACGAGGGAGCGGCGATGGAGCTGCTCGGCGGTAAGATGTATTGCATCGGCAATCGACGTGGGGCGGAGAGGCCGCTGGTCAGGACGCACGGGCTGTATCAACTCGTCGAGGAGCGAAAGAAGATAGCGCTGATGGACGGCATTGGAGCGGCATGGCGTATGCCGGTCTATACCGTTGGAAAGCAGAGTCAACCCGAATGCGTCGCGCTGACGGTGCAGGATTTCTATCAACACGGCAGAAGCATAGGCGGCGAAGGTGAGCTTGTTGGGGTGCTCAATATCGCCTTGACCTTCGATAGGGAAGAGCATTGAGGTGCTCTGGTCGACGAGGATTTGGCAACGAAGGTTGGTCTCCTCCTCGAACTGCTTCACATAGAGGCGGTCGGTACGACCATAGAGGTGCCAGTCGATATTGCGAGTACTCTCGCCGGTGTTGTATTGGCGGTAGTCGGAAAATTCGACAGAGAAACCGTGCATCGGGCTGCGATGACGGCCTGTGATAAATCCCTCGACGACCTGCCGGGCAAAGAAGTCCAAAGACTTATAACGGGAAATCTGGCTTTGGTCCATTCTTTCAAATCACAGTTCAAGGAGTTCGGGACACCACGGACTATGCCGTTGATTCGCCTTGAACTCCTTGAACCATTTAAACTCTGAGATTAAAGCAGAGCATTGAGCTTTTCGGCGAGTGTCTCTTTTGCCACCAGTCCCACACTCTTGTCGACGGGCATGTCGCTGCCGGCCTTGAAGAAGAGGACCGTGGGGACGTTGCGGATGCGGAACTTGGCAGCGAGGTCGCTGCACTCGTCGACGTCGGCGGTGCCGACGACAGCACGTCCGTCATACTCTTTCTCGATTTCCTCGATACGAGGGGCCAAAGCCTTGCAAGGACCGCACCAAGTGGCGCCGAAGTCGATCATGACGGGTTTGCCTGTGTTGAGAAGGGCATTGAAATTGTCTTCTGTAACTTTCATGTTTTTTGTGTCTTTAATGTGTTATTGTTTTCAAAATCATCTATTGCAAAAAACGTGCCACATGCTATTTGGCTCGGAAATAAATGGTCATGGGCACGCCATGGAAGTCCCACAACTCGCGCATACGGTTCTCCACGAAGCGTTTATACGGGTCGCGTACATACTGCGGCAAGTTGCAGAAGAACACGAACTGTGGGTAGGCGGTAGGCAACTGGGTGATGTATTTTATCTTGACCCACTTGCCTTTGACCGATGGTGGCGGATTCTGCTCCTTGACAATCGGCAGCAAAGTGTCGTTGAGCTCGGCGGTGGAGATGCGGCGGCTGCGGGCTTCGTAGACCTGCTTGGCGGTCTCCAGCACCTTGAAGATGCGCTGCTTGTTGATGACAGAAGTGAAGACGATAGGCACATCGTCGAACGGGGCGATACGTTCCCGTATGAGCAGCTCAAAATCACGATGGGTGTTGGTCTCTTTCTGGACGAGGTCCCACTTGTTGACCACTATGACTATTCCCTTATGGTTGCGCTGGATGAGTGAGAAGATATTGAGATCCTGTTGCTCCAGTCCGTTGGATGCATCGAGCATCAGGATGCACACGTCGGAAGCTTCGATAGCGCGGACGGACCGCATGACTGAGTAGAACTCGAGGTCTTCGTTCACCTTGGATTTACGGCGCAGACCGGCAGTATCGACGAAGTTGAAGTCGAAACCAAACATGTTGTAACGCGAGTATATCGAGTCGCGTGTGGTGCCGGCGATGGGTGTCACAACCGAACGCTGTTGGCCTGTAATCATGTTGATGAAAGAGCTCTTTCCAACATTGGGACGTCCCACCACCGCTATGCGTGGAAGACCGTCGGTCGGGTCGTCGACGCCTTCGTCGAAATCTTTGACCAAAGCGTCGAGCAGTTCGCCGGTGCCTGAGCCGGTGATGCCTGCGATGGGGTAGGGGTCGCCGAGACCAAGGGCATAGAACTCGGCGAGGCCGTCCATCTGTGCCGAATTGTCAACTTTGTTGGCGGCCAGAACGACGGGTTTGGGGCATTTACGCAACATCTCCGCCACGTCCTCGTCCATATGTGTAAGTCCTTCACGGGCGTCTACGACAAAAAGGATAGCGTCGGCCTCATCGACAGCCAGGCTCACCTGCTTTCTGATCTCCACCTCGAACTCGTCGTCGCCACCCATAACATAGCCGCCGGTGTCGATAATGGAGAAATGCTTGCCGTTCCAGTCGGAATGGCCATACTGACGGTCACGCGTGACACCGGATGTGGGGTCCACAATAGCGTCACGACTCTGTGTGAGACGATTGAAGAGAGTCGATTTGCCCACATTGGGGCGGCCAACTATGGCTACAATATTCATTTAGTCTTGTGTTATGCTTTTTTTGTTACCCTTGCCGAAAAGGAGGCTGAGTCCCATTCTGACGTTGAATGCCTTGGATTCGACGAGTCTGATGTTGCTTACATAGTCGGCCATGAGGTGGAACTGCAACACGGTGCCGGGAGTCAGCACCAGACCGATGCCAGGATTGAAGAAATCAATTTTCTGACCGTCATAGACTACTGACGAGCCAAGGAGTAATTCGACCCAGTTGAAGAGGTTGACACCCAACGTGAGAGTCGTATTGTAACGGAATGTGTTGACGATATTGTCGGTGAGGTCGAGGTCGTAGTAGAAATTATGCTTTGTGAAGATACCGCGATCAAACTGACCATGGAACAACAGACCCGCCCGGAAGAATTTGGCGAAACTATAGTTCACGCCAAGATTGATTTTGGTTGGTATACCGAACCAATAGGTGTAATTGGTGTCGTGCATGGGAGCGAGTCCGTTTACGGCATCCTGGTAATAACCGGCGAGGGTGTCGATGCTCATATTGCCGCCGCTCACTACAGAAGAGACATCCTGTCCGTCGTATTCGATGATAGTGTGTCCACCTTCCGGTGTGATATTAACGACATTCTCGCGCCAATGGATACCGGGCGAAATGTCAAGGATGGATGCAGAGATACTTACGGGACCTAATTCATAGTGAGCACCGAGGTCGAGTGCGACGCCCATATTGCCCATCGAGAAACTGGTTTTACCAGTATTTGTGTCGACTGCCAAGGCGGCAGCAGACTGCACCTGATAGTAGAGGTCTACGGAAAGGGATTCGAAGTCGTCGGACGTGTGCACAATCGCGCGTGTATTGTCGGTCTGCAGGTTCGCCATACCGACAAGCAGTTTGGCGTGGGCGCCGACGGTGAGAGGCATGTTGTCGAATTTATAACCACCGCCGAATGAAAATTCAAGGTAGTTGGTGAAGTTAAGCAGGTCGCCATTGACCAATGCAACCTCGTTTGTAGGTGTGCCGTCGCTGTTGACGTTTCCGTAGCGCAATGCATTAATGGTACCAATGGGCAGACCGATATTGATGTCGTTGTGCATCTTGGAGTTGAAGTTGAAGAACATGTTTTTGAACTTGAAACCGAACCCCAGGATGTTAATCTCGGTGCCCATACGGAAATTGTTATTTTCGTTAAGTGCATCGAGCATACTGTTAATATCTATAGCGGTAATCACTTCGCCTGTTGTCTCGTTGGTGTCGAGATGTGCGACGTCTTTGATGGCCAATGGGCTGCCAAAATGGACGCCGGCGGCAGGCAGACTGATATAGACGGTGTTGTTGGCAGGAAAGAAGGATGGATTCAACTGATTGGACTGCGGCGTGCGGAACGAGTGATAAAATAAATTATTTGTCTCGTTGAACTGTGCATTGGCCGTAATGACGGCAAAGAGGCAGAAAGCGGCAGTCAGGATGATGTGTTTTGTCTTCATGGTTTTGTCCTCCCTGTCGTTAGTTCATTAATGCATCTGCGTCTATCGGTATGTCTATCTCAATAGTTGGGTGCAACTTAAGGTAGACTTTTATGCCGAGATAATCGTCGTGACGTACGGAAACATGCTTGTTGCCTGTGGCCAATAGTAACGAGAACCGAATCTTCTTGGACCGGCGCAGGTTTTGCAGGAGCGTTTTGTCGGCTTTGATTTTCACGAATGTCCGTGTCGGGGCGACAGCAATCTCGGTTGTTGGGTCTTCGGGCGATGGGGCGGTTTCAGCAGCCATGATGACGTCGGAGAAAAGCATACCGCCAATCGGCAGGTCATGCTCGTCGATGAGGGTGGCAGCGATACTCATGTTCATGGGGATGCCATTGGTAAAGCCTAACGTCAAGAGGGAGGAATCGATGTTGATGTCAACACCTTCACCGATGCTGTCGAGCACTTCTTCGAGATTGACCTGTGCCAATCCTTCTCCGAGGTCAACATCAAAACTATAAGGCAGGCTGCCGATGCTGATTTCGAACGGGAACGACACGCGGACGTGCGTGTTGTAGAATATCTTGGTCAAATAAATGCTGTCGAGCAACTGATTGAAGTAAAGATCAGCCAAGTCTTCGTTGAAGATTGTGTTGTCAAGTTCGAAGCGGAAGCGGAATGATACTTCAACACGACGCGGCATGCTGTTTACTATTTCCGCCAAGTCGACAGAATCGAAGTTGAGAGTTTCGCCTTCAATGACATTGTCTATGGATAAAGTGGGCATCTGTATCCCCGTAAAGACATGTTCGACATAATCATAGTCGGTATATCTCACAACCAGACTGTCAAACTGGGCACGTACATATTGAGCCACCAGGTCACGCACCTCATTGGGGCAATCGCCCCAGATATTGGCATTGAAAGTAAGCCACAGGTGGTTGATGTTGATATTGCCGTTGACAATATCCTGCAGCGTCACATTGTCAAACAGCGTAATGTTGACGCCGTAATTAATGATTGTATCCTTCGACAGGAACGGACTTTTAGCGCCACTGTGGATAAGGCTTTGAGCCAGAATGGAGTCGGCACGGTTTGCCTCAAAATTAATCGTAAGCACCTCTTTCTCCATGTCAAGCAAGCCTGTATATTGGCTGTTGAACATGTGCAACACATCGTTGATGGTAACCTCGCCTTTGGCAATAGGAGCGCCAAAGCTTGGATCCAGTTGTCCCTGTACGTGGACTGGATGCTTCAGCAGCTCAATATCCTCGCTTCGAATGCACGATGCAAGCAAGACACATGCCATCGCCAGCGTCACGGTGAATAATCTGTGTTTCATAGTGTCGTTGTTATGTTGTTTATTATTTTTGTAATCAATCCATTATGGACATAGTCACAAAATGGATTATACTGCAAATTTACGAATAAATATTTACACATGCAAGTCGTACGATAAAAGTTTCAATGATTTTATCAACCAAAAAAACTGAAACTATATACTTGTTGACACTGTCATGTGAATCCTCCTGGTTCTCTGCGTTCTGAGCCTCCGAGGAGAGAATCATACCAGTCGTAATGAATACTCTGCATCGGAGCATCACCAAAAGCCGACCAATGGTGCCATAGAATATACAGAAAACAAATGGATTATAGAGTGCCCAAATTTTGTGGTTTTTTGTGTAAAAAGGTATATAAATCCCCTTCCAAAAGTGACGAATCGGCATGGTCACATATCTACGGACGTGGCCGTAACCTATGCAGACGTAATGGTCCAGAAGCATGTTGGCGTGAAGGCCGGTTGAAAGCAAGGAGTCGAATTAGCAGAAGAAGGTTTCCGCCTGGTCGGGTGTTATGGCGTCGGCGACACTGTAGGAACCTATACTTTCGCGGCGAAGGGCCGAGAGAAATGCACCGCTGCCGAGTGCATCGCCAAGATCGCGGGCTAAAGAGCGTATGTAGGTGCCCTTGCCGCAGTGGATGCGAAAATCGAGTTGTGGCAGATGCGGCGGCACTACCCCCAAAGGATTTTTGTATAGGTGGGAAGTGCCAGCGTATGTCTGCGGATTGACATTTTCGTCATGGAAACCATCGTATTCCGCCATAACCCATTGCGTTCCATTTCTAAAATCAGTTATCTCGAAACTGTATACCGTCACCGCCTTGGGCTGGATGGTAACCGAGGGGTCGTCGACACGTGCGTATTCGTATGCCCTCTGGCCATCAACCTTTACAGCGCTGAACATCGGCGGCACCTGTTGTATTGTGCCGGTAAAGCGGCTGGCGGCGTTATTGAGCAGTTCGCGAGTGATGTGTTCGTAGGGGAAATAATGGTCTATTGGACGTTCGAGGTCGAAGCAGGGAGTAGTGGCGCCGAGCACCATGGTACCAGTGTATACCTTGTCGCCATCCTGCAGCTGTGGGATGCTTTTGGTGGCTTTTCCCAAGCAAACAAGGAGCAGACCCGTCGCCAGCGGGTCAAGCGTTCCAGCATGTCCGATTTTAAATTTTTTAAGGCCGTAGCGATTACGTACTACGGCCTTGATTTTGTTCACTGCTTGGAATGATGTCCACTGACGCGGCTTGTCGACAGGAATGACGACACCAGCCTGCAGCTGTTCGATGGTGAGCATTAGATCAGCGAAATAATGATGGTGGACAGACCCACGATGGCGCAATAGAGGGCAAACCAAATGAGTTTGCCACGACGCACTATGCCAATCATCCATTTGCATGCAAGGCATCCCACCACAAAGGATGCGATGAATCCCACAAGTGCTGCCACGGGACTGATTCCTCCAAGTGAAGCGGAGATACCGACTTCTGCCATATCCTTGACATCGAGCAAAGCTTCGCCGAGGATAGGCGGGATTACCATAAGAAACGAAAACTGAGCCAGTTTTTCCTTTTTGTTACCCAACAGAAGACCGGTAGCTATGGTAGAACCAGAACGCGAGAGTCCCGGAAGCACTGCGAGAGCCTGTGCCACACCAATGACAAAGGCATGAAACGGTGATATGGTCTCACGTTGGCGGGGTTTGGCCCAGTAACTGAAAGCCAACAGGAGAGCTGTGACCAAAAGGCAGATACCCACAATGAGAAGTCCGCTGCCGAAAACTTCCTCAACCTTGTCCTTGAAGAAGAATCCCACAATGGCGACAGGAATCATCGAGATGATGATGTTGACAACATATTTTGTGCCCTCATTCCATTTGAATTTGAACAGGTCGGTGAAGAGCCACACTATTTCTTTCCACAATATGACGATGGTGCTGAGAACGGTGGCGACATGGAGCAAAACGGTGAACGCGAGGTTCTCCTCGCCGCTGTTGAGCCCGAAGAGAGCCTGACCGATAGCAAGATGGCCGGAGGAACTAACGGGAAGGTATTCGGTAAGACCTTGGATAATACCAAGAATCAGTGCTTCAAACCAATCCATACCTTATTTCTTTTTAAACATGATAGCCACGATTTCGACGACAAAACCCAGCACAATAAGTATGGGGGCTACGAAAAGACGGCGGTTATCGAACATGGCGGGGTTAAACACGTCTGGGTCATCGCTGCCGCCGCCGGCAAGAAGAATATAGCCGATGGCAAGAATAACGATACCTACAACCATTAGGATGTAGTTGACGAGTGAGAAGGAGAGACTGATGTTGTTGTTCTCTTCCTGATTGATGACTGGTTTGTTTTCCATAGATTGTGTCTATTGTTTGCTGTTTGCAATGTATCGTCGTACTGTGACGGCTGTGGAAATATAGGATATGAGTATGCCTACAATTATCAGAGTGGCTGCAATTGCGCCATACCACATCCAATGCTCGGAAGCCATGAGGTTGAGCTGGAATTCGTTTGAGGCGACCCAAAGTCCTATTGCAGTAAGGACAGACGCCATGAATCCGCCAAGCGCACCATATAAAATGGCCCGGAGTGAGAATGGACGCATGATGAATGACGCTGTGGCTCCTACCAGACGCATTGTGTGGATAGTATCACGTTGGGCATATATGGCGATCCGTATCAAGCTGGCGATGAGAACTACCGTTATGACCAACAGCAATGCCACAAAAACAATAAGGAACCATGTTAGCTTAAAGAATGCATCCTGCAGTTCACTGACTACATTCTCCTGATATGAAACACCGGTCACACCCTCAAGAGCAGCTGCCTCAGAACAAAAACGGTCAAGAACGACAGTGGTGTTATCCGGCAGCAGTGCAACGTTGAAATTGACCATCAGGGATGGATACAATGGATTATAGCCGATGAATCCGACGAAATCCTCGCCGAGATCTTCACTGAAGAGCTCGGCCGCTTTTTGTTTGGAGATATAGTCGACATGCTTGACATAGGGCATCTGCTCGACAAGCTGCTTGTCAACAAGGGCCAATGAGTCACTGACGTCGGGCGAGAGGTCGACCTTGTAGGTGATTCGCTCCTGGGCATCATGGGTCATACGGTAGGAGTGGTACTCAATACTCAGCAGCAAACCGAGCATAAGCAACACAAGCGTGATGCCAAGAACGGTCGCACCGTAAGTGCCCCATAGTTTTACTTTATTGTGCATAATGCATTTAGTTGGCCAGCATTACAGGCATGACAAGCATAAGTATGTCGTCCTGTTTGCCTTCGACATCGTCACCATAAGGGAATATGATACCCGCGCGCGAGGGATGCGAAAGTTCAACCAAAACCTGCTCGGAATCGAGGTTGGAAATCATCTCCGTGAGGAACTTGGCATTGAATCCGATGTCCATCGGGTCGCCTTCGTACTGGCAGGGGATGGTCTCGTGGGCTTTGTTGGAGAACTCCAGATCTTCTGCCGAGATATCAAGTTTGTTGGACATGATTGAGAGACGCACCTGGCGAGTTGCCTCGTTGGAGAAGATACTGACACGGCGCAATGTATTGAGGAACGATTGGCGGTCGAGAAGCAGTCGGTTGGGATTATCCTTCGGAATTGCGGCCTCGTAGTTGGGGTAACGACCATCTACCAAACGGCAGACAATATAGAAATTATCAAAGGTGATGAAGAGGTTGGTGTTGTTGTATTCAATGGTGACATCTCCATCTTCCTTACGTGCTGCGAGAATATTCTTGACAATGGTAATCGGCTTCTTCGGAAGGATGAAACTGGCGCTCTCGGAGGAGGTGATGTCTTTGCGGCGGTAGCGCACAAGTTTGTGGGCATCTGTGGCAACAAAAGTGACACCGTCAGGATTCATTTCGCAGAAGATACCACTCATCTGCTGGTGCATCTCGTCATTGGAGGTGGCAAAATAGGTCTTGTTGATGGCGCTAACGAGAGCCGAGCAGCTCATGACCACAGTGCTGGTACCTTCGGCGGTAGGCATGGTGGGGTAGGTCTCGGCATCCATACCGGCAAGATGGTATTCGCCATCGCCACTGGAAAGCTCGATAGCATAGCTTTGCGTATCAACGCTGAAAGTCATGGGCACATCGTCAAAACTCTTCAGAATTTCCAACAGCATCTTGGAAGGAATGGCCACTTCCTCTGCTTTCTCCATACGTCCGGTCTCAACCTCAATGCGTGCCACAAGTGTTGTGGAAAGGTCGGTGGACTTAACGGTAAGGGCGTTTTCTTCTAAATGGAAGTGGAAACAACCGATTATTGGCATGGTGTTATTGTTGGAAATAACGCCGCTGAGTGATTGCAGCTGACGGAGAAGTTGTTGGCTGTTAACTATGAATTTCATGTTATTAATTATTTTGTTTCTCTATGATTATTTTTGCAAAATTACTAATTATTTGCCGATTGAGTGATAAAAAAGACAATTATTTATTCACAGTTAATCAACAATAGTCTCCGTAAAGACACCTTCCGGCAGTTTGTAGTCTGTATTGTGCCACTCGCAGGTGGTCTTGGAATATTTGTCGTCAAGATAGAAGCTGCCTCGTATATGGTCGCCATACATAATATGACGGGTCGGCTCGTATAGGGCCACAACATTGGTGTCGTCGTAGTAAACCCCGCCAATTCCAACTGGTTTGTCAAGAGCCACAAGGAATGCCGGATTTTGATCCATCGACAACTCAAGACTCGAACATGACCGTATGTCCACAACAGTGCCGGAAAATTCTATTTCTTCATGCTTCACGCAGCCCGACAGCATTATGACTGCTGTCAACAAAACGCCATACAACGTGACTGCCAGATGAGGTCTGGAGTTCTTGAATTCCATCATTTCAATATCTTCAAAATAGACGCAATGCTTCATTTAGCGATGTTTTTTTGTCGGTTGACTCTTTACGTTGTCCAATAATTAGTGCACACGGCACCTGATAGTCGCCAGCCGGGAAGCGTTTGGTATAGCTGCCTGGTATGACGACACTGCGTGGTGGAACGTAAGCCGTATAGGTTATGGGGTTCTGTCCGGTAACATCAACGATTTTGGTACTTGCAGTGATAACTGTGCCAGCTCCGAGGACCGCCTCAGTTCCAATATGTGCACCCTCCACGACAATACAGCGAGAGCCTATAAAGCAGTTGTCCTCGATAATGACCGGGGCAGCCTGGACGGGTTCAAGGACTCCGCCAACGCCCACGCCACCACTGAGGTGCACATTCTTTCCTATCTGGGCACAACTCCCTACGGTTGCCCATGTATCAACCATGGTTCCGCTGTCGACATAAGCACCTATGTTGACGTATGAAGGCATCATTACAACACCAGGGGCAAGATAGGCACCATATCGCGCTACCGCCGGTGGCACCACTCGAACTCCGGCCTCCTCGAAATCATGCTTCAAAGGTATCTTGTCTCGATATTCCATCGGGCCGGCTTCGAGTGTCTGCATGCCGCATAATGGAAAATAGAGCAATACGGCTTTCTTTACCCATTCATTTACAAACCATTGCCCATTGGTATCTTTTTCAGCCACTCGGAGTTTGCCACGGTCGAGAAGGGCTACGGTCTCCATTACGGCATCACGAGTTTCGCTGTTGGTGAGTAACTCACGGTTGCCGAAAGCTTTTTCAATAATCTCTTTCATCATCTAATCAGTAATATGGTGCCGATCATGGATTGAAGACGGTCTGGATAAACACGAGAATGATATTCTGCTCGGAAAACGTAAACACCTTGCTCACAAGGCTTGCCGTTTCGTGTTCCATCCCAATATCCATCGGCACCGGAATAGTAGTGTACCAAGTTGCCCTGACGGTTGTATATCCACACCTCCATTTCTTCAATGTCACGCGACACTATATACCACCGGCTGTTGGTTTCGAGAGAGGGGGTGAAGGTGTTGGGGGCAAAAATCGCCGTACGGTCAATCTGTAACAAACGGTTGAGTGTATCAGCACAACCATCGTCACTATAGGCAATTAGCGACAGCGGAACCGTGTCCATGTCGGAAGGATAGATGTAGTGCAATTTGGAGTCAGTGTACTCATCATCGCCAATTATCCAGAGCCGGTCGATAGCGGCACGACTTATATCTTCCAATTCTACATTCAAGTTGGCCGGAGTAACTATCGAGGGCGAGACATGCGCCCTTGCTTTCAGATAAAGCCCCTTGACCGTAAGGTTCAGGGTCACCATGCTGTCGCACTGGTTTATAGTCGACATTAGCTTGGTATATGCCCCTGACTGGTTATAGTGCACCCCGTCGAAAGTCAGTCCTGCCGATGCACACACTGTGTCGTAAAGTCGGGTATGATATGTGGGCCAAACGGTCAGTTCCACATTGACAAGACTGTCACAGCCATGAATACTTTCAAACATGTGCGAGTATTGCCCAGGTGCCGTCAGTGTCCGTGGACCCAAGGAATAGCTTTGGTTGTCGCATATTGACGGATATACCGTGGTGTCGTAGTCTGAGTAGAGGATAAGTTCAAGCGTCACCGTACTATCGGCCCCATGCGCGGTATATAGGTGCTGAATCACTGTGCCGGCACTGTCGAATGTCTCGCCATTCCACATATATGGCAATTGCGAAGTGCAGATTTGGCGTGTGTATCTCTCCGACACATTCCGCCACACCTTCAAGCGATAATGCAGCACGCTGTCGCATCCCGTCGTGCTGACCAGCCCCAAATTGGTGTCAGCATCGTTAACAAATGTCCACTGTCCGTCAAAAGTATATGGCAGGTCATTCTCCACAATAGTATCAAAGATATTTATCGTGTCGTCTGGAATGACATTCACATGCATGGTTACAACGCTGTCAGCGCCATGCACAGTGGCAAGGACAACACTATGCGTGTCAGAGAATGACGCATTGCCCCAATATACCGGCAATTTTCTCGCACAAAGCGCCGTGTCGATATCCGTATATACATTATGCCAAACATATAAGGAGAGGTGCACCGCGCTGTCACACCCGAAACGATTCTCAAGGTGAGTCACCGTGTCGTCCACAGGTCCGAATATGCTGCTGCCGGCACACCAATACGGCAACATATTTTCAACGACAGTGTCATATACATACACCGTATCGTCTGTCAACACTGTTAGGTTCATAACCACCACACTGTCGGCGCCTTCTGATGTGGCAAAGGTGGCGCTCTGAGTTCCTGCCGACAAGAATGTTACGTCATTCCATGTTAGCGGAAGCATGTGGGCACAGATGGCCGAATCAAGCAGGGTGGTCACATTGTCCCACACCTCAAGGGTAAACAGCACCACGCTGTCACAGCCTGCGGCATTGGTGGTATGCAGCAATGTGTCGCTGACAGCCTCTGTAAAAGTGGCGTCAAGGATAGAGTAGGGGAGGTCGTTCTCCACAACCGCCACACTGATTGTGTCGGCTGTTGAATGCAGCACCGTGAGGTTTATTGCCAGCAGGCTGTCGCAGCCCCACGCAGTCGGCAGATGCGTATAGAGCACCGTGTCGTGGTCTATCGTCTCGCTTCCCCATGCATAACTGTCACAGACGGTATCCTGCCGCTCTCCGGCAAGGTTCGGATGTATATTGACTGTGACAACAGTGTCTATAGTGTCGCCGCAGTTGTTTATCATCCTTAAAGTAAAATTCATCACACTGTCTGAAGTAATGCTGTCAGGCACTGTGAGCACGTATGTCGAGTCATCCAACCCAACCATTCCTTCTCCAATAATATTGCGCTCCACCAGTTCGCAATCGACAGGCAGAAGACTTGGATCCAGAGCCATCTCCCAACCGAAAATCCAACCGTTGTCGCCGCCCCAGCCATCAATTACTTCGATGTACCAGTTGCCATTTAATGGGCAGCCAACCAAACTCGAAAAACTCTCGTTGGGCTTGTAGAAGTTAGTGCCGGCAGCGACATTGCTCGAATCAATGCGACCGCCCGTGGAATGCCCGTACCTGTAGATAATGCCGTCGTCCGAAGCACTGCTTGATGCATAGCTGAAACCGCTTGTGGTATTGTTGCTCCAACAATAGTTCCAACCCGTACCCGGTCTGTTGCCGTATTGCGACGAATCGCAGTCATCGGAGCCTTCGCCATCAACCGGCATTCCAAAATAAGTGCTCGATGACACATTGCTTCCCGAAGACCACGATCTGTGATTCTGCGGAATAGACGACCTGCAAGGTGTCGAGCCGGAACCTGACCAATTCATCAGCGATGCTTTCTGCCCGTTCGGACATGTGATGCCAATGTAAATATCGCCAATCCAGCTGTGTTCAATATTCAGTCTGACATACTTGATATCCTGAATCGAAGAAATGTGGGCCGTAGGCGCAAAATCGGTAAATGTCACAGTGGAACGATAGCTGCACCCCATCGTACCGCACGACACCCCGTCAGGCAGGAACGCCCGGCCCGCTTGGCTAAGCGTCGCATGACGCAACACCAGCGAGATGTCGTTGTCGGAATTATAGCCAAACGACAGCGTGTCTATAGTGCCGGCACAAAGATGGTCAGGGAAATTGACATGAACAAACTCCTGGGCATGAACCTGGGAAGATGAAAGATGAATACCGGCTACCATGCTGACGCATAGCGACAGTTTCAATACTGTATTTATGAATTTTTCAACTTTCATCTTTCAGTTTAATTATTCGCCCCTCATAACTTCAATCGTTCCGTTACGCTTCACCACACCGTAACTGCTCATTGCAGCGAAACGGTAGTAATATGTACCGTCGGGGGCATGTGTCTTGTTCGGGTCCCAGAAATCCTCTTCACGGTAAATATTTCTCACATGGTATACCAGCACTCCCCATCGGTCGTAGATCCACAGTTCGTTAAGCGAATATACTCCGGCCTCCAGTAGATTCACCACCCCCCAATAGTCATTCTCCCCGTCTCCATTCGGTGTCACCATGCTTGGGAACTCAAGGAAGTCGTTCACGATTGTCACCGTGTCGCTCACCGTATCCGTGCACACCGTCGTCAGCGTGTCGGGTCCCAGATGTGTCCAGTATGCCACGAGCTGCACCCGGTAGTCGCCGGCTGTGTTCTCATGGGGCTCACCCCAGCGATAGTGCGGTTCAAACTTGGTCGAGGTGTCCGTACCGCCGCCGTAAGTCTCTATCTCCCACAAAAAGTCAAGCCCACGCGGCTCGCTCAAATTCTTGAACTGCGTCTGGGCGTCATGTATAGCCGGAATTTTTATCTCCCAGTCGAATGCCGCCGTCGGATTAGGATAAACCCACACTGTCGATTTCTTGGTAATACTGTCCACACAGCCATTTACACTGCCTGCAATCAGGGTGATGTCGAACACACCGGTCGTGTCGTACAGGTGACTGGCCTCGGCCTCTGTCAGAGTGTCACCATCGCCCGTAAGCCACATGCGCCACACTTCCAATTCCGTAGAATCAGCCAGCCATACCTCTGTGGGCTGGCAACCGGTAATTACAGTGTCTTCGCTCCAAGCCTCCCCGTCGCCGCTAATCAGCAAGCGCAGCAAAAAAGCGCTGTCAATCATTGAGAGGTTGACATGGACCATACTGTCGCACCCCGACACCGAACGATGTGGACTGTCGAATGTCATCGGTCCGCCGTAATCGAGCCCTTCATATAGGAACTCGCTTCCGCGGCAATATTGGAGCGAATCAACAGTGTCATACACCGGATTGAAAACGAACAACCGTTCCACCAAGCTGTCGCAGCCACAGTCGGTCCGCAAGCTGTCAATCACCAGCGTGTCTGACGTCAGCACCGTTCTTGCATGCAGCACGGTATCACCCATACAGAGTGTGTCAAATGTGAACGTCCGGACTGGTGGACGGAAAGTATAGTTTACCTCCACAACACTGTCGCAGCCGTTCTCACCGGTCAAATGCACGACAAACGACGTGTCGCTCGTGTAGGAGAATGTCTGCCAGCGGGCCGTGTCGCCCGAGCAGAGTGTGTCATTCACAACAGTGTAATACAACGGATAGTAGTGCACATACACCACCGAGTCTATCGTATCCCCGCCGCTGCCTACAATATGCACGGTGTATGGAACCGTGGTGTCGTTCCCAGCGCCTTCTGGCGCCGACACGAAGTATGTGGAGTCGTTCACAGCAGTGACACGGTCGCCATACACAACCCGTTCGGTCACTACACCCTCTTCTGGAAGCAGGTTCGGATTGAGCGACAGCTCCCAGTCGAATATCCACCCGTTGTCGCCACTGTACGCATCAATCACCTCAATATACCATTGCCCATTCAGCGGACAGCCTACAAGGCCGGAGAAATTCTGGTTGGGTTTGTAGAAGTTGGTTCCTGCGGCCACATTGCTCGAATCAACAATTCCGCCATGCGAATGGCCCGATCTGTAAATTATGCCGTCGCCCGAAGCGTAGCTGTAACCGCTCGTAGTATTGTTGCTCCAGCAATAATTCCAGCCGACACCGGGATGGTTGTCGCTCCTGTTCGAATCACATTTATTGCCGTAGTCGGTATAGTCGTATGCCTGACCGAGATAAGTGGTAAGAGAAACATTGTTGCCAGTATTCCAGCTTCTGCGTCCTGTAGGCACTTCGTCGTCGCAGCTCGAACTGCCTGTGCCGCTCCAGTTCATCAGCGACACGCTCTGTCCGTTCGGGCAGTTGATGCCTATATAGATGTCACCTATATAACTGTGCTCTATATTCAGTCTCACATACTTGATGTCCTGTACCGACGATATATGGGCATTCGGCGCGAAGTCCGTGAATGTCACCGCCGAACGGTAGCTGCAGCCCATCGTTCCGCAAGGAACTCCATCCGGCAAGAAAGCCCTGCCCGGTCGGGAAAGTGTAGTCTCTCCGTTGCGAACCACCACCTCGTTGCTGCCCCTGTATCCAATGCCAATCCTGACCGAATCATTCATGCATGCCACCGTGTCGACGTCGATACTGACTATTCGCTGTCCAGTCACATGCACCGGCAACAACAACGAAATCAATAGAATAATTATATATATATAATTTTTCCTCTTCATATTTAACACTGCAAAAATACATTTTTTTTTGAAAAGGACAAAAAAAAATTCATTCACCTCACTTCCAAACTTTTTTAAACGACTCCCAACAATCAAGCAAAATAAAAGATATATATATACCTGCTGAAAGCAAAATGCCGATAATTTTGATACTACTTAGCAACCAAAAACCTCCAAATTTGGACACTCCATAATTCGTTTGTTTTCAGCATGTCCTATGGTTGTTCTTTGGCTGTTCTTTGGCTTAAACCAAAGAACAGCCAAAGAACAGACTGTAAATGGTTGAAAATGAGAGTCAATTTTTAACACCCTTGGTAAAACACGATGCAAAGACCTCATTATGAAAGGTATGACTTTTCCATCCGCGGCTCTGAACGCAGAAAACCAGGATGATTGTTGGAATTACCGTAACCATCAATTCATGCACATTAAGCTTCCTTCCATTTGAACCCTATTTTATTTTATATCTCTTTTTCATTTTTTTTGTATATTTGCAGAAAAATACAAATACAAAATTATGAAACAACTCATTGAATGCGTGCCGAATATCAGCGAAGGCCGCAACATGGATATCATCAATCAGGTCACTGCCGAGATTGAAAAAGTCGAAGGCGTGAAACTTCTCGATGTCGACCCCGGTCAGACCACCAACCGCACCGTCATCACCTTCGTGGGTGAGCCGGAGCCTGTGCTTGAAGCCGCCTATCAGGTGGTGAAGAAAGCCGCCGAACTCATCGACATGACGCAGCACCACGGCGCCCATCCGCGCCAGGGTGCCACCGACGTCTGCCCCCTCATTCCCGTGAGCAATATCACCATGGAAGAGGTCGTAGAGTACGCCCACAAGCTGGGCCGCCGTCTGGGTGAGGAACTGCAGATTCCCATCTACTGCTACGAGAACGCAGCCTTCATCCCCGAGCGCCGCAACCTGGCCTACTGCCGCACTGGCGAATACGAGAGCCTCTCCAGCCGCCTCGGTACCGAGCAATGGAAACCCGACTTCGGTCCCAATGCCTGGAACGACCACACCGCCCGCACCGGCGCCACACAGGTGGGTGCCCGCGACTTCCTCGTGGCCATCAACTACAACCTCAACACCACCAGCACTCGCCGCGCCAACGCCATCGCCTTCGATGTGCGCGAGAAAGGCCGTCCCAAACGCGAGGGTGGCAAGCCCAGCGGCAAACCCATCAAGGATGAGAATGGCAAGACCATTATGATTCCCGGCACTCTGAAAGGTACCAAGGCCATCGGCTGGTATATCGAAGACTATGGCATCGCCCAGGTGAGCATGAATATCACCTCCATCAAAGTGGCTCCCGTGCATCTCTGCTTCGACGAGGTGTGCCGTTGCGCCGCCAACCGCGGTCTCCGTGTCACCGGTTGCGAGATTGTGGGTCTCATCCCCAAGAGCGTACTCATCGACGCCGGCAAATATTACCTGGCCAAGCAGCAGCGCAGCCTCGGTGTCAGCGAGGACGAGATAATGAAGGTGGCCATCAAGAGCATGGGACTCGACGACCTCAAGCCCTTCGACCCCAAGGAGAAGGTTATCGAATTCCTCATCGAGGACCACAGTAAGAAAAAACTTGTCGACCTCAGCTGCACCGGCTTCTGCAACGAGACCGCCAGCGAGAGCCCTGCCCCCGGCGGCGGCAGCGTCAGCGCCTACATGGGTGCTCTCGCAGCATCCCTCGGCACCATGGTGGCCAACCTCACCGGTGGCAAAGCCGCCTACGACGACGAGTGGGAGAAATTCAGTGACGTGGCCGTGAAGGGCCAGATGCTTAAAGACGAACTGCTGCATCTCGTCGACGAGGACACCGCCGCCTTCAACAAGATCATGGATGCCTTCGGTCTGCCCAAGAAGACAGACGAGGAGAAGGCCGCCCGCAGCGCCGCCATCCAGGAGGCCACAAAGTTCGCCACCGAGGTGCCTTTCCGCACCATGCAGCGCTCGCTCGAAGCCTTCGAGGTGTGCCGCGCCATGGTGGAATGGGGCAACCCCAACAGCGTCACCGACGGCGGCGTAGGAGCCTTGGCTGCCCGTGCCGGCGTAATGGGCGCCCACCTCAATGTTAAGATCAACGCCTCCTCGCTCAAAGACGAAGCCTTCAAGGCCGATATCCTCGCTCGTGCTCAAAAAATCGAGGACGAAGCAATAAAACAGGAAGCAGAGATACTTAAGATGGTAAACGAGAAGATTGGTTTATAAAATGAAAAAGAAAACTTTAGCCCTCATGGCCTTAGTGCTCATGCTGGCCGGCATCGCCGCCAGCTGCACCCACCACACTTGCCCCGCCTATCGCGGTTCGGTGGTGATGGCCGAAGTTGTGGAGTAATCCGCCTCAAACCGACGGTACAGCCCGGTCACAGGACGCCAATAGCTTCCTGTGATTGGGTTTTGTCACTATAATGGAAGAAAAGGAAGTATACTACGTCGACGTACTGCTGCCACTTCACCTGCCAGGCACATATACCTATCGCGTACCTCGTGAACTGCACGACGAGGTGGAGGTGGGCAAAAGGGTAGTGGTGCAGTTCGGCTCCAAAAACGACAAGATGTATTCGGCTCTTGTGCGCCGCATACACGCTACCGCCCCAAAATGGAGAGCGAAATATATACTTTCTGTCCTCGACGAGGAACCTGTTGTCACTGAACGCCAGCTGCAGTTCTGGGAATGGATGGCGCAATACTATATGTGCTATCCTGGCGACGTAATGGCGATGGCGATGCCGGCAGGCATGAAACTCGCCTCTGAAAGCGCACTCTCCATACACCCCGATTTCGACGGCGAACTCTCGCGTCTCACCAAATATGAGCTGCAGGTCGTAAACCTCCTCACCGAACATCCTGTTATGCGGGTACTTGACATCAGCCGTGCCATAGGTGTGCAAAAGATCATGCCGCTGATACGCACCATGATTGAACGCGAGGTGGTGATGATGGATGAAGAGCTGCGCGAACGCTTTGTCCCTCGCAAGTCGGTGTATCTGCGGCTTGCCGACAATTATTCTTCAGAGGAATCGCAGCGAGCACTTTTCGACGACCTTGAACGCAAGAAGCGCACCAAGCAGGTGGAAATGCTTATGCAGTACCTGCAGTTGTCGCATTTCGGCAAAGACCTGGTTGCCAAGCGTACACTTCCGCAGACGTCGGCGCTGCAGACGCTCATCAAAAACGGTGTCCTCGTGGCCGAAGAACGCGTGGAGAGCCGACTGCGCGACTACGGCGACGACCTGACACCCGTCACTTCCATTGTCCTCAACGACGAGCAGCAATCTGCATTCACCAGTCTCAACTCAGGCAACCGGAATGCCGTGAACCTATTGCACGGCGTCACCTCCAGTGGCAAGACGGAGGTGTACATCAAGCTCATCGACGAGCAGGTGCGTGCCGGACACCAGGTGCTTTTCCTGCTGCCCGAGATAGCGCTCACCACCCAAATCATCAACCGTCTCCGGCGCTATTTCGGCGACAAGGTAGGCGTCTATCATTCCCGTTTCTCGGCATCGCAACGCGTCGAGGTATGGCAACGTACCAAAACACGCGAAGCAGGCCGCTACCAAGTGCTGCTCGGCGCCCGCAGTGCGTTGTTCCTGCCATTCACAGACCTTTCGCTGGTAATCGTGGACGAAGAGCACGACCAGTCCTACAAACAATACGACCCTGCACCTCGCTACCAAGGCCGTGACGCCGCCATCTACCTGGCACATCTCTGGGAGGCACATACCATCCTCGGAAGCGCCACGCCCAGCATCGAGAGTTACCACAACGCCACCACCGGCAAATACGGCCTCGCCGTGATGAAACAACGCTACGGCGGCTTCCGCCTGCCACAGGTGGAATGTGTCGACATGAAGCAGGAAACCCGTGAAGGTCATGTCCACGGCCACTTTAGCGACACCCTCCTGACCGCCATCCGTGACGCACTTGCCAACCGACAACAAGTCATCCTGTTCCAGAACAGACGCGGCTTCGCCTTACGGCTTGAGTGCGACGACTGCCATCATATTCCGCAATGCGTCCACTGCGACGTTTCTTTGGTCTACCACAAAGCATCCAACTCGCTGCGATGCCACTACTGCGGCTATTCCATCCCTGTCCCGGCCGAATGTCCCGCATGCCACTCCACACGCCTCCGCATGGTTGGTGTCGGCACCGAGCGCATCGAGGAAGACCTGCAGATACATTTCCCCGATGCCCGCGTGGCTCGCATGGACCTCGACAGTACATTGCAGAAAAACCAATATGTCGAACTACTCAACGACTTTGCCGAACGTCGCATCGACATCCTTGTCGGCACCCAGATGGTCACCAAGGGACTTGACTTCGAGCATGTCAGCGTGGTCGGCGTAGTCAATGCCGACAATCTTATCAACTACCCCAACTTCCGCTCCTACGAGCGTGCCTTCCAGCAGCTCACCCAAGTCAGCGGCCGTGCCGGACGACACGGTGATACAGGGCGCGTCATCATACAGACCTACAATCCTGCCCACCAGATACTGCAGAAAGTTATAGACAACGACTACGAAGGCCTCTTCTGCGACCAAGACAACGAACGCCGTGTATTCCGCTATCCCCCTTACTATAAACTTATCGAGATAACTCTGAAACACCGCGACAGCAACGTGTTGAACGCCGCCGCCGACTGGCTGGCCGCACAGATGCGCAGCACCTTCGGAACACGCGTCATGGGGCCGGAATATCCGTTGGTGAGCCGTGTCCGAGCCTTGTACCTGAAAACAATTACTGTCCGCTTCGAGAAAAATGAGAATATTGCCGGAGCCAAACAACTGATAATGCAAATGGCCGACGACCTCGTCAAGCAGGAAGGGTGGGGCAGAGTCTCTGTCTATTTCGACGTGGACCCCATGTAGACGTTGAAATTTGCAAAAATATTATTTTTTCATTCCTAATTCTTAATTATTTCGTATCTTTGCATTCCGAACGAGAGACAACGATTACAGGCATACGCTTGTATATCATAGGATTGGGCAAGTCTTATACGGCCAGCTCCCATTGAATCCCCCAGGGTAGGAATACAGCAAGGGTGTTTGGTTGTAGCGGCGCGATATAAATAGCTTGCCCTTTTTTATTTTTTAATGATGACTAACCAAGAACAGATAAAAGACCTTGTTGCCCGCAAAGAGGCACTGAAGAAATTCCTCGACATCGACAAGACCCAGGAATGGATTGCCGAGGAGGAGAAAAAGACCGAAGCCCCCGATTTTTGGAACGACCCCAAGGAGGCCCAGAAAGTGGTGAAGGGCATCAACGCCAGGAAGACATGGGTGACAGCCTTCAAGGATGTCGACACCTCGTGCGGCGACCTCGAGGTTATGGGCGAATTCTTCGACGCTGGCGACGCCACCGAAGAAGAGCTCATCGCACAGATTGCCACCACTCAAAAGAAGGTAGAAGAACTGGAATTCAAAAACATGCTGCGCAACGAGAGCGACCGTCTCGACGCCGTGCTTTCCATCAATGCCGGTGCCGGCGGCGTGGAGGCTCAGGACTGGGCCGAGATGCTCATGCGCATGTACATACGCTATGCCGAGACTCACGGCTACAAAGTGGTCATTTCCAACTCGCTCGACGGCGACGGCGCTGGCATCAAAAGCTGCACCATGCAGATCGAAGGCGACTTCGCTTACGGCTACCTTAAGAGCGAGACCGGCGTGCACCGTCTGGTGCGCGTATCACCGTTCAACGCCCAGGGCAAACGCATGACCAGCTTCACTTCGGTGAGCGTCACACCGCTTATCGATGACACCATCGAGGTAGTAGTCGACATGTCGAAGCTCAGCTGGGACACCTTCCGCAGCGGCGGCGCCGGCGGACAGAACGTCAACAAGGTGGAGTCTGGCGTACGCCTGCGCTACCAGTACAAAGACCCCTATACAGGTGTTGAAGAGGAAATACTCATCGAGAACACCGAGACACGCGACCAACCCAAGAACAAGGAAAACGCCATGCGCCTGTTACGCTCTCAGCTCTATGACCGCGAGATGAAGCACCGCATGGAAGAGAAAGACAAAATCAAGGCTTCGCAGAAGAAGATTGAATGGGGCTCGCAGATTCGCTCCTACGTCATGGACGACCGCCGAGTGAAAGACCACCGCACCAACTACCAGACCTCTGACGTAGCCGGCGTTCTCGACGGGAAACTCGACGAATTCATCAAGGCTTACCTCATGGAGTTCGGGGCCGAAGGCTGACACGACGCAGGTCAAGCGTATTCATGGCATTCGTATACAACCCACTGACATTCTTGTGGGTGAAGTGCAGAATCTGGTCATAGTAGAGCACCATGACCGGTACCTCCTGCATCACCAAGCTGTCCATTGCCCGATATAGTTCTACTCGGCGGCCAGGGTCGGTCTCCTTGCGGGCTGCCACATAAAGCCTGTCAAACTCACGGTTGCTGAAACGGGTGTAGTTGGGACCCGCCGGAGCCCGGTTGGGACTGTAGAAGAGCGAAAGGTAGTTCTCGGCATCGGGATAGTCGGCCACCCACGAACCACGGAACCACTCCACCTTCCCCTGCGCTATCTGTTCACGCAGTGCTGCAGGCGGATTCACATCAACCTGCACGTCCATGCCTAACAGGCCCAACTGCTGCTGTATGTATTTACAGAGATCAAGATAGTTGCTTGTGGTGCTGAGCTTAAGCCGGGGCAACCCTTTGCCGCCAGGATAGCCAGCCTCGGCCATGAGGCGGCGGGCACGATCGGGGTCGTACTCATAGCTGGGGGTGTCGCCGCAGCCCGGCAGCCCCACCGGCACAAAGCCGTAGACACCAGGGGCGCCTATGTTGTTGCGCAGGTATCGCATCATCTTGCGCCGGTCAAATCCACAGTTGATGGCTTGGCGCAGCCGCCGGTCTAGCAGGGGGGAATTTTCGCCATCCATGTTGAAACCGAGATACTCGGTATTCAGGTAGGGCGTGCTGCTCATGTTGATGCGGCTGGCGTACTTCTCCTTCAGTCCGCCCTCCTGTGTCAGCAACTCGTCTTTGTAGCTCGCATCGAGCGAGTTCATAAATTCAAGATTGCCTTTTATGAATTCCAGAAACACCGTCTGCCGGTCGACAATGAATGTGACGGCGACAGCATCGAGATAGGGGAGACCCTCCTCAAAATAATCTTCGTTTTTGCGCAGCACCAGCTTGACGCCCTCTTTCCAATACTGGAATTTGAACGGACCTGTGCCGCAAGGATGCGCGCGGAAGTCTTTGCCCCAACGTTCCACCTCCTCTCGCGGCACCACCGAGCAGTAAACCATGCCCAGCTGGCTCAGAAATGGAGCAAACGGACTCTTCAACTTGATTTCAAACGTAGTATCGTCAATGGCGCCAAACGAAGCCACATCGCTGAATATCCATGCTCCGGGCGAAGCCACCGCAGGATCCACAATGCGGCCAAAACTGTATTCAAAGTCAGCTGCCGTAACCCGGCGGCCGTTGTGGAATCTGACATCGTCACGCAAAGTGAATGTATAGGTCAGGCCGTCGCCACTTACGGCCCACCTCTTGGCTATCGACGGCAACACTTCGATTTTGCCGCTCGACGAACAGCCCGCCGCATCTTCCGTGGTGCTCAACTCCACAAGGCCGTTATACAACTGACGGCAAGGCCAGATGATGCTCTGGTCCTTTGCAAAGGCTGGGTCGAGGGTGGCTATGCCGGCACTCTCGTTGTAGCGGAATATCTGCTTGTCGGCATGGCTGTGCCGTCCGCACGATGCGACGGCCAGCAGGGCCAGACAGCCCAAAAAGTAATATATGACTCTCTTTGCCAATTTATTTATTGTTTAATCATTCTCTGACCACCACCGCGTTAGGATACTTGCTGAGGTCGAGTTTGAAATAGTCGTCGCTCAGTCCTATCTTTATCTTTTTCACAGTCATCGTCACCCTCGCACCCTTTACGCTGGTCTTCATCTCGCGCAGCGTGTAGTTCTTGGTGGAAATCTTGAAGGATGCTTTCTTTATCTCCGATTTTTTGTCTATAGGGTCAGAATAATCTATCACATAGCAGTCATCCTTGACATTCATCTTAGCCTTCTTGAATCCATCTCCAATGTCGAAGTCAATCTCACCGTCATTGCTCTTTTTTTCATCACCGGTTTTTATACGAATCGTATCTTTCCCGTCCATTTGCTGCAGCGACCACCCCTCTTTGCCATCAAAACCCGACAACACGCATACGCTTTTACCCAACACCTTCATCGTCATCTGGGTCCGCTCCATCTCACCCTTGTTTGCTGTAACGAAGTTCGTAGTCATCCCCACCGGCCCCATCGAAAGCCTGACATCCATATTGTATTCCACGCCTTTGGGGTTGTTCATGGCAGCCTGGCATTTCTCCATCACCGACTTGACCTCGGCAGGAATCTGGGCCTCCACATTCATCGCCGCCATCACCGCCACAACTGCCATCAAAAAATACTTTTTCATATATTACATAATTAATAGTTCATACAATCCGTTTGCCGCCGACGAAGGTCATCCTGACACAGTCGCCGTGCTTGGCATAAACAAGGTCGGAAAGGCTATTCACATCGGCAAGGAACATGTCGGCACGCTCTCCTGCTGCGATGCGGTGCCCCAAGGTGGCGATGCCGAGTATCTGTTCCACAGGCACCACCGTCGGGTCGCCACGCCAGCCCTTCTGCAGCAGCGCGGCTGTCTTCATCACCTCGACCATGTCCAGGTTGTTGCTCGATGCCGAGCCGTCGGTTCCCAACGCCACCTTTGCACCTGCATCAATCAACTCAAGCATCGGGAAACGATAGCCCGACCCGAGTTTCAGGTTGCTGTTGGGGCAGTTTACAATTGTAACATGGCGCTCGCCAACAAGACGTATCTCGTTGTCCGACAGGTAAAGACAGTGAGCGGCAATGATATTCTCGCCCATCATGTCGAGCACGCCGAGCCGCTCCAGCAATTCCCATGGCCGGCAGCCATGGTCTCTGATGCAGTCGGCCACTTCCTTCTGCGTTTCGTTCATGTGGATGTGCATCGGCAGTCCCAGCCGCCTGCATGTTTCCGCACACCTCCGCAGACCCTTTTCGCTCACCGTATACACCGAATGCGGGGCTATGGAAAGGCTGACGTTATCACCGACACATTCACGCATCAACGCGTCCACCTGTTCCAGCTCCTCTCCGTCGCCAAACACGTTGAGTCCCAACCGGCCTGCCATGCCGCTGTCCTTGACGGCTTTTGCCATCGCCGGAAGACGGAAATACATATCGTTGAAGAAAGTGGTCCCCGAAGCCAGCATCTCGCGGCAGGCCTGCAGCGTACCTTCGTACACTTTCTCGTCAGTCAGTCCCTGCTCCGCCGGCCAGATATATTCTTTCAGCCACACATCCAGCGGCTGGTCGTCGCCCAATCCCCTGAATAGTGTCATCGGCGCATGCGAGTGCATGTTGCACAATCCGGGGAAAACAGAAAGTCCATGCGCGTCTATGTCGACCGCGCATGGACTGTGAGAAGTAACGCTTTCGATAATCGGGCCGTCGACAACGATATCCACGGCCTTGCCGTCGAGCAGAGCGTTGCCTATGGTCATTGCACAAGTATCAGCAGGTCGTTCTGCTGCCCTTTCACCACGCCGCCGCGCACGTCGAAGGTCTTCTCGCCTTCGGCAGTGACTATGCGCAGCTTGCCCTTGGCGAGCGACGAGATGATGGGAGCGTGGTTGTTCAGAATCTCGAACAGACCGCCTGTACCGGGCAACTGCACCAGCGAGGCCTCGCCGTCATACAGCGTGCTGTCGGGTTTTGTTATCTTGACTTTCATTGTTTCAATAACCTATAACCAATAACCTATAACCAATAACCTATAACCAATAACCATTATTTGGTTTCAGCCAAAATCTTCTCGCCTTTCTCGATAGCCTCCTCGATGGTGCCTACCATCAGGAAGGCCTGCTCGGGCAGGTAGTCCACCTCGCCGTCGAGAATCATCTTGAAGCCTTTGATGGTGTCCTCGATGTTGACGAACTTGCCTTCCAGGCCGGTGAATGCTTCGGCCACGAAGAAGGGCTGCGACAGGAAGCGCTGCACGCGGCGGGCACGGCTGACGACCAGCTTGTCCTGCTCGCCGAGCTCTTCCATACCGAGGATGGCGATGATATCCTGCAGCTCGTTGTAGCGCTGCAGCATCTGCTTCACGCGCTGGGCGGTCTGGTAGTGCTCCTCGCCGACGATGTCGGGCGAAAGGATACGCGAAGTGGAATCCAGCGGGTCGACGGCAGGGTAGATGCCCAGCTCCGAAATCTTACGCGAGAGCACCGTCTGTGCATCGAGGTGGGCGAAGGTGGTGGCAGGGGCGGGGTCCGTCAAGTCGTCGGCAGGCACGTAGACGGCCTGCACCGAGGTGATGGAACCGCGCTTGGTCGAGGTGATGCGCTCCTGCATCAAGCCCATCTCGGTGGCAAGCGTGGGCTGGTAACCCACGGCACTCGGCATACGGCCCAGCAGGGCCGACACTTCTGAACCAGCCTGTGTGAAACGGAAGATATTGTCGATGAAGAGCAGGATGTCGCGACCGCCGGTCTTCTCGTCGCCGTCGCGGTAGTACTCGGCCAGCGTCAGACCTGCCAGAGCCACTCGGGCACGGGCGCCGGGGGTCTCGTTCATCTGTCCGAACACCATGGTGCACTTCGAATCCTTCAAGGCCACGGGGTCTATCTTGCTCAGATCCCAGCTGCCTTCCTCCATGCTCTTCACAAACTCGTCGCCGTATTTGATAACGCCGGCCTCGATCATCTCGCGCAGCAGGTCGTTACCCTCGCGGGTACGCTCGCCGACGCCGGTGAACACCGACATGCCGGAATATTTCTTCGCAATATTGTTGATAAGCTCCTGGATAAGCACGGTCTTGCCCACGCCGGCGCCGCCGAAGAGGCCGATCTTGCCGCCCTTCAGGAACGGCTGGATGAGGTCGATAACCTTGATACCGGTATAGAGTATCTCCTGGCTCGTGCTCAGGTTCTCGAACTTCGGAGGATCGCGGTGGATGCTGTAGCGCTTCTCGGTCTTGGGGGCGGGCATACCGTCGATGGTCTCGCCGATGACGTTGAACAGACGGCCGTTGATGTCCTCGCCCACAGGCATCGAGATGGGACCGCCCAGCGAGAGCACATCCATGCCGCGCTCCAGACCGTCGGTCGAGTCCATGGCTATGCAGCGCATGGTGTTCTCGCCGATGTCCTGCTGGCATTCCAGAATGATGTCGGTGCCGTCGGGACGGCGCACACTCAAAGCAGTGTAGATGTCAGGCAATGCCTCGCCGTCGGGAAACGTCACGTCGACGACAGCGCCAATGATTTGCGATATTTTACCTTTCAGTTCCATATACTATCTTATATGCGTATTTATTTACAAAAATTGCGGTGCAAAGTTACGAATAAATATTCATCCGTCGAAAAAAAAATATCCCCATGGCCATTTTTTAACATTTAGGCAGCATAATGCCCGCGGCAGACGGCTGTCTGCCATTGGACAAAGAGCTGTTGATTAGCCCCTGCCGAGGTCCTAACCGAGCATATTCTTCGTTTGTTCTTCTATCGCTCCTTCTTTCTATCAACCATAGAAGAGCGATAGAAGAACAATAGGTAAACGATAGCGGAACATCGTTATTTGGCACCTTTCCTTCGGTTGCATTCGCGGCACAGCATCTGGCAGTTGTCGGCCACGGTGCGGCCGCCGTCGTGCCACGGGGTGATATGGTCGGCCTCCATCTGCTCGATGGCGAAGTGCTTTCCGCATACGGGACAGATACCCAGCTGGCGCTCATACACTTCGCGTTTGGTGTTGTCGTCGAAAGCACGCAGGTCGAGGTGCCGTTCGTCGTGGTCGAGGACATACTCGTAGATTCCCTTTTTTCGCTGCACGTCGCTGTCCTGCATCAGGCGTGCCACCTCTTCCTCCAGTTTATGTGCGTCGAGGTCTCTGTCGTGGTGCAGGCGGTAGAGGGTGCCCCAATCCACACCCTTCATCTCCTTGCGGTATTTTGGAAAGATGGCCTTCACCCAGCTGATTACGTTGCTGAAATGGTTCCACAGCGCTACAGCGTTGCCGTCGTGCTGGTGCTTGGCCATATAGGGCTCGATGTTGCCGTCGCTTATCCATCGGATGGCTGTCTCGAGGTAGGCCTGCCGGTTCACCTCGCCGCTAACATACTTGCTGGCCATGTTGTAGGCCGCACAGTTGCCCTTGCTGAAGTAGCGCTTGGCGTCGGCCAGCCACGAACCGGCATATACGGCGTTGCGCAGTTCCTGCTCGGTCAGTTCCTCACCGGCGATATTGATGGTTTTGAACCATTTGAGTTTCTCGCTGTCGGTGCCGGAGCAGAGGTACACCTGCAGTTCATAGTCGAGTATCTGCTGCTGCTCGTCGTCGGCGAGGTTGTGGAAATAGCGGAACATATAGGCGAAGTCGCCCGTCACATACTGGCAGATGCTGATGGTGCGCTGCTGCCCGTCGATAATCTCGTAGGTGCCGTCCTCACGAACAGCCCAGTACATGACATTGAGCGGGAAGCCCTGCGTGAGTGTCTCAATGACAGCGTCGCGCTGCTTGTCCTTGTATACAAACTCCCGCTGGTAGGGTGGGCGTACATCCAGTTTTCCGCCGTAAGCGCGGACGCCGTCTTCGGCATTATCGACGTAGTCTTTCACAAGGTCGCGGACCTTGATTTGGTGTAGCTTTATCTCCATGGTTATTAATTGTTTTCTGATTCTGCGGCCATCGGCATGGGTGTTTCTTCGTCTACTGCGTAAGGTATCGGGCGGCGACGGATAGCTATCCTGCTATATTTTTGTACGCCATTTATAATTGGCTTTGCCAAATCTAACTCAGAATCGCTCCCATTATTAAACTCGCCAACAATCTCGAATTGATCTGGATTATACTTATCAAGGAATGTTATAGGCACACCCATAATTCCAAAATAATCTTTTGGAATATCAGAAGTCTTGTCAACATTTATTGCATCATAAGTATCATATTTTTGATATTCTTCTGGAGAATACTGTTTGAACAAGATCAATTCTTCATCTTGTTTCGGAATTTTTAAATTTGTAAACCAGTTGACGCCAGACACTCTTATCATTCCTTTTCTATGATCGCCTGCTGTTGCCGTGTCCTCATAATTGCTAATAAAATGACCTGCGCCCCCCTTGAATCCATAACCAAGCCACATTTTATTTTCTTTAATCAATGGAAAAATTTCCTTGTACTTTATCGCATTTTGATGGCCAATGATAATGAACTTCTTGTCGTATTCAATCAGTTGAGCCACATACTCTCTAAACAGAGAGAACGGAGGATTGGTTACCACAATGTCTGCTTGTTTAAGTAGTTCGATGCATTCCTGTGAGCGGAAATCACCATCGCCATGCAGATAATTAATGCCTATCTCTTCAGGGTCGGGAACCCGGTTGCCGTTATGGTCACCAGTGTACTCAAGCCAGATGGCACGCTCCGAGTCATGTTGACTGAAGAGGTCTCGTTCCTGGTTTTTGTAGCAGGTTGTAATAAGCTTCTTTAGGCCCAGCTGCTCGAAGTTGTAACTAAAATAGTGGAAGAAATTGCTGACACGAGGGTCGTCGCAATTACATAGCACCGTCTTTCCGCGAAAATGTTCGCGATAGTGCTTCAGTTCGTTTTCAATGTCTACAAGTTGTGTGTAAAACTCATCCTTTTTTGCTTTCTTTGCATCACGAAAGCTTTTCTTTTCTGCCATATTTGATAGCATTTATGCATTGCTATCAAACACAACACGAAAAATGGGGCGAACCTCATCTACCGCATTCGGGAAAAGCGTAGGAATCTATAAACCCTTACCACAATAGACTCAGTCCACACCCATTGGTGGGACATTGCTATTACTGTGGTAAGGAGCATCCTCGCTCCATGCGATTATTATTCGTGACTATTCAATCAAGTTTCCTACGCTTTTTTGAATGCGAATAATAGTAATGCTTTGTTATTATTTACAGCCCGTCAACTCGCGATGGGCCAATATGTCTTTTCGAGGTGCAAAATTACATATTTTTCCCGACACCGACAAAAAATATTGTCAATTTCAGAAATAGCATGTGGCGTTGGCTGGCGCTAATCACCACCAGACATCTATCTCGTTGCCCTCGTTATCTTCATAATAATAATACGTGGAGTGGCTGTAGCCTCCATGTCCACGTATCCCGCTGCGCTCGAAGGAACTGCCCTCCAGGTCAGCAAGGGTATAGTCTGCCGTATCAGTACCTGTGGCATCCTCGAAATCAGCGTCCCGGAGCCATGCTTCCGTGAAATTGACATCGGTCAGGTTACAGCCGGAGAAATCGGCACAGCTCAGGAATGCATTCTCGAAATTGCAGCCCGTAAGATCCTGACCTGAAAAAACGGCGCCAAACAGTTCGGCGTTCGAGAAGTCGTGCCCCCGAAGCGTATCGGCATCCACCGTCATCAGCACCTTTCCTTCAAAGTCTTTTATTTCTATCATTATGGCAGCTTTTCGTAAACAAATGCAAAATTACTAATAAATATCCAACTGGCAAAAAAAAGTTGCCGCCGCAGGCGGAAGGCCTGCGGCGGCAACTATACTAACGCATTAACACGTTGACGCGTTAACACATTGTTACTTGATTCTCATCTTGTAGAACGAGCGGTAGACGAACACAAGGGCTATCAGCAGGAAGACCACGCCGAACCAGGGGGCTATGCCTCGGAAGCCTTCGCTGATGGCAATCTCCATAGCCAGCACGCCGAAGAGGGTGGTGAACTTGATGATGGGGTTCAGGGCCACGGAGCTGGTGTCCTTGAAGGGGTCGCCCACAGTGTCGCCCACGACGCTGGCGTCGTGCAGCGGGGTGCCCTTGGCTTTCATGTCGACCTCGACAACCTTCTTGGCGTTATCCCAAGCACCGCCGGCATTGGCCATGAAGACGGCCTGGAAGAGACCGAAGACGGCAATCGAGATGAGGTAGGCGATGAAGAGGCAGACGGCGTTCTGACCGCCGATGCTCTCGGGGCTCGACAGGCAAGCAAAGGCGAGGGCGAAGCAGAAGATGGCGATGAAGATGTTGATCATGCCACGCTGGGCGTAGTTGGTGCAGATCTTGACCACTTCCTGGCTCTTCTCAATGTCGGCCTTCTTGGGAGCGTTGGGGTCGAGCTTGATATTGTCCTTGATGTACTCGACGGCACGGTTGGCACCGGTGGTGACAGCCTGCATCGAGGCGCCGGTGAACCAGTAGATGACGCAGCCACCGAGGATGAAGCCAAGGATGCTGTAGGGGTTGAGCATATTGAGGATACTCTCGGGCTCGATGCCGAGGGTCTTCTGAATCATAAGGATGAGACTGAAGATCATGGTGGTGGCACCCACAACGGCGGTACCGATAAGCACGGGCTTGGCGGTAGCCTTGAAGGTGTTGCCGGCGCCGTCGTTGGCCTCGAGGTAGTATTTGGCTTTCTCGAAGTCGGGCTTGAAGCCGAATTCGCTCTCGACCTCCTTGGTGGTCTTCTCGACGTCATCCTCGATGAGGCTCAGCTCGTAGACGCTCTGGGCGTTGTCGGTCACAGGACCGTAGCTGTCGACGGCGATGGTCACAGGGCCCATGCCGAGCATACCGAAGGCCACAAGGCCGAAGGCGAAGATGCTGTAGTAGGTGCCGAAGACGGGCTCGATGCCGAAGGCGGTGGAGGCGAAGTAGGCAATGACCATCAGCACGAAGAAGACCATGCCGGTCCAGAAGCCGCCCATGTTGCCGGCCACAAGGCCGCTGAGGATATTCAGGCTGGCGCCGCCCTGCTCACTGGCCTTGACGACCTCTTTGACGTGCTTCGAGGTGGGGGAGGTGAAGAGCTTGGTGAACTCGGGGATGAGGGCTGCACCGAGG
>JAEEGL013725557.1_pt1 | contig 38686 bp, 28 predicted proteins | sample 9134231 | NCBI WGS metagenome assembly JAEEGL01 (sample SAMN16246548, study PRJNA631951) | gut metagenome | biome: gut microbiome; feature: rumen; material: fiber-attached | host: Bos | place: Iran: Karaj | collected 2018-10 | reverse complement strand
CTCTTAACCTTTGTTCCCTCAAACATTTTCTCCACAGCCTCTTTGATCATGGACTTGTTTGCTTCGGGATGTACGAGGAAAGTATATTTCTTCTCCATCATGCCTTCCATACCCTTCTCGGTAAGTACAGGCTTGAGGATAACGTCATAGTATTTGATATCAGCCATTATGCGTACACCTCCTCAATCTTGGCAACAGCGTCCTTTGTGAGGACAAGCTTCTTTGCCTTTACAACGTCGTATACATTAAGTGTATCTACGTTTGTTGTGTCGATCTTCTCAACGTTTCTCGCAGAAAGAACAACATTTGCATCGTTGTTTGCGATAACTACGAGGCCGCTTGTTACATCAAGCTTACCCATAACGTTTACGAAGTTCTTTGTCTTAATGTCATCGAACTTAAGCTCGTCAACAACAACGATCTTAGAATCCGTAACTTTGCTTGTAAGTGCGCTCTTAAGAGCTGCTCTCTTTTCCTTCCTGTTGAGCTTGAAGGAATAATCTCTGGGAACGGGAGCGAATACAACTCCGCCGCCTTTCCACTGGGGAGCACGGATCGAACCCTGACGGGCATGTCCTGTACCCTTCTGTCTCCAGGGCTTCTTGCCACCGCCGGATACCTCCGAACGGGTCTTTGCCTTCTGAGTGCCCTGTCTTAAATTAGCAAGCTGCTGTACCACTGCCAGGTGTACCAGATGCTCATTGATCTCTACACCGAACACTGCATCATTAAGATCGATGGTACCAACTTCCTTGCCTTCCATATTTACAACAGATACTGTAGCCATCTTTTAACTTCCTCCTTCCACTTAAGCCTCTGCCTTGGAGGTCTCTTTGATGGTGATCAGAGCTTTCTTAGCTCCGGGCACTGCACCTTTGACCAGCAGCAGGTTCTTATCTGCGTCCACACGTACCACTTCCAGATTCTTAACCGTCACCTGAACGCTGCCCATGTGTCCGGCCATTCTCTTACCCTTGAACACCTTGGAAGGTGAGGAGCAGGCACCGTTTGAGCCTGCATGGCGGTGATACTTTGAACCGTGAGCCATGGGTCCTCTGGACTGGCCGTGGCGCTTGATCGCACCCTGGAAGCCCTTACCCTTGGTAATAGCGGTAGCATCTACCTTATCGCCGTTTGCAAAGATATCAGCCTTGATCTCCTGTGCCAGGCTGTATTCCTCTGCGTTCTCAAAACGGAACTCTCTTAAGTATCTCTTTGCGGAAACTCCAGCTTTCTTGAAGTGACCCTGAGCAGCCTTGTTAGCACCGTGGCGGTGAACTATCTCTTTGCTGCCGGCCTTATCCTTGTTCACGATACGCTCCTTCTTCTCGCCGAAGCCTACCTGAACTGCGGAGTAACCGTCGTTCTCAACCGTCTTAACCTGGGTTACCACACAGGGGCCAGCTTCAAGTACGGTTACGGGAACAAGACTTCCGTCCTCTTTAAAGATCTGTGTCATACCGATCTTTGTTGCCAGTATTGCTTTCTTCATTTCATTCCCTCCTTTGTTTCTACTAAAGCGGTACGTCCTCATGGGCCGTACATAAAGTTAGTAGAGGTTTTTTAATTTACTTCATCTTTACGTCTACGTAGACACCTGCAGGCAGATCCGTCTTCTGCATAGCCTCAACAATCTTGGGGCTGGCATTGTGGATGTCGATCAGGCGCTTGTGGGTGCGCTGCTCGAACTGCTCACGGCTGTCCTTGTACTTATGTACCGCACGCAGAATGGTAACTACTTCCTTTTTGGTAGGAAGGGGTACCGGTCCGCTTACCACTGCACCGCTCTTCTTTGCGGTATCAATGATCTTCTTTGCGGATGCATCCACCAGCTGGTGGTCATAAGCCTTCAGAATAACTCGCATCTTCTGTCCTGTTGCCATAAAAAAAGTCTCCTCTCTGTTTAAATTACAAGCGGCGACTGTACACTCTCCCGTGTGTGTCATCCCTTTTCTTTGATAAAAGCTCAAAATGAGCTGTTTATATGGCACTACACGTCGTTTCTGCCTTAAGGCAGACTGCTTTTAGTACAGTGACTTGTCGTCATGATGATTGACATTCGCTCCACGAAATAACCCGCGGCCCCTTTCAAGGCCTGCGGCAACCTCCGCTTCTCAGCTATCATGCCACAGCAAGGGGTAGTATACACTATCACCAAAAATAATGCAAGTATTTTTTTACATTTTTTTCTAAAGACGCGGGGACAATCCTTTTGTCTTCATTTTTGAGGACATGTGAGGACGCGGGGAGGTCCCTGCTGTCCTCATTTTATTTATGCGTATAAGCAGTCAGGCATGGATCACGGACCGCATATGGAGGAGCATAGAGGCTCTTGAGACTGCTATATATATCCCAGAAATGCGAAGCCCGGACGGCTGAGCAAGGGAGATATGAGGAATGGATTCCGAATATCGACCGGTTTCGGACGGTATCATAAAGCCCGGGCAGGCTCATAGAGCCTCTTGGCGACGGAATCGAGCGTGTCCGTGATCATGCATGATGCGTTACGCATTAAGGAAAGAGTGACGACAGCAGGGACCGTCCCCGTGTCCTCTTTTGGGAATGAGTGAAGACAGCAGTGACCGCCCCCGTGTCCTCTTTCCCAAACAAAAAGAGGCCCGGGAAAATTTCCCGGGCTTCCTTGATTCATGCTTTTTTATGTACTTTATCGAATGTAGCCAGGATATCCTTATCCGGCTCCTTTGTGGCAAGACTTACTATTACTATGCAGATAAGGCTGACAGGGAAGCCCAGTGCCAGTGAATAGAGGCCTGTGGTGCTGCCAAGGGTAGCTCCGCCAACAAAAGGTATATAGTCCCATATGATAACGGTAAGCGCACCGCTGATCAGTCCGGCAACGGCTCCCGGAAGGTTTGTCCTTCTCCAGAAGAGGCTCATCAGCACCAGAGGACCGAAAGCCGCTCCCAGGCCTGCCCACGCATCAGACACCAGCGTCATGACCGAGGAGTCGGGATCAAGGGCTATGATATATGCCACTACCGCTATCACTACTATTGCTATACGGCTTAAGTTAAGGACAGTCTTGTCATCAGCATCTTTCTTTATAACGCCCTTGTAGATATCCTCTGCAATGGCAGAGGCACTGACCAGAAGCTGTGAATCCGCGGTCGACATGATGGCTGCCAGGATACCGCAGAGGAAGATACCTGCTATCAGGGAAGCATGGATATCTTCAACGAATATTCTCTTGATCATTTCTATAAATATACGCTCGGTTCCTGCTTCCATGATGGAATCAAAATTCATGAACGCACGTCCCACAACACCGATCACGCAGGCAAATACCAGTGAAAGGGTTACCCAGCTTATAGCCACTACCTTTGACTTGCCCATCTCCTTCTCATCCTTGACCGCCATGAAACGCACCAGGATGTGGGGCATGCCGAAGTAGCCAAGTCCCCAGCCGAAACCGGAGATAATGCTGGTCGCCGTGGTACCGGTAAAGAGGCTGGTGAAAGCGCCTGTATTCTCAACGCCGTTATCAACGAGTCCCTGTGTAACAGTCAGGCCCTGTCCGTTCATTATGGCCAGAGCTGCAATAGGTACTGCAAGCAGAGCCACGATCATAAGTGTTCCCTGTATAAAGTCCGTAGTACATACGGCCTTGAAACCTCCCATGAAGGTATACGCCAGTATAACGACGGCACCGATTGAAAGAGCCAGTGTATAATCAATGCCGAACACGCTGCCGAAAAGCTTGCCGCCTGCCGCAAAAGCAGATGCGGTATAAACTACAAAGAAGAAAGCAATGATTATAGAAGAAACAGTCATCAGTATCTTCTTTTTATCCCCGTAGCGGTTCTCAAAGAACATGGGCAGGGTCACGGAATTGCCTGCCAGTATGGTGTATCTGCGGAGAGGTGATGCCACGATTATCCAGTTTAATGCGGTACCCACCAGCAGTCCCAGAGCCACCCAGCCGTCACCGGATATACCCGAAAGGAATATTGCTCCGGGAAGTCCCATGAGCAGCCAGCCGCTCATATCGGAAGCCTGTGCGGAAAGCGCTGCCACAAAGCCTCCCAGCGATCTGCCGCCAAGGAAATAGTCCTCGGAATTAGTGTTCTTTTTGCTGTAGAGTGCTCCTATCCCCACCATCATCGCCAGATAGAGGATAAAAGCGATCAATAGCCATACATTCATCTTTTTAACACTCCTTTTCTTTGATCGGGTACCGGTCCGCTTATAGCCCATGACCGTCCCAAAAACACAAAAATCTTATCATAAACTGTAAATTCTTGCAAATTAAAAAACAGGCGCTTAGCGCCTGTCCGGTATATTCCATTATATAGCTGTTCTACTCCACCAGTCCGGAAAGGGATCTCTGCGCCATGGCCACCATCAGCTCACGCCCCGATGAGGAACTAAGGTATTCCTGCGCAGTGGTAATATCCGTAAGCATCTTATTTAAAGAAGCGTTTGTATCATCATTCTTCATCAGATCACTCAGAAGATCATTATCGTCATCATCCTCCGAAGATATACTGAATACCCGGTCCAGCAGATCAGGATCATCCGTAAAGGCATTCACCAGATCGGAGGATATGGTATCGGCACTGAGCGCATTCTTAAGGACTGCGCTGATCTGTTTTTCACTGAGTGCAACTGCTTCGTTACCGGCAGAAGCCTCTGTCGCAGCGGGCATATGCTTTGCAGCCAGTTCCGCAAGGACATCACTGAACTTAGGCCCCTCACTGCGGTCTTCTCCCAGTGTGGCGGGCCTGTCCGTGCGCCTGGTGCTGTTTAAACGGCGAAGCGCCGCCGCATCTACACCGGCCTGGCGATATAAACTTGAAGACAGTTCGCTGACGTTCAAATCTTTATCTCCTTAAAGCATATCATCCTTCTATATTATATCGGCAAAAGATCACTAAATCTTAAGATGCTTCCCAGCGTCCGGTCGCGCCGCAGGGGAGCACATAATCGCCGCCCTCCAGCTTAAGCCCCAGCTCATCAGCCAGTACACTGCCGCCGCGCTTTTCGCCTATCGCCTTTTTGAGCATATATTTAAGAACTGCAGGTTGCAGTCCCGTGGTGTACGAATTGATAAGGAAGAAAAGCGGTTCATCCGAAAGCAGCGCCGCTGCTTCGCAGACCAGCTTATATACACATTCCTCCAGTTTCCAGACTTCCCCTCCGGGTCCCCTGCCGTAAGAAGGCGGATCCATCAGAATGGCGTCATAGCGGTTGCCTCTTCTGGCCTCACGTTCTACAAATTTAAGACAGTCATCCACCAGCCAGCGTGTGCGCTCAGTGGGTATGCCGGAAGCTGCAGCATTTTCCTTAGCCCATCCCACCATGCCTTTAGCCGCGTCCACATGGGTCACATGGGCGCCGGATGCCGCCAGGGCACAGGTTGCTCCTCCGGTATATGCAAACAGATTGAGAGCCTTTATCTGCCGGCCATCCTTTACTGCCGCTCTTACCTTTTCGCTCATCCAGTCCCAGTTGGCTGCCTGCTCCGGGAAAAGTCCTGTATGTTTAAAAGCAAAGGGTTTCAGATTAAACTTAAGCGCCGGTATCTCCTCATCCGGAAGCCTGTAGCTGATGCTCCACTCTTCCGGCAGGTCGATAAACTCCCATTCGCCGCCGCCCTTGTTGCTGCGGTGATAATGGGCGTTCTTCTTTTTCCAGCCCGGATGCTTATGATCGCTGGGCCATATCACCTGCGGATCCGGGCGCACTAAAATATAGCGCCCCCAGCGCTCCAGTTTCTCACCGTCACCTGTATCAAGTACACTGTATTCTTTCCAATTATCTGCTGTCCACATGAGCCGTATTATACCTTAATTTACATAAAATAGCAACGGCGGCCTGAAAGCCGCCGTGCATACCATATTGTTTATCATTACTTTCCGTAAACGGAATTATAAGCCGGGCACTTATGCGGCATGCCCGGTCCATACTGGCAGCGCGGGCAGTCAAAGCACTTCGCATAAGACGCCCCGTCAAGCACGGCTTCGCAAAAGGCGGGATCAGCCAGAACTGCGCGCCCCAGATCCACCGTATCAGCCAGATCATTCTCTATAAGATATTTAACCTGCTCCGGCGTATTGATGCCGTTTACGCAGGATACGGGAATACGGCCTTTAAAATGCTCGTGGAAACGTACTCCCAGTGCACAGAACTTATTATAATGACCTTCCTCTTCCTTAACAGTGGGATCCTCCCAGTCGATCCCTGTAGATACCTGCAGATAATCGCAGCCGGCCTTAACATATTCCTCCGCCACCGATATGGCCGTCGCCACATCAGGCTCGATACCTGTGGTCCTTACGGATATAATGAAATCTTCGCCGCATTCCTTACGTACGGCGCATATTATCTCTGCTCCGAAACGCGCCCTGTTCTCATCGCTGCCGCCGTACTCATCTGTACGGAGATTGGTCTTTTTTGCGGCAAACTGGTTTATGAGATAGCCATGGCAGCCATGGAGCTGCACACCATCATAGCCCGCTTTCTTCGCCCGCACTGCCGCGCTGACAAAGCTGTCCTGCATATCATGGATCTCTTCCGTGCTCATCTCTTTTGAAAGCACTTCCGGGTTACGCGTGGGCACCGCACTGGGACCGATCGCCGGTCCGCACTGGGGATTGGCTGTGATCCCGGTATGATTTAGCTGGATGATGACCGTCGCGCCGTATTCATGACAGGCTGCCGTGATGGCTTTATGCCCGTCGATCTGCCCATCTTCCCACAGTCCCATGTGGTTCTTTGCAAATCTTCCGCCGGGAGTCACGGCAGTAGCTTCCACACAGATAAGACCGCAGCCATGCGCAGCCCTTTCACGGTAATGCTCTATATGCTTATCCGTAACCTTCCCGTCCTCACCTGCATAGTCGAATTTGACCGTAGGTGCCATGGTAAGCCTGTTCTTTACAACGGTTTTATTGATCTTTATGGGATCGCTCACTCTCGCCATCTTATCCTCCTGCCGGGCCCTGCCCCTCCGGTAAACTATTGTTTTTATTTCCAATGATAGTATACTTTATATTCATGGATAAATCTATACCTGCAAAACTTCATCTCGGTGATAAAATGCTTAGGTCCGATATCATCCCTCCGGGAATATCCGGCATCGGGGACTGGGCTTATGCGCACTGCAGCTGCCTCAAACAGCTGGCGCTGCCTGATACCGTCTGTAATCTGGGCAAGGAAGTTTTCCTGGGATGCACTCAGCTTGAACATGTATACTGCTACAGCGGGGAGGACTTCAGTTTTGAAACCCTGCCGGCTGAGAAAGATGCCCCTGCCCACCAAAAGGCCCGGCTCAACGCCCTGGCACTTAAGCATTTTACCGATCCCCTGTCAGCTATTATCTGTGAAAAAGGGAATGACCGAGATCAATTACAGACATGGGATAAATGCTGCCTTGAATTTCTTGCCTCTCCCGACGAAAAGGGTTTTGATCCTTTCCTGGCCGGTGGCGAAGAAGATTACGGCGATAATGACGAACAGTTATCTTCATATATAAATAAAAAAAGACGCCTCAAAGCATATATCATATATACCAGACTTATGTCCGCTGCTGCCGGCTCTCTTCCTATGGATAATGAAACACAGGCGCTCTGCTATAATATATTCGGCTCCAGCCCCGGGGCCTTGCCGCTGTTAAACGACATAAACTCACACTGTACTGCTGCTGCGGATATCTATAAAAAAGCAGGACTCCTTAACACAGAAGCCCTGCCGGATATACTTGCATCGCTTGATCCCGACCGTATAGAAATGCGTGCGGCACTGATCAGCGGATCTTCAGACAGTTTATTAAGCGGTCTGGTCATCTGATCCGCCGGATCATCTTCTCCCGCTCTGGAACATTTTCAGATCCTCATTTAGTTTCTTATCATCTATCTTTCTCTTGACCTTATAAACAAGGAATGCGCAGATATAAGTAAATATGACATAGGCTGCAAAGCCCGCGTAAACCCAGAAATATCCTTCAAACCATTTGCAGACAAAAGAGAGACCTGTATATATTGCCGTACAGATCAGCATTCCTGCGATCTCCTTAAGCCCCAGGTTATCCGCCTCATCAAAATCCCATAACAGATAAACCTGAATATAGCAGATGATATAGCAGGCAACGATCATCTCCGCCATATGCAGTATCTCCGCATCCGTCCTGCCCGTGCATAATCTGAACACGCTGTAAAAGAAAAGCTGCGTAAAGAAATACAGGCAGGCCTTAAATTCTATCCCTATCTCTCTGGTGAGGATCCTCTCAAATAAGGTGATCTTCTTTTTATCCTTCACGCCGGCCTCCTTTCAGGATGCGCCTGAACTCAGAGGCGTAGGTCCTGGAAATGATTATATGTTCACCGTTTATCATAGTCGCATCTATCCTGTTTGATGAAAGGGCCTTCAGCCGCTCCACCTTGTCGATATTGATCATCATGGACTTGCTGCACCGGAAAACTCTGTCATCCTCCAGCTCCTCTTCCAGCCTGGCCAGCGAGCCGTCCAGCCGCACCACATCATTTATCGTATACGCAAAAGTCTTATCATCCACCGTCTCTATATAAAGGATATCATCAAGGACGAGACATACCGTCTCGTCCCCGACCTTCCCGCAGATCTTCACATCATCGGCGCCTATGGCGTCCAATATCCTTTTGATCTTAGGTGTCTTTTCCCTGTATCTTACGATGACCTCATCCTCACCGGAGGAGATATGCTGAATATCTATTCTCATGATATGTATAATACCATATATGAGGCATAAATGTCATTCTGCGGTTGAATAGAAGGGGCCTTAACTTGCCAAGTCCCTCTTAAGATATACCGCATATGTTGATGCCAGCGCTGCGATGGTAACAGCAGCCGCTATAGGGATGCTGTACTCCGGCGCATCAATACCTGCAAAGATCTCCGATGCATTTGTAAATGAGAAGGGCTCCACAAAGAGATAATCCTTCATATCCGGTACCACACGGCCTGTGATATCGCTGACATATAAGACCAGCGCTATGCCAAGCCCTACTCCCATGCGGTTGCGCTGGGACACAGCCGATACCAGAAGCGCCAGGGACGCCACTTCTACATTCATAAAGAGCATGCTGAACAGAAATCTTATCAGCTCTTCCCACAGAACGTCTTCACCCAGGCATACAAAGCCCATTACATAAAAGACACCGCAGATCACCGTAAACAGTATCAGGTTCACAATGACTGCCAGGCACTTGGAAGTAACCACTTTCCATCTCGATACCGGCAGTGAATATAAGAATTCACCGGTATGTCCGTCCTCTTCCTTCGACAGCATGCACGAAGCCAGGAAGGCTGCGAACATCGCACTGCCAAGGCCGTGTACCGTACCCACCTCCGTTGCAAAGAAGCCTGCCAGGGTGGCAATGCTTAAGGTGCTCATGCCGAAAGCTTCCGAAAAGGCTCCCATGTTAGAGAAGCTGTCCGCCATCTCCATCACGTCACCTTCCATGCTCCTGTACATCATCACGCAGATAAACCCCAGCCCTCCGACAGTCAACGCCCAGATCAGCAGGCTTTTCAGATTAAGTTTCAGTTCCTGTTTAAAAATAGCTGACATCTTATGCTTCCTCCTTTCCATCATAAAAGTGCATGAACAGATCTTCCAGTGAAGGCTCCTCTATGCAAAGGTTCTCTATCTTCTTTTTTGACAGCTCCGATATCAGTTCGTTGATATCGCCTTTAAATACATATTCCTTATGTTCCCCGTCCGCGGTAAGCTTTACATTTTTTACGGAAGTCTCCAGCAGTTCCTCTACCTTTGCCAGTTTTATCAAATGTCCCTCTCTCATCACTGCCGCACGGTCGCAGTATCGGCTCACTTCCGAAAGCACATGGGTGGATAGCATGCAGGTCGTCCCCTTATCAACGTATTCCTTTATCAGTTCAAAAAAGATATTCTGCATCAGGGGATCAAGTCCGCTGGTAGGCTCATCAAAGATAAAGAGCTTCGGCTTATGCTGCATGGCGCAGACTATGCTTACCTTCTTTCTGTTACCAAGGGAAAGCTCTTTGATCTTTTTTCCCGTATCCAGCTTGAGTCTCTCGCAGAGCATTTCTGCCTCCGCCCTGCAGTCCTGCCCTCTCACTTCCGCTGCGTACTTTATCACTTCCGACACCTTCATGGCCGGATAGAAAAGTGCTTCCGAAGGCATGTATCCCACTTCCTTAAGGATCTTCTCATGCTCCTTCACGCTGTCCATTCCCAGGATGTTTATGCTGCCGCTGTTGAATCTTAAGAATCCCAGCATCGATCTGATGGTGGTGGATTTGCCGGCGCCGTTAGGCCCGATGAACCCGAAGATCTCTCCCTTCATCACATCAAAACTTATATCCGAAACCCCTCTCTTCTTTCCGTAGGTCTTGGTCAGGTTTTTAATGCTTATGACATTTTCCATACAACGCTCCTTTCATAAAAAACATTCAACGCTTTTTGCTCTTGAAATATATTTAACACATAAAAAAAGCGGGAACAACAGGTGTTCCCGCAAGTGACACTAAACAGCCCCCAAGCTGCACAATTCAGTATTTCTTTACCGTCACGGAAAGCTTTCCTTTCTTTGTCTCTCCGTTTATCTGTACAAAGTCAAAACGTCCGAAGCCCCTGACTGTTATGGTATCCCCCTCCTGCGGCGATGCTTCGGGGCTTGTACAGGTGCGGCCGTTCCTGAATACCTTATCCGTTACGAACAGATCTTTTGAATCCCCGCGTGAAAGATGCCAGATCCTGGCTATGATGCTGTCCAGCCTTAATGAATTCATAGTCACGACCACTTCCTCCGGCTCCCTGCGGAGTACATCAGGCACGGTGCTGCAGCGCAGGCATTTCACAGGAGTATGTCTTACCTTCTCCAGATTTGCCGCGATATAATCAGCCATCTCCTCAAGCACAAAGACATAAGCTGTCTTGTCCGCCACGATGATATCGCCCAGCACATCCCTCTCAAGCCCCAGATTCATGATCGCCCCAAGATAATCACGATGCCCCAGTTCTTCCGCAAACTTCTCCTGCTTAGCCTTTATATTAAGTATGGCTATAGGGAAATCTTCCTCATATCCCATCTGCTCCGGATCACCAAAGCGCACCACCACGCGTTCACAGCCTTCAATTCCGCCAAAGAGTTTTATCTGCGTTTCCGCTGCCACCTGATAAGCCAGCGCCGCTCCGGAAGGCGAATGGAAAGAAGTATAAACAAAGCTTCCGCTCCGTTCTGCCCGGATCGAAAGCTCCTTAAAACGTTTCAATGTCTGTTCGTTTTCTGTCATTGCACTAATTATCAAAGCCAGTTAAGCAGGCCTTCCAGCCCCTGTTCTTTATATATCTCTTTGTAGAAAGATGCTTCTTCACCGATCAGCGAATCGATGACCTTCATGCCCAGCAGTTCCACCGGCGCCTTATCATCATTCATGATCAGATCCCCGCCTTCATACTTCTCCATTGAATCAGCCACACGTCCCATCATCCTGTTTAAGTCGGATGCTTCTTCCTTAAGTCTGTCCTCTTCAAAACGCTTAAGGCAGGCTGCATCAGTGAAAGCATAAAGCTCGCGGTTACTGCTGCCGGCCACATCCACGGTATATACATTATCAAATACAGAGGCAATGGTATCTGCCAGATACTGTGTGATATCTCCTTCCTCACCGCTGCGCATGTTCATATTGACTACCATCACGCCGTCATCATTGAGATGCTCCTTGACCAGGCTGAAGAATTCCACGGAGCTCATCTGGAAAGGGATAGTGATATCCTGATAAGCATCCACCATGATAACATCATACTTCTTATCATCCGCATTCAGATAAGCACGGCCGTCATAGGTGACCACAGGGATATCTTCCGATAATTCAAAGTATTCCCTTGCCAATTTGGTTATGCTCTCATCGATCTCCACGCCGGTCGTATTCATGTTATCAAAATAACGTTCACACTGTGTGGCAAAGGTTCCGGTACCCATGCCCAGTATCAGTGTATCCAGTTTATCCTTTTCCTTTACTCCCGCCATGAAAGGCGCAGCCATGGCGTAATCATAATACATGCCTGTCAGTTCCTTCTCCCTGCGGTATACGCTCTGCACACCAAAGAGCACATTGGTGGAAAGAACCACTTCCCTGTCATTCTCATAGACCTGCAGATAATTGTATACGGATTCGCCCTCATAGCTCAGATCGTCCTGCCAGAAAGCAAAGCTTCCGTTATGTCCGAATATGCAGCAGATCACAAAAAGCACTGCGGAAACCGGCATCTTTTTTACGAATATCTTCTCTGTTATGAAATAGACAAAAGCCAGTGCCAGAAGTATCCCCGCAAATATAAGGAAAGTTATGGCTGTTCCGACCGCAGGTATGGATACAAAGGTAGGCACAAAGGTTCCTATGATGGAGCCGATAGTATTGGCTGCGTTAAGCCTGCCCACTACGGTACCGCTCTCGTCCATGCTGCTGACAGTATATTTGACCAGCGAAGGCGTGACCGTCCCCAATAAAAACAGCGGGAATACAAACACCACCATACAGGCCGCAAAAGCCGCGATTATCAGGAAGTTGCTGTTGATGGAAAATATAAGCGCCACCGCAATGCCGGTTATCATGTATTTTCCCAGTACCGGGATAGCAGCTATCCATATGGCGGCGATTATTATCCTGCCATATAATTTATCCGGATCGGGATTCTTATCCGCGCTCCTTCCGCCGTACAGATTTCCCAGCGCCATGGCGATCATGATGGTACCTATGATAATAGTCCATACTATCTGGGAAGACGAAAAATACGGGGCTAAAAGCCTGCTGGCACCAAGTTCCACCGCCATGACGCTCATCCCCGCAAAAAACTCCGTAAGATAAAGATAAAACTTATTCTTTAATATTTTTCTTTCTTTCATATCAGCTCCGGAAAACGGAAAAAACAATATCCGACTTTCCCTGCACCTCCGCTCTGTAATACTTTTCTATCGTGAACAGCATATCCTCCACATGCCCCGACGCCTCGCCGCTCTTTAAGGCATTCACTATATCCGGCGGGAATATGGCAAATCCCGCTATGGCATCCGATAAGGGTACGCCCTTTTTAACAGTATTTGCAGCCATTAATACCTTTTTCCTCAGCGCTTCGTTACGAAGTGATCTTGCACTGAATTCCAGTCCCTTCGCCACCTCTGCCCCGCAGGAATAGAATATCCCCATATTTGAAGCAAAATCCGCCAGCTCCGACTTTAATACCATCTTGCCTACTATCGGAAGCTTTATCAGCACATTTCCCACAAAGGCAGAATACCTGCTCATGCCTTTAACACCCTGGGGCACTATGACAAGCGCGGCAATAAATCCTATTATCGCCGCGGATATCATTATGGCAAGCGGTACGGCTTTATACACCACAGCCACCGCAAAGAGCGAAACGATAAATACTATCACCACGATGATGGGATAGGTTACCGCACGCTTTATCTTCCTTTCCGTATCGAGCTGCTGGTCAAAACGTTTCCCCATCCTGTCAAAGGCAGCATCAAAATGCCCTGTCTGCTCCGTCACATACACGCAGTCCACCAGCTCCGAAGTATAAATATTCTCATCCGGCCTCATAGCCTCACTTAAGCGCTGCCCCTTCAGTATTCCCTGATGGGTACGCCTGATGGCTTCGTTAAGCTGTGAGTTACTTTCATCACGCATCACGATAAAGGCTTTTTCCACATCAAAGCCCGAATGAAGCGCGTTATACATTTTGTGGCAGAACACTGCCAGTTCCTGTTTCTTTGACATGCTACGGATTATACCATATAAGTTTCAAACAATCCAATAAACTCTTCACGTATCTCTGCCTGGGGTCTGTATTCACAGACAAACTGCCGCTTAAGCTTCTTATAATCATCATTCAGTTCTTCCGCCATCAGCTGCTTAAACTCCAGGGAAAGCATCAGATCATCTATCTCGAAGATCAGCTTTCTTTCTTCCTCATCCGGTATGTGTCCTATAAACTTCTCCCATATCATGTTCTGCATCTTATCTTCTGCTTCAAGATAATAAGTCATCATACCCTTAAGGGGACGGATCACATCTGACATATATGCTTCGCTGCCGTCATGCAGAAGACAGCCCAGTATTATATCTCTTCCGTATCCGCGCTCTTTTGCCTCCAGTGCACAGGCTATGGAATGCTGTGCCACGGAATAAAAGAATCTCATATGTCCGTTGGCCCTGCAGACATGTGCCAGCGAATGGGCGATATCATAGATATCTATCATTTCCGCATCGGGTGTTAAAGGATCAAAGTGCTTGCCTGTTATCGTAGTTATATAGCTCATTATTTCTTCTCCAGTATCTCACCAAGCTGCCTGAGCAGTTTTTCGTAGTCTTTAAGCAGTGTCTCGTGATTCTTATGTATATATTCCAGATCCCCGCTCTTGGCTGCATTCTCCATATCCCTTGCCTCTTCGGAGAGCACCATGGCGCCTATGGTCTTGGCTGAACTCTTAAGGGCATGGACATTGGTCTCGTAATCCTTCCAGCTCTCTCCCTTGTACAGACCTCCGATAAGATCTTTCTTATCATCTCCGGACTTGAGAAAATCACCCAGCACTTCCAGATAGAACTCCTCGCTTCCGGCACAGTAACGCAGTCCGTCTTCCGTGGAGATCCCCAGTTCCTTAAGCCCGGCGATAACGCCGGATCCGTCTGTAATTTTATCCTTGTCGTCATCATCATCAAACTCTATCAGATGATAGCCGCCCTCTTCTTCCTTCTTATCATCACCGGCGTCAAATTCTATAAGCGTATATCCTCTGGGATCAGCGTTTTCCTTATATCCGCCGCTCTTCTTTTCTGCTTTGCCGCTTACTTCCGCCTTATCCGTCTCTTCTGCTTTGGAGGCCAGATACTTAACCAGCTTCTCTTCCAGCGCTTCCACTTCGATTGGTTTGGAAAGATAATCATCAAAGCCTGCTTCCAGATAACTTTCCTTTGCACCTACCACCGCATTTGCCGTAAGCGCGATGACCACGGTCTTTTCGGGAAGCAGTCCCTGTTCCTTTAAGTTTTTCAGGGTTTCGATCCCGTCCATCTTGGGCATCATGTGATCCAGGAAAATAATATCATACTTATTTCCCATGCATATCTTTATGGTCTCTGCGCCCGAAAAAGCTGTATCTGCCGTGATGCCGTATAGCTTTAAGAAGTTGGCGGCCACCTTTATGTTCATGGCGTTATCATCGACCACCAGCACCTTTGCCCCGGGCATCTTAAGCTGCTTCTTTGCCTCGTTCTTCTTCCTGCTTTCTATAAGCCTTTCGGTATAATTGCCTATAGGCGTTGCATCCGCTATACCCTGTTTGAGCACAAAGGAGAAACAGCTTCCCACGCCGTATACGCTCTCTACCATAAGCTCGCTGTCCATCATCTTCAAAAGCCTTGTAACGATGCTCATGCCCAGCCCGGTACCTTCTATGTTACGGTTACGCTTCTCTTCAATCCTCTCAAAGGATGCAAAAAGCTTATCCATATCTTCTTTCTTTATGCCTATACCGGTATCCTTTACACGCACCAGTATCTCTATGTCGTCACCGTCCCGTTCCTCGGTCATAAGGCTTAAGGTTACGGATCCGCTCTCAGTATACTTAACCGCATTGGTCAGCAGGTTCATGATGACCTGGGTAACACGCACGTCATCACCAAAGAGCATGGAGGGCAGCTTTTCGTCCACGTCAACGATAAATTCAAGCCCCGCATCCCTGGCACGTGCCTGGATGGAATGCACCAGATTGTTGATCATGGAGGCGGTATCATACTTAACCGCTATGATCTCCATCTTGCCATCCTCTATCTTTGAGAAGTCCAGTATGCTGTTTATCAGTGAAAGAAGTGTACGTCCCGCAGACTGTATGTTTTCCGAATAGTCCAGTATCCTGTCATCGGAGCACTCACGGAGTATCATCTCGTTCATGCCCAGCACCGCATTGATAGGCGTACGTATCTCATGACTCATCTGCGCCAGGAACTGGCCCTTTGCCCGTCCTGCGGCTATGGCCTTATCCGCAGCTTCCTTCATGCGCTGGTTTGCTTCATCCTGCCATGCTATCAGATCCGTAAGCAGACGGTATACCATTATGATACATACCAGAAATGCAGTCAGGCAGAAACCGCCGTTCAACAACACCCTGCCGAATATGTTCCAGACAGAGCTTACAACATAAACCGTAAATTTACTCTCTTCATTCCTGTGGGCGATCACCAGGCGCAGGCTCTTGTCATATTCCTTAAACAGCTTGGTGCTTTCCCCATCGGGATTTACTTCACCATAAGGAAGCGCAGAAACATTGGTGGTGGAATCCACGCTCATCTGGTATTTGCCGTAAGGATGATTTATGATATCGCCGCTGGGATCCACCAAAAAGGCAAAGCTCTTTTCCGAATAGGAACTGCCCAGTATATCCACCAGTTTATCCATATAAAAGTCTATGGCAAAAATGCCCATGAATGCGCCGGTCTCGAAGTTATATACCCGCTCCGAGATCGTGATGCAGTACAGTCCCGTCTGCTCGTCATAATAAGGCGAAGAAATACTCCAGCCTGCATCACTGTTCAGGGTATCTATATACCACTGTCTTTCTTCAACATGCCAGTCGGGTCCGCCGGTCCAGCCGTTATTCATATAAACGGTGGGATCCAGATCGGGATTTGCCATATATACTACCGAAATCTCCGAATACTGGTTCTTTATCCTGTCGAGAAATGCGATGGTACCGTCATAATCATCAAGCATCTCCGGATTGGTAGAGATGGTGCTGGCAAACATATCCAATATGCTCTTCTGGGTGTTGATCCACTGTGACAGCTGGTCCTCGTAGGCACGCACATCATTTTTAAGCTGTGCCTTTCCCCAGCCGTAAGTAGCCTGTATATTCGAATAAAGAGAAAGTCCCATGACCAGTATCATCACGCTGACTATAAGTCCGCGGAACCTGGTGTTCATGCGCCCCTTAATCTCATGCTTCTCAACATGCTCCTCATCCTTATCCTTCTTCACTATGCTGGAATAGGAAAGGATCTGTCCTATCATGTCAGAGAGTTTTTCGCCCGCCTCGTGTATGCCTGCCAGGCCGGCTTCATAATCCTCCATATCCCGGTTACCCGTGGGCGAAGATATATCCAGGATCTTTTTTAAGGGACTCTTGAGTTCCCCGCTTATACCGCTTAAGAACGCCTCTTTTGATGCCAGAGCTTCCTCTGCCTTCTGGCGGCTGCGCAGGGTTGATGTATAGAGCACTATTATCAGCGCAAACAGCATCACGCTTAAGATAAGCGTTGCAAAAAGCTGCAGATAGGATTTCCGGTAAAGCACCCAGTCGCTTTCCGACACTATCAGATACCAGCCGGATCCGCTCTTGGTTGCAAAAAGATTCTCATAAAACAGCCCCGACTTGATACGGCCGGTCACAACGCCGTCGCTGTTCTTTGCCAGGGCGTAGATGCCTGCATACTTGGGAATGGCTTCGTTTAAGCTCTTGCGCACCAGCCTGTCATCCGAGCAGCCTGCGATTATTCCCTCGGCAGTAACTATCACCGCTTCCCTTGAGCCCTGTGCATACATCTGTATTATGTGGGTGCGTATGGGATCCATGGTATAGTCGATACCCAGCACTGTCTCTTTATCAGCCAGCAGAACGGAAATGGTATAACAGATCTTTCCGGTGATAACATCTACATAAGGCGGTGTAACATTGGTGCCGCCCTGCTTCTTTCTCGCACCTGTATACCAGCTTCTCTCCGTAGCTACAAAGTCCGGAGCCCTGTCTTCAAAATCCGGGATGATATCCCAGCCCGGGCCTGCGATATAGATACCCAGTGCCCCCTTATCCTCATTCAGCAGTTCCTTTTTCATGTTATAGATAAAGGACTCCAGGGTCTTCCTGTCATCAAGGAGCTCCTGGGCGATGACAGCGATCTGCATCGTCCGCTTCTCTGCTTCGTTGATGGTGCTCTCCAGCTCACCGCTTATGGATAAAAGCTGGTAAGAGCCCGATTCAAGAGTCTGCTGTCTGGTCATATTAAATACCATCAGCGTATCTGTTACCGTCACCAGCATCAGAAGTACTGCTATTATTATTATGGCGCCTGCGCCTTTTTTCTGCCTGTGTTTCATCGGCACCTCCCGGTATTACTCTCTGGTATTACCTACAATTCTTTTTAATTCACTTTCTTCGGTAGTGCTTTCAAATGCCGCACCCATCATATAAGTGCACCCGTCTTCATCCAGTATCTTAACGCTTTCTTCATCATCCACGCCTCTGGCGATAACCCTTAAGGGTATTTCCTTAAGCATCTGTATGCAGCCTCTTAATAAAGCTCTGCCGCCGCTGGTTGCTGCTGCTTTTATCAGATTCCCATCGAGCCAGACACTGGTCACGGGCATGCTCAATATCTGCTGCAGATTGGTATAACCTTTGCCGAAGCCGTCAAGTGCAAGAAGATACCCCTGCATGGAAAGCTTGCGGAGATTCTCATCCATAACCGTACTCAGATTCTCATAAACGGATTCCTTTATCCTGAATTCCACGTCCTGGGGATCGACCCTGTATTTTTCGCGCAGTTCCCATATCTTATCGCAAAGATCCATCTGCATGCTCATACTTACGGAAAGACGCATTGATACATGCCCCAGTCCCAGTTCGGAAAGGTGTCCGCCACGGGCGAATTCAAAGACTTTTTCAAGCAGGTAATTCTCAAGCCACATATTAAGTCCCCGCTCTTCGGAAGCCCCCATGAGCAGATCCGTATCTATCTCTCCGTATACTTCATCCTTAAGTTTAAGCACCGCTTCGACAGAAACATATCTCTTTTTAACCGACGACCACAGCAGATTATAGCAGACCTGTGCAGAGCTCTCATCCATACGGTTTAATATCTCATCCATATGGGCCTCAATCTGGTACTCCCTCTGTTTTATTATGTTCTCGCCCCTGCTGTATATCTTGTCGGGAGCCGCGAAACGCAAAAAGCTGTGGCCGAAACGCAGGAACTCATCTATATCGCTTATATCTCCCGGGAAGTTTATGGTGACCACTCGGTTATCGGCCTTGGCTCCCAGCTGCAGTACGGCTTTTCCGGATTTTCTGATCTTGTCCCTTACCGTCTGCAGGGCCTGCACGGGATTATAATCCTTATCCATTATCAGGTAAAAGTTTCCCGGCTGCTCAAAATAAACTTCGCAGTTTATACGCTCTTTTTTTGCATACAGGCTTATCTGATGAGCTATCATGTTAATATAGGCATAATAGGAACTGTTGCCCAGATACCTGTTCATATCATCGGCGTTACCCATACAGACTATCATGATGGTAACATTCTGTCCCGTAGCCTTAATCTTGCGAAGCTCCTCGCAGAACGCCCTGTATCCCGGAAGTCCCGTAGTCATATCCACCTGTTTCTCCGGTCTTTGGATGAAGCTCACCACAAAGAGCATGGTAAGCGAAGTGGCAAAGCACTCCACCAGAAGCCTTCCGTCAATGTACTGGATGACCACCGAAAGACAGTTAAAGAAATACATGGACATCAGGGCTATCCATGAGCCTATATCCATGGTCTTAAACAGACGTATAAGATATATGATGCCGAATACCAGATAGCTGGCAGCCAGCACATATACTATCTCTATCTTCTCTCCCCTGTGATAACCGGTTGCCGGATCGACGGTAAATACCCAGTGGGTAATCTCGTTGGTGGCCACTACGGCCATAGTCGCTAAATAAGGCAGCAAAAGCAGGATCTTCTTCCAGAGCGCCCCCAGCCTGTACCAGGTCTTGGTAGTGGAGAAAATGAATAAGATATACATCAGGTTGGTAAGATGCCTTGTTATATAATAACCGTACGAGGTTACATGCAGCCAGACATTCCTTACATCATCGGGGATCGCCGCGATATACGCCGCCCGCCCAAACATCTCAAAGAACATGGCTGTAACAGTGACCGCAAGAATAACAAGGAAGAGACGGTTGGAACGTCCCTTTGTCATCTTCCTGTATAAAGTAGTACTCAGAATGATCAGATATATGGGTACTGCTGCTATGTCGAAATAGATTATACTGTCCATTTACCTCTATTTTCTCGCAAATATCAGTCCGAAGGTACCGGGTCCGCAGTTGATGCCGATAGCCGGTGACGCCTTCTGGAAATATATCTTCTTAAAATCAACGATCTTTTTGATCTCTTCTTCAACCTTTTTAAGCTCACTGTCCCTCATGCCCACGTAGGTGACAAAAAGGATGGAATCATCTATTGCGCTGTGACCTCGCAGAGCCCAGCGTATATAGCTCCTGCGCACGGCCTCCCTTCCTCCGAAGAAGATATTGCCGGCTTTGAGCCTGCTGTCCTTCATGACGAAAACAGGATGCAGCATAAATACTGTGCATAGCTTGTTGAGCTTCTCAGAAACCCTTCTGCCCTTTCTTAAGTATTCCGTGGAATCCACTATAAAGCTGGTCTGTATCTTTTCCCTGCGCTCGTCAAGTTTCTTAAGCATTGCGGGAGTTATAACGCCGCCCTGGGCAGCCTCTGCCTGGTCTCTTGCCGCCAGTGTCATAAGTCCCAGTCCGCTGGAAAGATGCCCCGAATCTACTACGGTAACATTATAGAATGAAAGCGCAGCTTCGCAGGCATTTGCGAAACCGTCGGAAGAACGCTTGCCCATAGCTACATGCAGTATATACTGTGCTTCCGAAAGACACTGCGCAAAGAAGCTCTCATACTCCGCTACGGAAGGACACTCGCTCCTTGCCTGCGCATCCTCCTTTGCCATATAATTCAGGACCGCATCAGCCTCTGCCTCTATACCATCCAGGAAACTTCCGTTAGAAGTATGCACATGATAAGGCAGGACCGGTATATGCAGACGCTTTAAGAGTTCTGCTGGCAGATCCGAAACACTGTCGGTGGTGACCATGAGCGGCATGCGGTGTCTGGCTTCACGCAGCACGCTGCTCCGCTCGAATTCCTCATCAGACATATTGTTAAGATGCACCATATCCCTGGGCAGCACATGCAGAAGGGCTGCCTCCAGGAGTGTACCGCTTATTGGCTTTACAAGATAACCGTCAAAGCCCTCTTTCTGATACATGGACTGGTTGCTGCTGCCGGCATTGGCTGTTACCACCACCACCGGAGTATTGCGGCAGAGACCGCCGGCCTGTTCCCTTATTGCATGCAGGCACTGTATACCGTCCATCTCCGGCATAAGATGATCCATAAGTATGGCATCAAAGTGTACCTTCAGCGTCTGCTTCAGGGCATCCGCGCCGCTCAGCGCCGTGCTTACCTGAACCTTGGTGGCGCGCAGCAGTTTCTCCGCTACCATCAGATTGGAATTATTGTCATCAACGATAAGCAGCTTTGCGCCGGGTGCCTCAAAACTCTGATGATAATGCTCGCGCGAACTTAAGATATGCCAGGTCTCGGGATTCAGATGGCCTATGGCCTTCTCATCAACTATCTCCTGCTCTATGGTCACCACAAAGGTAGAACCCTTGGTATAAATACTGTTAACGGAAACTTCGCCGCCCAGCAGATCCACGAGCTGCTTGACAATTGTAAGACCAAGTCCCGTACCTTCGATATAGCGGTTCTTTTCCTGGTCAACTCTTCTGAAGGCATCAAAAAGATGAGGTATACTCTCCTTCCTGATACCTATACCCGTATCTTCAACGGCATAGGTAACCGCCACCTTGTTGGCTCCCAGCTTGCGGCTGTGGATGGATAAGGATACGGAGCCTTCCTTCGTATACTTGATCGCATTGTTGAGCAGATTGATCAGTATCTGCTTGATCCTCATCTCATCGCCGAAAAGCTGCGAAGGCATGGAAGGATCGACGTCCACGCTGAAATCAAGTCCCTTGTCCCTGGCTCTGGACCATATCATATTAACCAGATCGGAGAGCATGTTGCCCACATCATAAGATACAGGCACTATCTCCATCTTTCCCGATTCCATCTTTGACATATCAAGTATGTCATTGATAAGGGATAAGAGCATCCTGCCGGCTGCCTGTATATTCTTTGCATCCTCCACCACTTCGTCCGATATGTTCTCACGCAGTATCATCTCGTCCAGACCGATAATGGTATTGATGGGGGTACGGATCTCATGGCTCATGTTTGAGAAGAAACGACTCTGGGCCCTGCTCATCTCCTCAACCTTGGCCGCTTCATCCTTTGCCCTCTGGTTCTCCAGCATATAAAGTCTTGTAAGGAAACCCACCAGAATGGCGCTAACCAGTCCCACGGTTATCACGCTGATCAGCGAATCCAGAAAGAACATTTTCTCGCTGTGCTCCGTAACGACATATTCGGGATGCAGATAAGCAACTGCGTACTCCGCTATGCTGATGACTGTGAGCAGCACTACAGAGACTTTCCTCAAAACGCCCTGCATAACAAGCCCGATATAGAAATAGGCAAAAGCAAACCATATCACAGCACCGCCCTGAAGACCTCCTCCGTAGAAAAAGCAGACCGGCAGCACGATAAACTCTATTCCCAGAGTGATAAGGATAACGCCCACATTTCTCTTATGATAATACATGGCTAATGCGCTGGTTACGGGAGCCGCGATAAGCGTTGCCGCCAGCACCATGATCTCCCTGATATCCTCACCTATGACTATATCACCAAGGAATACGATAAATACGGCAATCCCCGTAGTCAGGGTTGTGAGCATGAACATACGGTCATGCAGAGGTATCTCCGGATCCCTTATCTTTTCTATCATTTTTCTGAAAGGACTCATACCTCACCCCCGATCTCATCAAGTGCTTCGGATGCAGCCATAAAATCATATTCAAGAAGTGCATCAAATACCTTCTTAAGTATCTCTGAGCAGGGCTTTCCGTCATGAGTTGCCCCGGCCGCCTTATCCATTACAGCCTGGGCCGCATCGGAATCAAAACCGTCTATGGCGCTGCGCAGTTCGTTAAGAAGCGTATCCCAGTCAGCATCGCCGGGCCCTCCCTGCTCATCCGAAGCCTCCGGCTTTGACATACCCGGAAGTACATTGCTTATCAGCGATACTACGCCGTCATAGCTGATATTCAGCATATCATGGTTAGTCGAAAGATAATCCGTGTTTCCCGTCTTTGCCGCTTCCTCCAGCGCCTTAGCCTGTTCTGAAAGCTGCATCGCACCGATGGTCCTGGATCCGCTCTTTAAGGCATGTACTGCTATCCTGTAATTATCAACGTCCATGATATCGCAGAAATGCTGCAGGTTCTTCTTCTTATCCTTTGATTCGGAAACAAAGGCCCTTAACATCTCCTCATAAAAGCTTTCATCATTTCCGCAGTAGACCAGTGCCTGCTGCGTATCAAAGCCTGCGTCCGAAAGCTTTTCCATAAAGCCCTTTTCTTCAACTTTTGAAACAGTCTTTTCCTGCGTCTTTGTTCCTGCAGAAGATACAGCCTTTTCCTTTCTCTCTTCCCCCGGCTGGGCAAAGGCCGTAGCCGGAAGCAGCTTTCTTAAAGTACGTTCCAGAAGCAGCGGCTCAATAGGCTTTGCAAGGAATTCATCAAAACCTTCATCAAGGAACATCTCCCTTGCACCGCTCACTGCGTTAGCGGTAAGTGCAACGATGACAGTATGCTGGTCCGACTTTAATATCTTCCTGATGCGGTGCATGGCCTCGATACCATCCATCTCGGGCATCATGTGATCCATGAAGATCAGATCATAATCTTTCTTGCCCACCATATCTATGGATTCGGCACCGCCGCCGGCGGTATCCACAGTCATGCCGTACATACCGAGTATGCCCCTTGCCACTATAAGGTTCATGCCGTCATCATCCACCACCAGTGTCTGTATGCCGGGAAGATAAGGCTTTGCTTCTTCCCTGCCGGCATAATCTTCTCTCTCGTTCAGTATCTGCAGAATGGAGAATACAGTGAAAGGCTTCTTTAAGAGCTTCACCGACTTATCCCCGATGGGCTCGTCCGTCCTGCCGGTGCTGACAGCCAGGTGCAGCTTCTTATCATACTTGGCCAGATAATTGCGGCATTCCTCATATTCGTTACGGCCCACAAACAGATGTGTCAGGCGGTACTTATCCATTACCTTGCGCAGCTCTTCCATGCTGATACAGTAATGCACCTTAATGCCCAGACCGTCACCCAGCTCCCTTATCATCTCGTTGTAATAATCCCTTACGGCCGGAACGGTATATCTGTCGGGATAGAGGAAGCAGCCTACGCAGACCTCATCAGGCTTGTCAACAGACATGCAGGGTTCTGCATCGCTGACACCCTGGGGTATGCTGACATGCACGGTAGTACCCACGCCCACTTCGGATTCGATATGCATGAAACCATCCATGCTCATTACAAGTCCCTGTACCACCGCAAGACCAAGGCCTATACCGCCAACCTTTCTGGCCCTGCCGGCATCTGCCTGATAGAAGTGATCCGTCAGACGCTCCAGCTGGTCACGGCTTATACCGATACCCGTATCCTGAACGCTGATGCAGAGGTTGATACCGTAATCACGCTTCATGCCGTATACCTTTACGTATACGCCTCCGTCTTTGGTAAACTTAAGGGCGTTATCCGCCAGGTGCCTTATAATCTTTGCTATCTTGGCTGAGTCTCCTATCAGCCCGGCGGGAAGGGAAGGATCTATGTTCATGATCAGCTCGTTTCCGCTGTCACTCCACATGAAATCCAGCTCTGCTGCCAGATCATAGATCAGGGAGCTGATCATATAACCGGACTTGCTTATCATAAGCCTGCCGGTGTCTATCTCGGTATAATCCAGTATATCGCCGATCTGGTCGGAAAGACGCCTGCCGGCGCGCTGCACACTGCTTAAGTTCCTGCGCTTTTCACCATCAGTCTCACTCTCCTGCAAAACAGCGGTAATACCCGTAACGGCATTGATGGGAGTACGCAGCTCGTGGGATACGTTGGTAAGGAAATCCTCGCTCCTCTTATTGGTCTCCTCCATAAGGCCTATGACTTCCATATAGTTCTGGCGGTCCCGCCTGCGGCTGTGTATGGTATAGCGGAAAAGCATTACGGCTATGAACACTACCACGATATTCATAAACAGCCGTGACCATTCCAGCGCTGTAAAATCCACGCCTATGGTCTTTGTTACCAGCACATGCCATAACAGTATCAGTGCATAATCGATCAGGAAATAAATGATGATGAAATCCTCATCTGCAAGTACAAAAAGAAGCAAAGCCACAAGAAGTATAAGCGGTATGTCGAATAATGAAGTAGGGTGTATACCGTAATAGAACAGCGCAACCAGCATCATTGCCAGATAGATATAAAGCCGCACCTTTGTCGAAGCCGACTGTCTTATATAGATCCACCAGACTAAGAGTATCGATATCAGCAGCTCCGGTATCATCCAGACCTCCCAGTTCATAAGGATCGTTTCTGCGCACAATACCAGTGCCAAAAAGCTGTACACTATGATGATCACGAGATGGAATACCATCCCCTTTTCACCATTCTTTAATTCATTAAGATTAATATCCATTTAACCCCCCGTAAAAACCTTAAGGCCGCGAAACCGGCCTTAAATGTTATGCTCACTCATAGTATATTCCGTATCTTCATCTATCATCTGAAGCATTATCCCGGCAAATTTCGGATCGAACTGGGTTCCGCTGGCTTCTTCCACCCTGCGCCTGACCTCGGCCTGTGTCAGGTTAGGCCGGTATCTCCTGGTGGAACTCATGGCGTCATATGCATCCGCCACCGCTATTATCCTGGCCTCCACCGGTATATCTGCTCCTGCAAGTCCATCGGGATATCCCTTTCCGTCATAACGCTCATGATGCCAGTGGGCACCTGTTGCCAGCTCCGGAAACTCCGTTACATTCTTTAGGATATTGGCTCCTATACCGGGATGTTCCTGTATTACCTTGTATTCTTCATCTGTCAGCTTGCTGTCACTTTTGATTATGTCATCACGTATGCCTATCTTGCCTATATCATGCAGCAGTCCCATCATGTAGATTTTTTGCTGCGCAGTTTCATCAAAGCCCGCACGTTTCGCTATTTCCCTGGCATATTCAGCCACCCTGAGGGAATGACCGTTTGTAACGCTGTCCTTTGCATCTATCGCACCTGACATTGTCCGGACCAGCTGCATCATAAGCCTGCGGACACGGTCTTTTTCCGCCATCAGGTCTTCAGTAGCCTTCTCTACTTCCTTTGAAAGATCCGCCTGCAGGCGGTCCAGTTCTATGGTGTGCCAGGTACGCAGTGTCAGCACATCGGGAATAAAAGGTTTTCTGATAAAATCCTTTGCACCCGCCCGGAACCCCCTGGTCTCCGTTTCCGCATCTTCATCTGCTGTAAGAAAGATGACCGGGATCTTTGATATCTCAGGCTTCCCCTTTATGACTTCAAGAGTCTCAAAACCATCCATACCCGGCATATGCACATCCAGAAGAATAAGGTCGGGCTTATTGTACGCCAGAAATTTGACGGCGTCACTGCCGCTTGCCAGACAGCTTACCTTTACTCCGTAATCGCCAAGTATGCGGCTGGCAACCTTAAGATTCTGTACATCATCATCAACTACCAGTATCCACGCCGAATGTTTGATCTCCATCCTGCTCCCCTTCAAATACTCATTCCATTACGGTACGGTGGCTTATCTGCAGTCTGATCCTGCAGCCCGGCAGTCTGCTCTCATATTCCAGACGTATTCTTTCCGCTATCATCAGCGTCTCCGGCTCACCGGTACCCGGAAGCATTACCAGCACCTGTCTGGTGGTATAATTGGCCGCCACATCACCGCGTCTTAAGCTGGATACCAGTGCCTGGTCCAGCACATCCGCTACCCTGCTCATCTCAGCGTCCCCGGGAGTATAGCCCTCATCGGGATCTAAGGTGATCAGCAGCATTCTTGATACAAATTCATTTCTTTCGGAAAGACGGCTCAAGAAGTTATATACATAAGTGAAGCCGTGATAATCCAGCATATATGCGCCCTTTTTGCCGTCGGCGCGTCTCATGGATTCATGTACATAATCGATATTTACTGTTCCCGCAGTATCATTCTTTACCATCTCATCACTGTAGAAATGGTAAGAATTCTTTCCGTTCTGCTTAACGTAATAAAGCGCCTTATCCGCTGCATTATAAAGATCCGTAAAAGTCTCTCCGTCTGCAGGATATATTGCTACACCCAGGGATACGGAGGAATTGGTCTCAAAACGACAGTCCTCCAGTTTTTTGCAAAGATCCTGGATGATGGCGCCGGCCCTGCGGCTTAAGGTTTCCTTATCAACGTAGCCGTCTATCCAGGCCACGAATTCATCTCCGCCTATACGTGCGGGTATGTCCCCATCCTTGCTGTAAGTCCTTAATGTATCAGCAAACATCTTCAGGGTGTTATCGCCGGCGTCATGACCGTAGTTGTCATTGATCGCCTTGAAGTTATCCATATCTATCATGAAGAGAGCGCCCTGTCCTCCGTTCCCTAAGCGCTCTTCCACATTCTTTGCAACAAACGCGCGGTTCCAGAGTCCGGTCAGTGCATCCCTCTGGGACTTGTCCTTTATCTGGTCCAGCTCTTTCTTTAATTCCTGTTTCTGATCCAGGCTTCGGAATATCTTTTCAAGACGGCTTAACAGGATGCTGGGCACAAAAGGCTTGGGAAGGAAATCCACGGCTCCCAGTTCCAGACAGCGCGCTTCTGTCACTGCATCTTTCTCCGCACTTAAAAATACTACGGGTATATCGGCGATACGGGGATCCGCTTTGATATGCTTCATCACCTCGTAGCCATCCATAAAAGGCATGTTCAGATCAAGGAGTATAAGGTCCGGAGAATTGGCTGCCAGAAACTGCAGCGCCTGGCGTCCGGAAATGGTGGCGGTGATCTTGTACTGGCGGCTTAAGCTCATCCTGGCACAGTCAAGATTTATCCTGTCATCATCGATTATCAGAATATGTTTCATATACTAACCCTTTCCAAAATAAGGTTTTATTGATCCGACTTTCTGTCTCTCTTGTTAGCATACATAGCTTCGTCTGCCTTGCGGACAAGACCTTCCATCTCACAATCCCCTGTAAGGACGGTATGGCAGCCGCCGCAGCTGGCAGTTATCTTATATTTGAGTCCTGAGGTTGCATTATAGGCGTCCAGTTTTTCATCTATGCTCTTTATCACGGCGTCTATATCACAGCCTCCGTATATAAATGCACACATCTCATCCCCGCCGAAGCGCAGGCACAGAGCATGTTCCGGGCAGGAATCCTTAAGCGCCTTTGCCGAAACCGCAATGGCATTATCGCCTGCATCATGTCCGAAATTATCGTTAATGGGCTTCAGGCCGTCCAGATCCGCCATGATAACAGTGAACTTTCCGCCTTCATCGGCATGCTTTTCCTTAAGCTTTTCCAGTGCGTTGCTGAAACCCTGCCTGTTATAAAGTCCCGTCAGATGATCGAACCTGTAGCTGTCCTCCAGCTTCTGGAACAGATACTGCTGATAACGCATATTAACAAAACCGCCCAGCCCCAGGCTCATATAATTGCTGACGCTGGAAGTCTTTGCGTATTCGGATACATCATAACTGTCAAAGGTAAAGCACAGATACCCCAGCGGCTGCTTGAGATAATGCATGAGATTAAAGATCAGGGGATGATCCTTAACGCGCTCCAGGGCAATAGCCAGCAACTCGTCATATCCCAGCTCACGCACAGGGCATTTGGTCTTTGAATCATATAACAGACTGATGCCTTTCTCAGGCGGCCGGGACAGATCCTGTTTATAGCGGAAATAATCAACTTCCCTGTCAAAGCAGAGCGAATTGACCACGCAGATCATATCGCTCAATCTCCCCGCATAGATGTTTTTTGACATCTCATCAACGGTCTCACTCATCTGCATGCGCATGGTCATCTCGTAAAACTGCTGGATATCATCCTGATAGCGGTATGATTTGTCGTTGACCATATCAAGAAGCCTGACGGATCCGATAGTGGCGCTGGGGCAGCCGCAGGAATTGCCCTTAACAAGCCTGGGCATTACCTTATATTCGTTGTCTACTTCCTCATGCCTGATCAGCCTCTTTAAGATAAAAGAACTCATATCCGCAAGGGCAACGGTATTACAGTCTCCGGTAGTGATATCCGGCTCGCACATCCTGGCTTCATCCTCGCCGTCGAAGCCGGAAACAAGCACCTGTCCGGGAACACTGTAACCTCTCTCCTTTAATACGGAGATAACATTTATAGCCATAAAGTCATTGGCACATATAACGGCTTCAGGCACTATGCCCTTATCAAGCACTTCATTCATGGCCTTCCTGGCGGGAATAGCCCAGAAATCACCGTAGCTTAACATATCGTCATTAAACTCGATGCCGTTCTCTGCTATGACTTTTTTGAAGATATCTATACGCTCGTCGGAGAAGGGATTGTTCCTGATACCTGCCATGAAATGCGGCCTGCGGACATGGTGCTCCTCTATGATATGCCTTACCAGCTTTTCAAAACCCCTTTTAAAATCAAAGCGCACGGTGGTACAGCCCTCGTATTCACCATCTGCCACCAGAACCGGAACGTTATAATGTTTTGCGTTTTCGATAACATGCCTTGCTAGTCTTTTGCACTTGATCTTTTCGTCCATGTAAAGAAGGGCGTCGATCTTCCACATGGGAACCATATCAAAGAGATAAGCCTCTGTATGTTCGCTCTCCTCATCCCAATAGAGATCGATATTAAGAGCATATACAAGCAGGCGTATATTATCCTTTTTCAGCTCTTCATTCAGTTTTTTAATGAATGCATGGTTCTGTATATCGAAGATCCTCGATGTACACATTGCCACGATCTTCTGGCCGTTTTCCATATATCTGTATTTATACCTCTCCTGACTTTATATTATAGCATTAAATGTTCTGTCCTTTCAAGAAAAAAGTGTCACAGGCGGTATTGGCAAAAAGTATAAAAAAGGACCCGCGTTTTCACGCGGGCCCCTTGCCTGTATCTTATTTGAAAGGATTCTCTGAAGGATAAGGCAGTGATGCAGGCTGGTTGTAGTTGATATCCTCGTAAGGAACGCCCAAGTATTTGAATACTTCGAACAGAGCCTTACCGTGATGTCCGAATGCTACTGCACCGTGATGAGGATAGTTCTTCTCTACCAGTACGTGACGGTAGAAACGTCCCATCTCCTTGATAGCGAATACGCCGATACCACCGAAGGAACGGGTAGCAACGGGAAGGATCTCGCCTTCTGCCATGTATGCACGGATAAGTCCGTCAGAGGTGCTCTGCAGACGGAAGAAGGTGATGTCGCCGGGTGCGATATCGCCTTCGAGGGTTCCGTTGGTAACCTCGATGGGCAGTGCACGTGCCATGATCTTCTGATAACGCATCTCGCAGGAAGCCATCTTCTTGGAGCAGGTATTTCCGCAGTGGAAGCCCATGAAGGTATCGGTAAGCTTGTAGTCGTAATCGAATTTGCCCTTGATGCTCTCTTCATACATATCCTTAGGAACGGAGTTGTTGATGTCGAGCAGGGTAACGATATCATCGGATACGCAGGTACCGATGAACTCTGACAGACAGCCATAGATATCAACTTCGCAGCTTACGGGGATACCGCGGCCGGTCAGACGGCTGTTAACATAGCAGGGAACGAATCCGAACTGTGTCTGGAAAGCGGGCCAGCACTTGCCTGCGATAGCAACATACTTGCGATAGCCCTTGTGAGCCTCGATCCAGTCAAGGAGGGTCAGCTCATACTGAGCAAGCTTGGGAAGAACTTCGCTCTTCTTGTTGCCTGCGCCCAGCTCTTTCTCCATATCTGCAACAACTTCAGGGATACGTGCATCGCCTGCATGCTTGTTGAAGCTTTCGAAAAGATCCAGCTCGGAATTCTCTTCGATCTCAACGCCCAGGTTGTAAAGCTGCTTGATGGGAGCGTTACAAGCCAGGAAGTTCATAGGTCTGGGACCAAAGCTTATTATCTTAAGATCAGCCAGAGCGATGAGGGTACGTGCGATAGGCAGGAAAGCGTTAAGCTCATCAGCCAGATCGTCTGCATCGCCTACGGGATTCTCGGGGATATATGCCTTTACATTGCGCAGACGCAGATTGTAGCTTGCGTTCAGCAGACCGCAGTATGCATCGCCACGGCCGTCCATAAGGGAATCCTGAGTCTCCTCAGCAGCTGCTACGAACATCTTGGGTCCGTCAAAATGCTTTGCAAGCAGGGTCTCGGAAATCTCGGGTCCGAAGTTTCCAAGGTATACGCACAGAGCGTTGCAGCCTGCCTTCTTGATATCCTCAAGAGCCTGAACCATGTGGATCTCGCTCTCAACGATACAGATAGGGCACTCATAGATATCGTCTGCATTGTACTTCTTCTGATAAGCGGCAACAAGTGCCTTTCTGCGGTCCACGGAAAGAGGCTCCGGGAAACAGTCGCGGCTTACCGCCACGATACCAAGTTTTACCTTAGGGGTGTTTTCCATTTGAAATACCTTCCTTTCATAAAAATGTGATCAAGATAGCTTATATTTTAAGACAAAGCCTCTTGAATGTAAACAGGCATTTTTATCATATATTGCCTGTTAAACTACTCATTTTTGCCGACTTGCTCTCCGGTTCAATTCCTCCTGCATCTCGTTCAAAAAATCCTCAGGACTGCTCTCCCTGTATGCTCTCATGTAGTCCTCCCAGTCATTATCGAAATCCGTACTCATGACCAGCCTGGGCAGCCATTCATGTTTTACCTGGGTCATCTTGATCCAGGCAGCTCCCCCCTCCGTTGCACCGGTCATATTGTTTGAATAAGAATACATGGGAAACCATATAGAGTTCTCCTCCACTACCGAGCCTATCATGCCCGGATAGGATTTTACGCCGTATGCATCGAAACAGTCTTTAAGGGGCTGTGCAAGACTGTCCCAGAATTCCGACGCCTGTTCCTCGGGGATATTGGCGTTTATACCGTCGTCACTGGTCCCGCCGTATTGCGGCAGATACTTATACATGCACAGATGAGACGCCCGGTATGAGGGATCGGCGCAGCGCACGCGCATCTCTTCCGTCCTGTAAAAATGCCTGTCCGTGTCTATCGCATAATCCCTGCCGGCTATGCCCCAGAAACGCAGATTGTGTATATCCTGATCCAGCATGGAGTTTAAAAACTCAAAAGTCTTTCTTATGTCGGGATTGGTTACGGTAATACCTACTCCCGACGAACTGTTTAAGGTATCCCCGTAGGTATGCCAGCGCTGGACCATGCCCTTTTCGATGGTCAGGCCAAGGGGTACATAATTACAGCCCTGCTCATCCCTGCCGTTCTGTTTGAATATATCCGTTATCTCCGCAAAATTCCAGTACTGGTCGCACATTGCCAGCACATTGCCCTTTGAGAGCTTTGCGATATATTCTTCATAATTCTGGGTGGCAAATTCTTCGTCGATTATGCCCTTCCAGTATTCCTCATTAAGCTTCTGGAAATATTTTTTTGCCGTGACGGTGGTGTTGTAATCAACTATCTTCGGATCTGCAGGATCCGACTTATCCACGATCACAGTACCGTCATTGGGATACCCGTCCAGAAACTGGGGTGCATTCTCAAGGCAGTAGTATTTCCAGTCTTCGCAGAGACAGGTATAGGGGATAACCTTCATACCGTCGGGAGTTAAAGGATTTGCAGCAACATATCGCTCCAGCAGGTCAAAATACTCATCCAGAGTCTGTATCCTGGGATAGCCTGCCCACTCCAGCACCCTGGCCTGTATCCAGAACGCCTCGTCATTATGCATGGTGGAAGTCATTTCATTCTTGGTATTCTGGAAAACATTGCACCAGTATATGTGCCCGTCCTCCTGGCGGAAGCTGTTCCATTCTTCTTCGGTGTAGTAGTTCTTTAAATTGGGATAATCATCCAGATAATCATCCCAGGGGACCAGAAGCCCCGCATTATAAAGCTGCACCATGGCGTCGCTGCCGTCGATAAGATCCGGATATGAACCGTCGGCTATGATCGCGCTGACAGCCTCATCCGCAGTCTGGCCGGTGGGCAGCCAGCTTTCCCTTACGATAACTCCGGTCTTTTGGGCAATGAGCTGCTGCACCTCGTTTTCATCATTTATCTCGCTGCCGCTCATGGCTATGAACATCTTAAGCTCCAGGATGTCCTGATCCGGACCTCCGGTCTTCTGTGCAGACGTACAGCTCCCAAGCCCCGTAACGACCGCCATAGCCGCAACAAGCATAAAGATCCTGCCAAGTATTCTTTTGAAGGTTCCGTTCCTTCCCCTCATTTATTCCTCACGGTGGTCACGTCTGTATTTCGAAGGCGTACACCCCATACGCTCGATAAACTTCTGTACAAAATAATCACTGTCCTTATATCCAACATCCTCTGCTATACGGATTATCTTAAGATCCGTGCGCGCCAGCATCCTGGCAGCTTCCTTGATGCGGTAGTCCGTAAGATAATCCTTAAAGGACTGGCCGTATTTCTTTTTGAATATCTGCCCAAGGTATGCACTGTTAAGATAGAATTTCTGGCTCAGCTCACGCAGGCTTATGTTCTCCGCATAGTGGGCTTTTATCTCACGCTCCACATCCTGCAGTATGCCGCGGGCTGCGCTCTTTCTAAGCTGTGATACATACTCCGCATATTCAAGGCAGAAACGGCACATGTATGCGCTGCCCTTTATGATGCTCTCTTCAAAAGAACTCTCACCGATAAAGCGCATTATCTCTTCGTGGTTAACTTCATCATCCTGCTCGGAGGCAATATGTATCAGCTGGAAGAGCAGATAGCTGATATTAAAGTTTATCTCTTCTTCCGTAAGGTTCTTTTCCTTGGTCTCACGATAGAAGGCATAAACGAATTTCTCTATCTTCTCATGATCGTTTTCTTCGATAGCCGCGGTAAGCCCGTCCAGATTATCCTTGCAGATGATAACGCTCTTGGCGGGATTGCCGTTATCATAAGTACCTATCAGGCGGGTGATCATATTCCTGTCAAGATAGGCGTGCTCCATCCTGCTGCGGCGCTCCTCATCCTCCTTGCGCGCTTCCTCCAGTGAACGCACCTTGCGCACGATCTTTAACAGCTCATCCGCGTCCACAGGCTTTAAGATATAATCCAGGCAGCCTGCCCTTATGGCCTGCTGCGCATAGCTGAAGTCATCATAACCGCTCATTATGATGAAGTATGCCTCAGATATTCCCTGTTCCTTAACTGTCTCCAGCAGCTCAAGTCCCGAGCATTCCGGCATGCGTATATCCGTGAGCACCAGATCCACAGGCTCCTTCTTTAAGAATTTCAGCGCCTCGTTTCCGTTCTGGACACTTCCCGCGATCTCAAAGCCTTCGTTTTCCCAGTCGATCAGCACTCTCAGGCCCTGGGTTATAATGGGCTCGTCATCTACAAACAGTACTTTCATTAAAAACCTCCGTAATAAGATCCTTCGCTTTGCTCAGGATGACACTCACTGTCATTCTGAGGGCGTTAGCCCGAAGAATCTTTTTCATTATCTATCGGTATAGTTATATGCACCACCGTGCCGACGCCTTCCTCACTTTCCAGGCGGTAGCTCGCCCGTCCTTTGGTAAGCAGCTTAAGGCGCATGCAGGCGTTCATCATTCCCACGTGCTTCTTGCCTTTCATGTTTTCCAGGCTCACTTCCGCAAGCTGTTTGTTGATGGCGTTCTGCATCTCTTCGTTTACGCCTTCGCCGGTATCCTCTATCTCCAGCTTAAGGCAGCCGTTTTCTTTATATGCGCGGACAAAGATCCAGCCGTTTGCAGCCTTTCTCTCCACGCCGTGCAGGCAGGCATTCTCCACAAAGGTGACTATGGTAAGCTTGGGGATCTCTATATCGGCGCAGTCGTCATCAATATCCAGTTCGTAATTGAGTCTGTCTCCAAAGCGGTATTTCTGCAGCAGCAGATACGCCTTAACAAAGTCCATCTCCCTGTGAACGGGTATCAGATCCTCTCCCCAGCTCACGTAGCTGCGCTCCATGATAGCCAGCTTTCCCACCATCTCCGCAGTCTCTGTCTCTTTCTTTATAAGGCTGTGCATGCGGATGCTCTCCAGCGCATTAAAGAGAAAGTGGGGATTTATCTGGCTGTGCAGCGCCAGCAGCTCGGCGTTCTGTCTGGCTATATCGTTTTCCTGTTGCAGCAGCCTGTCCTTATATACCGTATGCATCAGCTCATTCATACGTTCCGCCATACGGTTGTAACTCTTTATAAGTGAGGTGATCTCATCGTTGCCCTCAACCTTTTCTATAGGCTGCAGCTCATCCTCATCCACACTTTCAAATGAATGCTCCAGCGAAAGTATACGTGATGTTATGGAGCTTCCTATAAGCTTCATCATAAGAAGAGGCAGTATCAGATTAGCCAGGACCAGCAGAAGAAGAACACCGCTGCGTCCGCTTATATACTGCCAGGTACTCTGCTGGTGTGGGATCACATACAGTGTATATTCCCTGTCATAAAGAGTGATTGGATATCTGTAGACATTCATGCTTTTCAGCTCAAGCTGAACATAATTATCCTGCACACGGTAATCCGGCCTGTTGGAAAGCAGGATCTTTCCGCCGTCACAGATATAGATATCCGAATTAAGATCCAGATCTATCAGTTCCCTGGCCATCGCAGAATAATCCAGATCGATGGCCAGAAGCTTTTCACAGCCGGAAAACGAAGGCATGTCCATCTTCATGATCAGTGTCAGCTTACGCTTGTAACTGCCGCTGCCCAGATTATTCCTGCCGTAATAGAAATACAGCGTGCTGGTCTTTTCGCTGTCCTCAAAAGCCGGATACCATTCGTTTTCCTTAGCACGGTCCATACGGTAATATCCGCTGCCGTTTATGATGGTCTTGTTATCCGCATATATATAGACCCGTGAACCGCTGATACCCAGATTATCATCAAAGATCTGATCGCGGTGAAGCCGGTAAAAAGCCGTATAATAATCCGCAGCCGTGGGATATATCTCGTTAAAGAAATTCTCCAGCACGCTGCTGCGGTATATATTATTTGCAACATTTATGGGATATTCCAGGAAGTTGCTTAAGCAGTACTGTGTGGTATAAGCAGTCTTTTCGGTATCAAGCCCCATATTTATCTTATTGGCTTCCTGTACATTATAAAGTATGATACCGTCGGTTAAAAACATTGGTAAAAGCACACATGCAAAAAACAGCACATGCAGCTTCTGGGCCAGTTTAAGACTGTTTAGATACCTTATCATGCCTTAAAGCACAACCTCCTGTTTAAGGCATTTCTTTCCGGTAAGCGCGGCGCTGCGCCCGTCAGGCTGCTGACCGCCGGCGTATAAGGTATAACGTCCCTTAAGCTCTGCTCTTCTTCCGTCGTTTAATACGGTGGTGAAAGCAAGTGCAGAAAGATCCAGCTCGGCTTTAACGCTCTCTCCGGCTCCTATTGTGACTCTCTTAAATGCGCAGAGCGACCACCTGGGCTGTCTGTCCTTATCACAAACATCGGCATATTCCGCATTTGCCGGATCCGCCGCCTTTTCCTCAGCGTTATTAGAGATATAGATCTGAACCACTTCTTCAGTATCGGTCTCTCCGGTATTCTTTATCTCCACTACAGCTTTTTCCTTATCCGCACTGAAAGACAGATATTCCACTTTGCCATAGCTTAAGCCGTAGCCAAAGGGATAAAGCGCTTCATGCTCATCATAGCGGTAAGTCCTGCCCTTCATGGAATAATCGGTAAATTCGGGCAGTGTGCCATCGTAGCTTACGGTAACGGGCAGTCTTCCTCCGGGCGCCGCTTTACCAAAAAGAATATCGCCCAGCGCCTGTCCGCCGCATTCGCCGCTGTACCAGCACTGCAGTATGCCCGAGCAGCGGCCTTCGAGCTTTGAAACATCCATGGCGCTTCCGGTATTTATCACCAGCACTATAGGTGTTTTTGTTTCCTTAAGTGCTTCAAAAAGCCTTAACTGGCTTTCCGGCAGATACAGTGTTTCCTTATCGCCTGCAGCAAAAGCATTTCCGGTATCGCCCTGCTCACCTTCTATGGTAGCGTCCAGACCAAGACATAAGATGACCACATCGGAATGTTCGGCAACGGAAAGTGCCTCACTGATACGGTCGTCCGGCTTTGCCAGCGGCTGCACTTCCTTTTTGAAAAGATGGCAGCCTTCCGAATAGAGCACGCGTATATCGTCCCCTGCTGCCGCGCGTATGCCGTCAAGGTTGTTCACGTATTTTGAAGCCACGCCGCAGTAGTTGCCGTTTAATACTTCTATTGAGCTTGCTGTAGGACCTATAACGCCCACAGTCTTTATCTTTGAAGCATCAAGAGGAAGGATACCGTCATTCTTAAGCAGCACAGCCGCCCTGCAGGCAGCTTCATAAGCCAGCTTCCGATTCTGCGGTGTATCCACATCCATCTGTCCCAGCTTATCGTATTCGCAGTCATCTGCGAACATGCCCAGACGCATACGGGTTGTGAACACGCGCACTGCCGCTTCACGTATCTCTTCTTCCGTAACCCTGCCTTCGGCATAGGCCTGATAAAGTGCAGGATAGGTATAGCCCGCATTTAAGTTGCAGCCTTTCTTTAACGCCAGGGTAGCGGTCTCAACGGCGTTCTCCGTAACATGATGATTTACATGTATATCCGCAAGAGCCATGAAATCGGATACCACATGGCCGTCAAAGCCCCATTCCTTACGGAGCTTATTCTGCAAAAGCTCTTCGCTGGCGCAGCAGGGCTCACCGTTTGTGCGGTTGTAAGCGCCCATAACGCTCTCCACCTTCGCTTCCTGCACTGCAGCTTTAAAAGCAGGCAGATAGGTTTCCTCCATATCTTTTGCATCTGCTTTTGCATCAAAACCGTGGCGCAGGGACTCGGGTCCCGAATGCACTGCATAATGCTTGGCGCAGGCAGCGGTCTTTAAATATTTTCCCTTACCCTGAAGGCCGTTTATAAAAGCAACGCCCAGACGTGAGGTAAGATAGGGATCCTCTCCGTATGTCTCCTGGCCGCGTCCCCAGCGCTGGTCGCGGAAAAGATTGATATTGGGCGACCAGAGGGTTATGCCCTTGTAGATACCGCGGTCGCCCCGCGCTCTCGCCTCATTGTATTTGGCCCTGGTCTCGGTAGCTATGACATCCGCTATCTTTTCAAGGCCTTCTGTATCGAACATAGCAGCCAGACCTATAGCCTGCGGAAATACTGTGGCCGTGCCGGTACGTGCTGTACCGTGCAGGCCTTCATTCCAGTAATTATATGCGGGGATGCCCAGGCGTTCTATCGCCGGGGCATCGTAAAGTAATTGGGATATTGCTTCCGCTACGGTCATCTTTGAGACCAGTTCGCGGGCCTGTTCCTTAAAATCGATCATAATGATCCTCCTTAAATAAGATCCTTCGCTAACGCTCAGGATGACAGTGATATGTCATTCTGAGCGAAGCGAAGAATCTTTTTAAATCTCTACAGGACCTTCGCTTGTGAAACTAAGTCCGCCGCCCTCTGCGGTGTAGGTCTTCCAGACAGTCTGGGCTGTGCCGTCATTATCGGAGCAGTTGGGATCGCCGGTCTTTATGAATGCAGAGAGATAATTGCACATCTTACGCGCCAGATCGAAATGTCTGCCCTGATATGCCCTGCGGCACTTAAGCAGTGTTTCAAACCAGAACCAGAGATCG
>JAEEGL016176316.1_pt1 | contig 38688 bp, 44 predicted proteins | sample 9134231 | NCBI WGS metagenome assembly JAEEGL01 (sample SAMN16246548, study PRJNA631951) | gut metagenome | biome: gut microbiome; feature: rumen; material: fiber-attached | host: Bos | place: Iran: Karaj | collected 2018-10 | reverse complement strand
TTTGCACGTACTTTAGCAAGATTCTTAGATGAAATAAATAAAGATGTAAAAATATTTGCAATAAAAAACGCGATGGATACATTTGATAGTCCAGATCATAGCCGTGAAGAATGGACAGATATTGCATGTAAAGTTATGGCTCAAGCAGGAGTAATAATTGTAGAGAGTATAGAAGAACTAGAAATTAAAGAAAAAGAATTATTATAAAGGATGGTAAAGAAAAATGAAAATGTATAACAATTACAATCGTTTAGCACGTAACTACACAATGATGACAGATATGTATGAATTAACAATGGCATATGGATACTTTTTATCAGGAAGACATAAATGTGAAGCTGTATTTGATGCTTTTTTTAGAAAAGTGCCAAACCGGTGGTGGTTATGCTGTCATGGCAGGAGTAGATAAAGTAATCGAATATATAAAGAATTTAAGTTTTTCGGAAAGAGATTTGCAATATTTTAGAGAATTTGGATTTAATGAAGAATTTATAGAATATTTAAAGAATTTTAAATTTACAGGAGATATTTATGCAATACCAGATGGAACTCCTGTATTTCCAAATGAACCTTTAATAACGGTAAAAGCTCCACTAATTGAAGCACAGATAGTTGAAACAGCAATTTTATCTCATATAAATGGTTCTATGGAACATGCAACAGGAGCAAGAGCTATAATTGAATCAACACCAAGAAACAAAGATGTATTTATGTTAAACCCAAATGAATTATCTTCATTATCAGAAGAAAATCCATTTAAAGGTAATAGATACGCCACAATGGAATTTGGAGCGAGAAGAGCAGATGGATGTGAGGCTGCAATTGATGCATCTATTTATGGAATAATGGCAGGATGCGTTGGAACAAGTAATATAATGGCAGCAGATATGGTAAATCAAAAAGCTATGGGAACAATGGCACATAGTTGGGTTGAAAGTTTTGAAAATGAACTTACAGCTTTTAAAGCATATGCAGATGTATTTCCTAATAATTGTTTATTATTAGTTGATACAATTGATACACTAAAATCAGGTGTACCAAATGCTATAAAAACATTTGAGTATATGAAAGAAAAAGGAATTCCAACAGATCATATAGGAATAAGAATAGATTCTGGTGACCTTGCTTACTTAAGCAAAGAGTCAAGAAAAATGATGGACGAGGCAGGATTCCCACAAGCTAAAATATGCTTAAGCAATGGACTAAATGCAGAAACTATAGAATCATTAATTATGCAAGGAGCAACATTTGATTCACTTGGAGTTGGAGATAATATTTCTAAACCAGAGGGAAGAATGGGATGCGTATATAAAGAAGTTGCATTAAAAGAAAATGAAGAATGGGAACCAAAAATTAAATTAAGCAATGACGTTGTGAAAATTGTGAATCCAGGATTTAAAAAATTATACAGAGCTTATGATAAAAAAACAGGATATGCAATTGCAGATATAATGACAATGAAAGATTGGAATATTGCCGAAGATAAACAAGTGATAGTTAGTACAACGGATTATTTAAAGAGAGCTAAAATAAGAGACTATAGATTAGAAGAACTTCAAAAAACTATCTTTAAAGATGGAGAATTAGTATATGATGATCCAGAAATTTTAGATAAGCAAACATATTGTGATAAACAAATGGCAACATTATATCCAGAAGTAAAAAGAATTAAAAATCCTCATGGATACTACGTTGATGGAACTGAAGAGTATATGAGATTTAAAACAGATTTAATTAAAAAAATGAGAGAAATGTAATAGTATTTTTTATGGTAATTTTGAGAATTTGCACAAAGGAGGTATTAACATGAGAGAAGGAAAATTAGAAGAATTAAATAGTATAATTGATGAATTAAGATCAGTAGAATTTACAGAAATAAAAAATGAAAAAGAAGAAGATTATTTTATAAAAAGAATTGCCTATAACGTAAAACTAAATAATGGAAGAGTAATTCCAAGAGAAGAAATAATAAAGGGAAATAATACAGGTTCAGCTGTAATTGTTATACCAGTTTTAGAAAATGGAGAGTTTTTAACAGTTATTGAACCAAGAGTATTCAGTAAATTAACAGTTGGAATAGCATTTCCAGCAGGATACATTGAACCAGGGGAGGATATAGAAAAAGCAGCAATAAGAGAACTAAGAGAAGAAACTGGATTTGAACCAGAAAGTATAGAGTTTTTAGATTCATATTATCAAGACCAAGGTTGCAGTAGAGCAATGAATTATATATATGTTGCAAAAGGATGCAAAAAAGTTTCTGAACAACACTTAGATCAATTTGAAGTAATAAAATATATGAATTTTACTTTTGATGAATTGTTAGAACTGGAAAAAATGGACTATATAAAAGGCGGAAGCGGAAAAATCGCATTATTACGTTATCAAATATCAAACAGATAATAGAAAAACTAAATAAAAAAATTATAAATAATACAATAAAGGAGATTTCAAAATGGAGAATTTTAATCCTGAAATAGAAGCAAATAGAATCATTGAATTTATTAGAGATTATTATGCAAAGAACAATCTTGGAGGAGCAATTATTGGAATAAGTGGAGGAAAAGATTCTGCAGTTGTTGCTGCATTATTTACTAAAGCACTTGGAAAAGAAAATGTAATTGGAGTAACAATGCCATGTCACTCATTAAGTACTGATAAATCAGATGCAGAATTAATTAGTGAACATTTTGGATTTGAAATGATTAATTTTGATTTAACAAGTACTTATGATTCATTTAAAAATGAATTAGGAAATCTGGGAGAGTTTAACGAAGTTCAAACAAAGAATAGTGATATAAATATAAAACCAAGACTAAGAATGGCAACATTATATTATCTAGCAGCATTATACAGTAGTTTAAAAGGAAAGACATATTTAGTCGCAGGAACAAGTAATAAATGTGAATTGTTTGTAGGATATTTCACTAAAGGCGGAGATTCAGTTCATGACATTTCACCTCTTGCAGATTTGACAGTTGATCAAGTTGTGGCTGTTGGAGAGTATTTAGGAGTACCAGATAAAGTAGTTCACAAAGCACCAAGCGATGGATTGTCAGGCAAAACTGATGAAGATAAATTAGGTGTTACTTACAAGGATATAGCAACATTTATGGAGAATCCCGAAAAACTTGATAAAGAAGTAGCAGATAAAATAGAAAAATTACATAAAGGATCAAGACACAAGTTTAGTATTCCAACTTATAAAAGAGGGGAACAATAAGTATGAAAATAGGAATCTTTGGAGGGTGTTTTAATCCTCCTCATAAAATGCATAAAAAAATAGCAGAAGATTTAATTAAAAACGGATATGTTGATAAAGTAATATTTGTACCAACAGGTGATAGCTATGAAAAAGAAGGTCTTGCTAAATTTGAACATAGATTAAAAATGTTAGAATTAATGACCGAAGACGAAGAAAATATGGAAGTATCTAGTGTTAGTAAAGTAGATGATTATCAATACACTTTTCAAGTACTAGATTTCTTTCATGAGAAATATCCAAAAGCTGAAATATTCTTTGCATGCGGTACTGATAATTTAAGTTACTTTGACGAATGGGACGAATACGAATACATGCTTCAAAATTATAAACTTCTAATAATTGATAGAAAAGATGGATTAGAAGAAATGATTAAGAAATATAAAGGTTACGAGGATAGTATTATAGTAACTAATATAAAAACTAAGACTTTATCTTCAACAATGATAAGAAACAAAATAAGTAAAGGACAAGATGTGAGTAAATATATTGATGAGAATGTAAAAGATTACATTGTAAAAGAGAAATTATATAGTAAATAAAAAAAATATTGTTTGACAAAAAGGTTGACAAACAATTAGCGTATTAATTATAATTAACACATCCTTATCAAAGGAAATCTTTGAGAAAGGAGGCAAACTAATGAGCAGTTTCGACTTAATTTGGCGTCTAATAGTATTATTACTTGAAAAAGATAATAAGAAATTAGACGACCAAAAAACTGAAGATTAGTAGCAAGAACTAATCAAAGAGTGGTTCCCTAGCCACTCTTTTTTTATATAAAAAAAGTATGTGTCCCTAAACACATACACAAACTTTAAGCAGTTTCGACTAACTGTTTAAACTTAAGTTAAATATAGTATACTACATTATTTATTATATGTCAAATAAATTTGAGATATACATTAGTTTTATGTGTTAACTATTGCAATTTATAAGCGTTTGTAATATAATTTAATGCATTGATTGACAAGAATAAAGGGGTAATTTTTAATGAGTAGTATTGATTTAAAAAATACATATTTAAACTTTTTTGAAAGTAAAGGACACAAAATAATACCAAGTGCGCCAGTAGTTCCAGAAAATGATCCAACAGTTTTATTTAATACAGCTGGAATGCAACCACTTGTACCATATTTGAAAGGACAAAAACATCCAGAAGGAACTCGTTTAGCTGATGTTCAAAAATGTTTTAGAACAAATGACTTAGATGAAATTGGAGATACAACTCACCATACATTTTTTGAAATGCTTGGAAACTGGTCTTTAGGAGATTATTTCAAAAAAGAATCTATTACATGGAGTTTTGAATTATTAACTAAATACTTAAATATACCAGTTGAGAAATTAGCTGTTACTGTATTTAAAGGAAATGAAATTGTATCAGCCGATGAAGAAGCTGCTTCTATATGGAAATCATTAGGAATTCCTTCAGAAAGAATAGCTTACACATTAGAAGATAACTGGTGGCCAAATTTTGAACTTACTGGACCATGTGGACCAGATACTGAAATATTCTACTGGAGAAGTACAGAACCAGTTCCAGAAAAATTTGATCCAGAAGATGATACATGGGTTGAAATTTGGAATAATGTATTTATGCAATATAATCATAAAGAAGATGGTACTTTTGAACCATTAAAAAATAAAAATGTTGATACAGGAATGGGAGTTGAAAGAGTAACTTCAGTTCTAGAAGGTGTTGATGATAACTATAAATCATCAGTATGGACACCTGTTATTAAGAAAATAGAAGAAGTATCAGGATTATCTTACGATGATGCAAAATATACAAAAAGCATGAGAATAATTGCAGATCATATGAGAGCTATTGTAATTATCAGTGGTGATAATGCAGGAATTAAACCATCAAATACAGATCAAGGATATGTATTAAGAAGATTAATAAGAAGAGTTATTAGATATGCTAAAAACCTAAATATTGATATTAATAGTGATTGGGAACAACAGATCGCAGAACTTATAATTAATCAATATTCTGGATTTTATAAAGAACTAGAAAGTAATAAAGCAGCTATACTAGAAGTATTAAAAAATGAAAAAATTAAATTTAATAGAACTTTGGAAAAAGGATTAAGAGAATTTGAAAAAGCAGTTAATGGTTTAAACGGAGAAAAAACTATTAACCAAGATATTGCTTTTAGATTATATGATACTTATGGATTTCCAATAGAATTAACTGAAGAACTTGCAAAAGAAGCAGGATTAAAAGTTGATACAGAAGGATTCAAAAAGAAGTTTGAAGAACACCAAGAAAAATCAAGAGCAGGATCTGCTCAAAAATTTAAAGGTGGGTTAGCATCAACAGGTGAAATGGAAACAAAATACCATACAGCTACTCACTTAATGAATGCAGCTCTTAAGAAGGTACTAGGTGACCATGTTCATCAAAAGGGAAGTAATATAACAGCAGAAAGAATGAGATTTGACTTTTCACATGATAGTAAAATGACAGATGAAGAAAAGAAACAAGTTGAAGATTTAGTTAATCAATATATTGAAATGGCTATCCCAGTTGAAAGATTAGAAATGAAAAAGGAAGAAGCTATTGCAATGGGAGCAGAAGCTATGTTTATAGATAAATATGGAGATATTGTTTCTGTATATAAAATTGGAGATGTTTCTTTAGAAATCTGTGGAGGACCTCATGTATCAAATACAAAAGAACTTGGCAAATTCAAAATAAAAAAAGAAGAAGCAAGTTCAGCAGGAGTAAGAAGAATAAAGGCAGTTTTAGAATAAAATAAAAAATGACAATGAAAATTGTCATTTTTTTTATTAAAATATATTGACATATTGTAAAAAAATATAATAAACTAATTCACATAGGAAATGAAAAAGCGAATGTGAGTGTTGCCTACAATTCCCAGGCTATATGCGTGGAGATTGGAGGTGATGTTTATGGTTGAATTTTTACTAATCCTTATAATGGGATTTGTGATATTAATTACTATAAACTTAGCCTTGTTATGTGTTTTGTACATAATGTGGACTAAAAAACAATAAAAAATACACCACATTTTTGCTTCGCCAAGCAATGTGGTGTAATCTAAAACATATAGGTAACACACATTTACGTGGTTATCATTTCCTATATTTATTATACAAAAATAATAAATAAATGTCAACAAAACAGTTGCACAAACAAATATTTTTATATATAATGCGGACAAAGGAGAAAATGCTTATGGAAGAAAATAATATTTTTAATCCAGGGATAGAAGATTTTGAAGAAGAGAATATAGAAAAAAGCTTAAGACCTCAAAAATTAGATGAATATATTGGGCAGAATAAAGTTAAAGAAAACATGAAGATATATATAGAAGCAGCGAAAAAAAGAAAAGAAGCTTTAGACCATGTTTTATTATATGGCCCTCCAGGACTAGGAAAAACAACTCTTTCAAATATAATTGCAAATGAAATGGGATCTAATATAAAAATTACATCAGGACCAGCAATAGAAAAACCAGGAGATTTAGCTTCAATACTAACAAACTTACAAGAAAATGATGTTTTATTTATAGATGAAATTCATAGAATAAGTAGAAATGTAGAAGAAATATTATATCCAGCATTAGAAGATTTTTCTATTGATATCATGATTGGAAAAGGACCAATGGCAAAATCTATAAGATTAGATTTGCCTAAATTTACTCTTATTGGAGCAACAACAAAAGCAGGTATGCTGACTACTCCGCTAAGAGATAGATTTGGAATTGTAAGTAGATTAGAGCTTTATACTCCAGAACAATTAGAAGTAATTGTAAAAAGATCAAGTAAAATTCTTGGAAGTGAAATAGAAGAAAAAGCAGCAAAAGAAATTGCAATGAGATCAAGAGGAACACCAAGAATTGCAAATAGAATTTTAAAAAGAGTAAGAGATTATGCATTGGTTTTAGGGGACGGAGTTATAACTTTAAAAATTGCAAAAGAAGCTTTAAATAGATTAGAAATAGACGAATTAGGCCTAGATGAAATTGATAGAAAACTATTGGAAACATTAATACTTAACTTTAAGGGAGGACCTGTTGGAATTGAAACAATTGCCACATCAATAGGTGAAGAACCAGATACAATAGAAGATGTTTATGAACCATATTTAATTCAAATAGGATTTTTATCAAGAACATTAAGAGGTAGAGTTGCATTGAAGCCAGCATATTTACATTTAGGAATACCTTTTGAGGAAGAATAAAAAGTATTATTATATTACAATTTATTGAAAAAAACAACAGTTTTTTAGTAAAAAAATGGATATAAAACAATAAGAAAAATATTATAAAAAATAAGTAAAAATATTTAATAAAAATTCGGCAGAACACTTGAAAAGTGTTCTGTTTTGGTATATGATAATATCGGTTTTTTAAAAAGGACCTAAATTTTATCGATATCTATTATTAAAAGATATCAGAATTGGAGGATACAAAATGGCAGTTAAAGTAGCAATCAATGGTTTTGGACGTATAGGACGTCTAGCATTTAGACAAATGTTTGGAGCGGAAGGGTATGAAATCGTAGCAATTAACGATTTAACAAGCCCAAAAATGTTAGCTCACTTATTAAAATACGATTCAGCACAAGGTAGATATGCAAAAGCAGATACAGTTGTAGCTGGAGAAGATTCAATAACAGTAGATGGAAAAGAAATTAAAATATATGCTATGGCAAATGCAGCTGAGCTTCCTTGGGGAGAAATTGGTGTTGATGTTGTTCTAGAATGTACAGGATTCTATACATCAAAAGACAAAGCACAAGCTCATATAGATGCAGGAGCTAAAAAAGTTGTTATTTCTGCACCAGCAGGAAACGACTTACCAACAATCGTTTATGGGGTAAATGAAAAAGTATTAACACCTGATGATAAAATAATATCAGCAGCATCATGTACAACAAACTGTTTAGCACCAATGGCTAAAGCATTAAATGACTTTGCACCAATTCAATCAGGTATAATGTCAACAATACATGCTTACACAGGAGATCAAATGGTACTTGACGGACCACATAGAAAAGGTGATTTAAGAAGAGCACGTGCTGCAGCTGTAAACATTGTTCCTAACTCAACAGGAGCAGCTAAAGCTATAGGATTAGTTATTCCAGAATTAAACGGAAAATTAATCGGATCAGCACAAAGAGTTCCAGTTCCAACAGGATCAACAACAATCTTAACAGCTGTTGTTAAAGGAACAGATATAACAATTGAAAAAATTAACGAAGCTATGAAAGCACAAACAAGTGCATCATTTGGATATACAGATGAATTATTAGTTTCTTCAGATATTATAGGAATTACTTATGGATCATTATTTGATAGTACACAAACAATGTGCACAAAAATATCAGATGATTTATATCAAGTACAAGTAGTTTCTTGGTATGACAATGAAAATTCATATACAAGCCAAATGGTTAGAACAATCAAATATTTTGCAGAATTAGCATAATTAGTGTTTGAACCTTGAAACGGTCCAGTCGAAATAGACCGGACCGTTTACTTGTTAATTTTTAAAAGAGAGGAATAAAAAAATGAATAAGAAAACAGTTAGAGACATAGATGTTAATGGAAAAAAAGTCCTAGTTAGATGCGACTTTAATGTTCCACAAGACGAAAATGGAAATATTACAGATAATAGAAGAATTGTTGGAGCTTTACCAACAATCAAATATTTAATTGAAAACAATGCAAAAGTTATTTTAACTTCACACTTAGGAAGACCAAAGGGAGAAGTTAAAAAAGAATTTTCACTAGCTCCAATAGCTGAAGAACTATCTAAATTATTAGGTAAAGAAGTTAAACTTGCTTCAGATGTTATAGGTGAAAGTGCTCAAAAACTAACAAGTGAAATGCAAGATGGAGATGTTGTTCTTCTTGAAAATGTTAGATTCCATAGAGAAGAAACAGACAATGATCCAGAATTTGCAAAGAAATTAGCATCATTTGCTGAAATATTTGTAAATGACGCATTTGGTACAGCTCATAGAGCACATGCTTCTACAGCAGGTGTTGCTGATTACTTACCAGCTGTATCAGGATTCTTGATTGAAAAAGAATTAAACTTTATGGGAAATGCTCTAGAAAATCCTGAAAGACCATTTGTAGCAATATTAGGTGGTAAAAAAGTTTCTGATAAAATTGGTGTTATAGATGCATTACTTGAAAAGGTTGATACTTTAATGATTGGTGGAGGAATGGCATATACATTCTTTAAATCAATGGGATATGAAGTTGGAAATTCAATTTGTGAATTAGATAAATTAGATTTAGCAAAAGACCTTATGGAAAAAGCAAAGGCTAAAGGTGTAAAATTAATGTTACCAGTTGATACAAAAGTTGGTAAAGAATTTGCTAAAGATACTGAATCTATGGTTGTTAAATATACAGAAATCCCAGAAGGTTGGGAAGGATTTGATATAGGAACAGAAACAATAGCTTTATATGAAAAAGAATTAGAAACAGCTAAAACAGTCATCTGGAATGGACCAATTGGTTTATTTGAATTTGATCAATTTGCAATTGGAACAAATGCTATAGCTAAAAAATTAGCTGAAATTGATGCAGTTACTATAGTAGGTGGTGGAGATTGTGCAGCAGCTGTTGAAAAAGCAGGAGTTGCAGATAAGTTATCTCACGTATCTACAGGTGGTGGAGCTTCACTTGAATTCTTAGAAGGAAAGAAATTACCAGGTATAGAATGCTTACAAGATAAATAAAAAAATAATTAATATGTGGTGGTAAATGTGGTTTTAGAAATATTAAGTAAATTAAGTCTTGATAAATATGAATTAATTGTTAGAATTTTAGATGGGGGTATTCTATTTCTATTCGCTACAATATTTTTAACCTCTGCTATAATAAACATTAAAAATAAAAATTTGAAAAGTATTATCATAAGTACAATTTTTATTCTTATTTATATGATAGCATCTTTAGCAACTTTCTTTGGTTTATTCTTTATGAAGAAGTTTAATATACCACTAAGCAATAATAATTATTTTACATTTTGCGGAGTACTCGCTTTTATACAGATAGTGATGATAGTTTTATTATACTTTTTTGCTGATCCATATGCAGAAGAAAAAAGAATAAAGCATATGAAGCAAACAGGAGAGTATTATAGATTATTACAAGAAAAAAGAGATAAAGAACAAAAGAAAATCGATGAAAAAACTGAAAAGAAAAGAATAAGAAGAGAAAAAAGAGAAGCTAAAAGAATAGAAAGACAAGAAAAGAAAAAAGAAAAACTAGCAAAAAAAGCTTTAAATAAAAAGGGATGAATTGTGACATATGACTGATTTTCGAAAAGCATTGCGTAAAACAGGTGATGGTTTTAAACCATGGGCATTTTATGAAGCAAAAAAAGAAGCGCAAAAAGATGTAATTAAATATAGAGCTCATAAATTAGGTGTAACTTGTTTTGTAATAGATGTACAAACAGGTGACATTCTTGTTGAAACTCGTTCAAAGGATCAGGCACTAAATCCAGAAGAATTGGACTTAGTGTCAGGTCATGTTGATAATGATGAAACAGCAAGAGAGGCAATGATTAGAGAATTAGCAGAAGAAGTTCAAATACCTGAAGAAGAGTCAATACCAAACTTACAAACAATAATAACTGGTAAAGAAGATTATGAGAATTTGTATAATGATATGAATTTTTCAAAAAGTGGCTTGTTTTTGATTGCTTTTTTCTGTTTGTTAAGAAATGGAAAAGATGGAATTCAATTACAAGAAAGTGAAGTAAAGAGTATTGAATGGCTTCCTATGGAAGAGGTATTTAGAATGATTCAGGATGGAAACACAAGATTTCCAAGAGCAGAAGGTTTCGATTATACAGAAATTTTCAATATAATTAGGCAAAAATATGAACATGCCAAGAACCCAGAACAGACACAAGATCAAGGAAGATAAAAGTAAAAATATTAGATATAAAGGAATGTTGTAAATGATAATAGCAGTTTCTGGAATAACAGGAGTAGGAAAATCATATTTAAAACGATGTGTTGCTGAGGAATTAGGAATTGAAAACTTTCTAATGGTAACAACAAGACCAAAACGTTTTTTTGATATTAATGGAAAAGATAAATGGTTTGTATCAGAGGAAAAATTCAATAACCTAAAAAAAGAAGGCAAAATAATGCTTGAAATTGAATTTATAGGCAATAAATATGGTTATTATACTGATGAAATAAAAGGTAATAAAGACGGAATTACTGAAATATATTTTGACGAAGTAGATAATTTTAGAAGAGAATGCAAGGACTTTATTGCAGTCTATATTAAACCTACAAGTATTGAAATTTCTAAGAAGAAACTACATGGTAGAAAACTTGAAAAGAGAGTAATTCAAGAAAGAATAAAAGAAATGGAATACCAACTAAAATCTTTTGAAGATAATAAAGAATTACAATCTAAATATGATTATATATTTACAAATGATTATACAAAAAAATCAAAAAACGATTTTGTCAATTATATTAAAAAAAGAATGAATGAAATGAAATCATAAGATTGAAAGGAGATAATTATTATGAGAAAGAAAGTAATTGCCGGTAACTGGAAAATGAATATGTTACCAAACGAAACAATATCATTTATTGAGGAGTTTGCACCATTAGTAAAAGATACTGAAAATGAAGTGGTTCTTTGTGTACCATATACAGATTTATTCTATGCATTAATGACAGCACAAGGAACAAACATTAAAATAGGTGCTCAAAATATGCACTGGGAAGAAAAAGGAGCATTCACTGGTGAAGTTTCAGGACAAATGTTAAAATCAATTGGTGTTGAATATGTTATAATTGGACACTCTGAAAGAAGACAATACTTTGCAGAAACTGATGAAACAGTAAACAAAAAAATTAAAGCAGCATTTACTAATGAATTAAAACCAATAGTATGTGTTGGTGAATCATTAGAACAAAGAGAAGCTGGTGTTACAGAACAAATAATTACAAATCAAGTAAGACTTGCTTTAGATGGTTTAACACCTGAACAAGTTAAAAATACAATAATTGCTTATGAACCTATATGGGCAATTGGTACAGGTAAAGTTGCAACATCTGAAGATGCTAATAATAGTATAAAAGCTATAAGAGAAGAAATTAAGTCAATATATGGACAAGACACTGCAGAAAGTGTTATAATACAATATGGCGGAAGCGTAAAATCAACTAGTGCAAAAGAATTATTTACAACATCTGATATAGATGGTGGATTAGTTGGTGGAGCAAGCTTAAAGCCAGAAGAATTTAGTAAAATAGTTAATTACGACAAATAATAATTATGGGAGACAAAAAAGTCTCCCATGAAATATGAAATAATAAAAGAAGGAGCAGATACATAATGAAAGACAAATTAACAATGCTAATGATATTAGATGGATATGGAAAGAACGAAAGAGAAGAAGGAAATGCAGTAAAACAAGCAAACACACCAAATATAGACAGAATAATGGCTACATATCCAACAGCAGAAATCTATGCTAGTGAAATGGCAGTTGGACTTCCTGAAGGACAAATGGGAAATTCTGAAGTTGGACATACAAATTTAGGAGCTGGAAGAATTGTTTACCAAGAATTAACAAGAATTACAAAATCAATTGAAGATGGTGATTTTTTTAGCAATCCAGAATTTGTTAAAGCAATTGAGAATTGCCAAAAGAATAATTCAAAATTACATATAATGGGATTATTATCTGATGGTGGAGTTCATAGTCATAATAGACATTTATATGCTATTTTAGAATTGGCAAAGAGAAAGGGCTTTGAAGATGTATTTGTACATTGCTTCTTAGATGGTAGAGATACACCACCTGCTTCAGCTGAAAACTATATTGCAGAACTAGAAGAAAAAATGAAAGAAAAAGAAACAGGAAAGATTGCAACAATATCTGGTAGATTCTATGCTATGGATAGAGATAAGAGATGGCAAAGAATTGAAAAAGCATATAATGCAATGGTAAAAGGTGAAGGAATAAAATCAAATTCAGCACTTACAGCAATTGAAAATTCATATCAAAAAGAAGTATTTGATGAATTTGTGGAACCAACAGTTATTTGTAATGGTGATACACCAGTTGCAACAATTTCTGAAAATGATTCTGTTATATTCTTTAACTTTAGACCAGATAGAGCAAGAGAAATATCAAGAACTTTAGTTGATCCTGAATTCAATGAATTTGAAACAAAGAATTTAAATCTATATTTTGTAAGTATGACACAATATGATGAAACATTACCAAATGTAAATATTGCATTTAAACCAACAGAATTAACAAATACTTTTGGTGAATATGTAAGCAAATTAGGTTATACTCAATTAAGAATAGCTGAAACAGAAAAATATGCGCATGTTACATTTTTCTTTAATGGTGGTAGAGAAGAACCTTTTGAAGGTGAAGATAGAATATTAGTACCATCTCCAAAAGTTGAAACTTATGATTTAAAACCAGAAATGAGTTGCTATGAAGTTACTGAAAAAGTAATGGAAGCAATAAAAGCTGATAAATATGATTGCATAATATTAAATTTCGCAAATCCTGATATGGTAGGACACACAGGAAGCTTAGAAGCTGCTATAAAAGCTCTAGAAGCTATAGATGAATGTGTTGAAAAAATAGTTGAACTTGTAAATGAAAAACAAGGAAGATTATTAATTACAGCAGATCACGGAAACTGCGAGCAAATGATTGATTACAAAACAGGAGAGCCACATACAGCTCACACAACAAATCCTGTTCCAATTGTTTTAGTTGGAATGGAGGGAGTAAAACTAAAATCAGGAAAACTAGCAGATATAATACCTACGATGTTAGATATAATGAATGTAGAAAAACCTGCAGAAATGACAGGAGAAAGCTTACTTATAAGAGAATAATTAACAGGAATGACATCCTGCTTTTAGAGACACTTTTCAAAAACAGGTAATCGTCTGTTTTTGAAAAGTGTCTCTAAAAGAATAGAAAAGTTAGTAGAGGAAATTGAAAGTAAAAAAGGAGGTTTATAATGAATACTGGTTTAGCAATTTTTTTAATAATTATTTCAATATTTTTATCAATTAGAACATTTAATAAATGCATTGGACAGTATTTGCTAGCAAAAGCAAATAAGCTAAAAGAACAGCAGATGAATGTAGAAAACAAAGAAGAAAATGAAAATAGAAATCATTATGAACCTACAAAAAGAGATTGTGAAATCAAAAAAATAACAAAAGATGAATTAGGAAAAATTCTCTCAACTGATATGGAAGAATATCCGTGTTGTGAAATTGATAAAGACTTTGAAATACTTTGGAACAATAAGTTTATTAGAAAATTAAAATATGTATATGATGAAAAAGAAATGATCAAAGATCATCATATAGATATAGATGAACTACATAATACTGCTCATCAACATATCATTCCAGATGAACCAAAGGAATTTGAAGTAGTTTGTTATATAAATGATATATTGAAAGACTATGAGGATGCTGACGAATTAGAAATAGAAAAAAGTAAAATGATAGAAATGTCAGAAAAAGCTTTTAAAAATGAAGATTATATTGCTAATTTTATAATTGGAGTGGCATTAGATAGGCTGGACGAAGCGTTTTTTAATACAAATCAAGAGAGTTTTGACGGTCTTGTGAATGATATCAAAATAATAGAAATATGCATTCATGTAGAAGATTTTTTTGCTGACCCTAATAGAATATGGTTTGAAATAAGTTATACAGATCCTGAAGGATTGTGGATTTCATATTTGGCTGAGGACCCGGATAGTGTTTATTATGATATAGAACAAGAAGAAATGGATATATAAAAGTAAGGAGTTGTCTGTTTCATCGTTATCATCTCAAAAAAATGCTCTAGAAAACTGTAATTTTGTACTTTTTGACACGTCTATAAAAAGCAGGATATCCATATGATAATAATATTATATGGATTTTCTAATATTCATGCAAAGGAGGAAGAACATTGATTAGTGGAAAAACTATTGGAAAAGTGTATTTAGAAATAGAAAAAAAGATATGTAACATGATTCCAGAAAAATGGGATAGAATTTATCTTTATGTTTCAATACTTGATAGTATTAATAAATTAGAAACAGGTGAAATGTTTTTTTACTATTATCCAAAGAGTGTAATAAAGAAAAATCCAATTAATGTTTATGAAGTACCAGGTAAGTTTAATCTAGAAGAGGAAATGTACCTAAAACTAGCAGATAGCTTATATAGAGAAATACAAAGACTTAAAGAAGTTATGATTAAAAGTGGGGAAGAACCATGGACTAATTTAACTATTTCAATAGAAAACTGCCAAATGAAATTAGAATTTGATTATGAAGATTTAAGAAAATCTCCTTTTACAAATATAGAAAGAAATCTTATATGGCAGTATAAGAATCTAAAAAAAGATATTAATTCATATAGAAGAAAAGAAAGAAAATTGATAGAGAAATATCTTGAATATGAATTAGCACATCCAAAGAAAACAAGACAGTACATAGAGCCATTCTATATAAAACCTGAAGTTAATACTATAGATTATAATACAGAGTATAGAGAAAAACTAAAAGTTTTAGCAGCAGAAGAAGATGAAAAACGAAGACTAATAGAAGAAAAGAAAAAGGCTAGAAAAGAATTAGCTTTAAAAAAGAAAAAGCTTTTAGAAAAGAAAGCAAAGCTTGAAAAAGAAAAACAAAGAAAAGAAAAACTTGAAAAGAAGGAAGCATTAGAACTTAAAAAGAGAAAAGAGGCAATGAGGAGGAGTATTTTAGAAGAGCCTCCTAAAAAGAAAAAGACATCATCTAAAGTAAAAGTAGAAGCAAAAGTGGCAGTAAAAGCAAAGTCAGAAACACCTAAAAGAGAGTCTTCTATTATAAAAGCTTTAAAAGAAAACTCAAAACAACCTAAAATTGAAGCAAAGGCAAAAAAAGAAGTTGATAAAGTAAAACAATTAAAGACTAAAAAAAAGAAACAATCTGAAGTATAAAATCAGATTGTTTCTTTTTTATTTTTTTTGTTTTGCATTTAAACTTATTATATATTCAATAGTTTTAGATTATCTATTTAAACCTTTTAAACCAGGGAAGATAGCGATATCTTCTAATTGATCTTCAATGTTTAATAATCTGTTATATTTTGCAACTCTATCAGTTCTACATGGTGCACCAGTTTTGATTTGACCAGCGTTTGTAGCAACAGCAACATCAGCAAGAGTAGTATCTTCTGTTTCACCACTTCTATGTGATACAACAGCTGTATATCCATTTTTCTTTGCTAATTCGATAGCATCTAATGTTTCTGTTAATGTACCGATTTGGTTTAATTTAATTAATATAGAGTTAGCTGTTTTGTTGTCTAATCCTTTTTGTAATCTCTTAATATTTGTAACAAATAGGTCATCACCAACTAATTGGATTTTGTCTCCTAATCTGTCAGTTAATTTTTTCCAGTTTTCCCAATCTTCTTCAGCTAAACCGTCTTCAATTGAGATAATAGGATATTTTTCAACTAAGCTTGCTAAGAAATCGATCATTTCGTCAGCTGTTTTTAATTCATCTGTTTTCCAGAAATAGTAGCATCCTTCTTTACCGATTTTTTTAGCTTCATCATACATTTCTGTTGATGCAACGTCTAATGCTAATTTAACTTGTTCTCCTGGTTTGTATCCAGCTTTTTCAATAGCTTCAACTATTAATTTTAAAGCTTCTTCATCGCTAGCTAAGTTTGGAGCAAATCCACCTTCGTCACCAACACCAGAAGCTAATCCTTTTTCCTTTAAAACTTTCTTTAATGTGTGGTAAATTTCTGTACACATACGTAAGCATTCTGTAAATGATTTTGCACCAACTGGCATAATCATGAATTCTTGTGTGCTAACTGTGTTATCAGCATGTTTTCCACCATTTAAAATGTTCATCATTGGAACTGGTAATGTTTTAGCATTTGGACCACCAATGTATGTATATAATTCTTGACCTAATGAATTAGCAGCAGCTTTAGCAACAGCTAAAGAAACACCTAATGTAGCATTAGCTCCTAATTTTCCTTTATTTTCTGTTCCATCAAGTTCGATAAGAGTTTTATCAATTTTTGCTTGTTCATAAACATTCATTCCTTCTAGAGCAGGAGCAACGATATTGTTTACGTTTTCAACAGCTTTTAATACACCTTTACCCATATATCTTGATTTGTCACCATCTCTTAATTCAACTGCTTCAAAACTTCCTGTAGAAGCTCCAGATGGTACAAGTGCAACACCGCAAGAACCATCAATAGTTACAACTTCAACTTGAACAGTTGGATTTCCTCTTGAGTCTAAAACTTCTAAAGCTTTAACACTTTCAATTTCTAAATAATTTTTCATTATTTAAGACCTCCTTAATAATATTCTTCTCTGTGTTATTTTTAAGTCATTTAATTTTCAGCCAATAGTCATTGTATCACACAATTTTTCCATTTTCAAGCAAAATGCAATTTTTTATGTGAATTTTTCTTAAAAATAAAGGGAAAAAGAAAAATGTCGAAATGTTCTTATAATTCGTCAAAACTTCCAATAATTCGCTCTTGGAAAATATTTCCAGCTACTATATAATCATCGACATGAGAAAAATGTATGGGAGGTACATATGAAAATTGATTATATAAAAAAGGACAAGTTACTGCTGGTACAATTTAATGAAGAAATTGATCATCATACTACAGAAAAAATGAAAAGGAGAGTGGATTATGAAATTGAAAGATTTATGCCTAGAAAAATTGTATTTGATTTTAGTTGTGTTACTTTTATGGATAGTGCAGGAATAGGGATGCTAATTGGAAGATACAAATTGGCTAGAGTATTTGGAGGAAAATTGGAATTAAAGAACGTTAGCTTAGGTATAAAGAAAATACTAGAAATATGCGGTGTGTTGAAACTGATTCCAATAGCAGAAGACACAGAAAATAGTAATAATGAAAAGAGAAAGGAAGTTTATTATGGGAATATATGAAAATGAAATGAAACTAGAGTTTTTAAGTAAATCTAATAATGAAGCTTTTGCAAGAATTTCTGTAGCTGCTTTTGCGTCACAAATTGATCCTACAATAGAAGAATTAGCAGATATCAAAACAGCTGTATCTGAAGCTGTCACAAATTCTATTATTCACGGATATGAAGATAGAGAAAATGGAATAATAACTGTTGAATGTAAAATTTTAGATAATGAAATAAAAATAGAAATTATTGATTCTGGAATAGGAATAGAAAATGTTGATATAGCAAAAGAACCGTTATACACAACGAAACCAAATCTTGAAAGATCCGGAATGGGATTTACTATAATGGAAAACTTTATGGATGAAATGAAAGTTGAATCTATATTAGGAATGGGGACAAAAGTTTCGATGAAAAAATCTATTAAAAAAGATGATTTGAAAAAAGAAAACATAAGAGAAGATGAGGTTATAGCTAATGTATGAAAACACTAAAAAAGATATAGAACTTGCAAAACAGGGGGATAAGGAAGCTTTAGAAAATATTGTTATAAACAACAGTGGATTAGTGTGGAGTATTGTGAAAAGGTTTAATGGAAGACGGGTATGAATTAGAAGATTTATATCAGATCGGATGTTTAGCTTTCATTAAGGCAGTAAAAAGATTTGATACAAATTTTGAAACGCAGATTTCTACATATGCTGTACCATATATATTAGGAGAAATTAAGAAATTTATAAGAGATGATAATCCAGTCAAAATAAGTAGGAGTATAAAGGAACTTAGTCAGAAAATAAATATGGTGCAAAATGAAAGTTTTAGTAAAACAGGAAGAGAACTGTCTATAGATGAATTAGCCAAGAGATTAAATGTAGAGAAGGAGGATATAATAATAGCAGAAGACTCGGTAAGATGCGTGGAATCATTAGATAAAGAAACAAATGATAATGATAAAAGATGTTTAATTGATACAATTATTTCAAATAAAGATGAAGAACAATGTATTGTAAATAAATTAACTATAAAAGATTTATTAGAAAAATTAGAAAAGAGAGAAAAAGAAATAATACTATTAAGATATTATAAGGGAAAAACTCAGAGCCAAGTTGGAAAAATATTAGGAATAACTCAAGTTCAAGTTTCTAGGATAGAAAAAAAGGTCCTTGATAGAATGAGATATAATTTGGAGGCTGTATGAGAAAGATTTGTTTATATGTTATCTTTATAGTATTTATTTTTTTCTGTATACCGATTTTATTAATCAATGATAAAAATAATAAAGAGGTAGAGAATTTACAAAACAATGATAATGATAGTATAGAAACAGGTAATATGGAAAGTAATGTAAAAGAAGAAAAAGAGCAGATAAAAGATACACAAGATGAATATAGTTATGGAAATTATTCAAAGGTAAAATTATTGCATAAAAAAACAGGGAAGATTGAAGAAGTGGAACTAGATAATTATTTATTAAATGTTGTGTCAGCTGAGATGCCAGCAAATTATGAAATAGAAGCTTTAAAATCACAAGCAATTGTCGCAAGAACATATACTATTTATAAATTAAAACATGGAGGCAAGCATAAAGAAGAGCGGAGCAGATATTTGCGATGACTCATCTTGCTGTCAAGCGTGGATATCAAAAGAAGACAGGTTAAACAAGTGGGATGAAGATGTAAGAGAAGAAAAATGGAAAAGAATAGAACAAGCTGTAAATGAAACTAAAGGGAAAATCATAGTTTATAATGGTGAACCAATTAATGCTTTCTTTCATGCAAGTAGTGGAGGCATAACAGAAATGCCAATTGATGTATGGGGAGGAAGTGGATATCCATATTTGCAAGTAGTGGAAACTGCAGGGGAAGAAGGATATAAACAATATTCATCAGAAGTATCTCTTTCGCAAAAAGACCTTTTAAATAAATTAAAAGAAAAGTATTCAGATATTAAGATAGATTTTGATAAAGATGAAGATATTAAAATTACTGAATACACAAACAGTAATAGGGTTAAAACTGTAAAGTTTGGAAATAAGAATATTTCTGGAGTCGAAGCAAGAACAATTTTAGGGCTAAAGTCCACTAATTTTTCTATAGAAAAAGATGAAGATGAAATCAGATTTAAAGTTACAGGATATGGACACGGAGTTGGTATGAGTCAAACAGGAGCTGATGCAATGGCTAAGAAGCGGAAGTACGTATGAAGAGATAATAAAGCATTTTTATGTTGGAGTAGAAATTATTAATATGAATGAATAGATTTATTAAAATAGGAAATAATTATACTAAAGATAAGTTTAGGAGGTTCATATGAATAAAATTAATTTCAGAGATAAAAGAAAAATACCTTTTTATATAATAGGGATTGCTTTATTAATAGTTCTATTATTTATCGTAATGGCATTTGCAACATATACTAAGCAATTACAACAATTTGCAAATGAAACAGCTCTTCAAAAGAATAATGCAAGTGAAGTATTAAAAAATGCTCTAGAGTTTGAACAAGATCAAACAGAATCTGCGAGCAGTAAAATAGGGAAAAAGGTTGATGAGCTAACAGAAGAAAAAAAGAAAGAAAATGAAAAAGAACAAGCACAAGAAAAGGAAAAGAATAAAACTGAAAAAAAGACAGTTTATAATATTGAGAGTAAACAAGGAGCAAGTAATTCAATTGAAAACAATAAAACAAAAGAAGTACTTCAAGATAATACGCAAGATCCCGTATTTGTAATGCCTGTTGAGAATGGTGAAATAATAAAAAAATTTGCTAAAGATAATCTAGTATATTCTGAAACTTTAGAAGAGTGGATTACGCATCTAGGAATAGATATTAAAGCAGAAATGGCAACCATAGTAAAAGCTTCAGCTGCAGGTACAGTAAGAGATATAAAAAATGATCCAAGATATGGATTATCTGTTATAGTAGAACATACAAATGGCTATAAATCAATTTATGCTAATCTTTTAACTGCAGAATTTGTTGAGGTTGGAGAAAACTTGGAACAAGGACAAACAATAGGAACTGTTGGAAATACTTCTGCTTTTGAAATTGCAGATCCAGCACATCTTCATTTTGAAATTATTAAAGATGATGAAAATGTTGATCCTGAGATATATTTGAAACAATAAAAAAATGCACTTGATAGTGCATTTTTTATTTTCTATCCAACAAAACTACTTACGATATTATTAATATAATAAATGATTTGTTTTTTACTATAATATTCATATATTTCTGATGTGGCACAATATTTATCTACAAAAGTAAGTACTAAAGTTTCTTTATACTTTGGTGGCTTTATTGTTACTGGCCACATATGTTTTGTAATCATATCTTTTTCAATATCATTTAATTCAAACAACTTACTTGCATTTTGATAAGCAGCTTTTCCATGAGTGAAAGCATGAAAACCATTCCTATTACCTTTTTCTCTCCAATCATATAAGAATAAATCATGTAGCATTGCAGCTCTAGTTGCGGATTTATAATCTAAATTTAATTTCTTACAGATTGTATAGCAATAAAATGCAGCTGCATAGCAATGTTCAAAACAAGATGTAAAACAATGTTGTCTATATTTTTTCATTTCTTGAACTACTTCATTATTTATTAAATCTTCAATTATTGTTTGAAATTCTAAATTATCTTTAGCTAACGATTCAATTTTCTTTATCATTTTTATACCTCAAAAAAAATTATAGCACCTTGCAAATTGATTAGCAATAGTATAGAATAAAAACATCTTAAGAAAAAAGGGTGAAGTATATGGAAAATGGTTTAATTTATGTTATAAAAAAAGAAGATCACAACAAGAAGAGTTTGGAAAGAATTTTAGAAAATCACAAAGAAATAAGATTTGTTTCTTTAATGGGTGTTGATTTAATTGGAAACACTACAGATGAAAGAATTCCAATTAGTGTTTTTATGGAAGATATAGATAAGTTCTTAAATGGTATAGCTGTTCAAACTGATGGCTCATCAGTTAACTTACCAGGTATTTCAACATTAAATGATGCAAAAGTTGATATGGTTGTTGATTTAGATGCTAACTGGGTTGTAGACTATAATTATTATTTTATGGGAGAATATCCAATAGGGACAATATTAATTCCAAGCTATCTTTACCATAATAATACACCAGTTGATTCAAGAAGTATTTTAAAAACAACAGAAGAAGTATTTAAGAAAAGAATTAGAGAAATCTTAGATGAAAATGAAGATTATTTAAATAAATTTGGAATAGATAAAGATGAAATAGAGGATATAAATTTAACAACAGCAACAGAATTAGAATTTTGGGTAAAAACTCCAAATGATGTTGCTGAAATTGAAGCATTAACTACTTCACAAAGTTTAAATGAACAGTACTGGGCAAGACTAGATGGGTTAGTTAGAAATGCACTAGAAGAATGCTTACTTGTTATGGAAGAATGTGGCTTTGAACCAGAAATGGGGCATAAAGAAGTAGGTGGAATTAAACCAAAACAAGGAAGAAGAATAACAGAAAACCATGTTATGGAACAACTAGAGGTTGACTGGAAATATTCAAGCCCAATGCAATCTGCAGATAATGAAATATATGTAAAAGAAATAATAGGAGATGTTTTCAAAAGACATGGACTTGAAACTACATTCTTGGCAAAACCTATAAAGGATGTTGCAGGAAATGGAATGCATACTCACTTAGGAGTAGCTGTTAAACTAAAAAATGGAAAAGTAATTAATTTATTTAATAGTGCTAATGGAGGATTTTTAAGTGAATTAGGATATGGAGCTTTAATGGGAATCTTACATAATTATGAAGTAATGAATCCGTTTATATCAGCAACACATGATTCATTAAATAGATTAAAACCAGGATATGAAGCACCAGTTTCAATTGTAACTTCACTTGGACTAAATGAAGAAACGCCATCAAGAAATAGATCAATTTTAATTGGATTAGTAAGAGATACAGATAATCCAAAAGCAACAAGATTTGAATTGCGTTCTCCAAATCCAGGATCAAATTTATATGTTACTATTGCAGTTTCATATTTAGCAATGTTAGATGGAATAGAGTATGTATTTAAAAACAAAAAAACAGAAGAAGAATTATTAAAAGAAATATCTAAAAAAGAAGGAGAAGCAGCAGATTATTTAGATACAAATAGAGAATATAGAACAGAAAAAGATGTATTTGAAGAGTTCTCTGAAGAAACAAGAAATAGAATATATGGTGTATCTCCAAGAACAGTATATGAAAATATTATAAATATAGACAAGAACCCAGAAAAAATGAATATATTTACTAAAAATGATATGTTCAATGAAAAGATTATTAATTCAATAAAAATATCTATCTTAACAAGATGGAAAACGGAGATTATTCATAGACTTATAAAAGAATACAGAGATGAGATAATAAGCTATAGAAAAAATCCTCATGATTTATTTGAATTAACAGAACAAGATGAGATAGAATGGACTAAAATATATGAACAAAAAGTATATATTAGTAAAAATACTGAAGAAAATGGAAAATGTTTATTTGCGAAAATCTTAGGAGCTTTTGAGAACGATAATTATGAAGAAGCATCAAATTATATAATTGAACTAGAAGAAAAAATGGAATGCTTACAAAAATCATATGCCAAGTATATCAAAAACTTATTATAGTTGATTTTCATCACAGTTTGTGTTATAATTTTTTACGATTTTTATTTATTATTAAAGTATAGTAAGAATTATTTAATATATAGTATTTAAATTAAGAGGGTCAAATTATGTATTTAATAGTTGGGTTAGGAAATCCCGAAGAAGAGTATGCAAATACAAGGCATAACATGGGATTTAATGTAATTAATAAAATAGCTGAAAAATACAATATAGATATGACTAAGGAAAAGTTTCAAGGAATATATGGAAGTGGTCAAATAGAAGGCGAAAAAGTCGTACTATTAAAACCACAAACATATATGAATTTAAGTGGAAATTCAATTAGAGAATTTATCAATTTTTATAAAATTCCACTAGAAAATCTTATAGTTATATATGATGATGTAGATATTGAGCCAGGCTTAATTAGAATTAGAAAACAAGGTAATGCAGGTACTCATAATGGAATGAAATCAGTAGTTCATGAGTTAGGAACAACAAGCTTTGCAAGAATAAGAGTCGGAATTGGAAAACCTAAATATCAAAATGATATGATTAATCATGTACTACAAAAAATGACTGAAGATGAAAAGAAAACGACTAATAAAGGAATAGAACTAGCTTATATGGCAGTTGTTGAAACTTTAAAAAACAATATAGATATTGCAATGAATAAATATAATAAAATAGAAAATGACAATGATAATAAAAAAGAAAATAAAATTGAAGAATAACTAATAATTAATAAGCAAAGAAAGAGGAATATAATGAAAGAAATACTAATTGGTAAAGCAGAAGATAAAACAACAATAGTAATAGCAGAAAATGGTGTTGTTGTCGAAAAATATGAAGAAACAGAAGAACAAAAAAGACTTGAAGGTGGAATATATTTAGGTAAAGTATCTGATGTTTTACCAGGAATGCAAGCTGCCTTTGTGGATATTGGTGAATCAAAAAATGCATTTATACATTTAAAAGATATTCTTCCAAAGCTTGATGTTAAAACAAGTAATCCTGATGAAGTTGCAAGTAAAAGTGATATAAAGAAATTAGTAAAAAAAGGGGCTCCGCTATTAATTCAAGTAAAAAGAGATTCTACTAATAAAAAAGGAGCAAGAATTTCAACTCATATAAGTCTTCCAACAAGATTTTTAGTTTTTATGCCTGAGACCGAAATTGTAACAATTTCAAAAAAGATTGAAGATGAGAATGAAAAAAATAGACTATTAGAGATTGTTAAAAAAGCTTTACCTAAAAATTGTGGAGCTATTATTAGAACATCAGCACAAGGAAAAAGCGAAGAAGATATTGTAGAAGATATAAAAGCAAGTGAAAAGAAATGGAAAGAAATAAAACAAAAAGCAGAATCAGAAAGTAGTAAGGAAAAAGCTCCAATTCTTATATGCAAGAATCCTGGTATGATTGAAAGAGTATTAGTGGATTTGATGGATCAGAATATTGAAAGAATTGTTGTTGATGATAAAGCTATTTTTGATAAAGTTTCTAATTTTATTTTAAATAGTAAAATTAAAGTAGAATTATCAAATGAAAGTATTCTAAAGATATATGATATTGAAAAACAATTAGAAAGAGCTAACAATAGAAAAATATGGCTTAAATGCGGAGGATATATAACAATTGATAAAACTGAAGCTTTAATTGCAATAGATGTAAATTCAGGAAAATATATAGGAAAAGAAAACTTTGAGAAAACAGTGTTTATTGTAAATAAAGAAGCAAGTATTGAAATAGCAAAGCAATTAAGATTAAGAGATATTGATGGTATAATTATAATTGATTATATTGATATGCAGGAAGATGAACATAAAGAAGAAATTATAAGAATATTAGAAGAACACTTAAAAAATGATCGTTCAAAAACTCAAGTAATTGGATTCTCAAAATTAAACTTACTAGAAATGACTAGAAAACATATATGTTCTAATGATTAAAAAAAGTAAACTATTATAAAGTAATTACACTTTATAATAGTTTTTTTTATTTTGAATAATAATCAAGAAATTGTAAATAATGTAAATATAGTAAATTAAGTAAAAAAAGTAAATGATTTGAATAAAGAAAAGCTTATATTATCAAGATACAAGGAGGTTATATAATGGAATCAAATACTATGAAAAATATTGTGGTTTTAAAAGATTTACCATCAAATATTGTAAAGGAAGCTTTTGTTATTCTTAAAGATAATGAGAGTATTAAAATTGAAGATTATGTACTTAACAATAAGAAAGAAATAGAGATGAAAAAACAAAGTAATGAAAATAATAGAGATTATATTGTAAAAGAAGCAGAACTTCTAATTAGTGAATACTTAACAAATATTGAAAAGAAAAATATTGAACAAAAAGAACAAGAAGATTGTAAGCTAAAATTAAAATATAGACGACTAAAATTTATAAATGTTTTTCTATTTATTATATCTTCTATTATAGTATTGAAAAATATTATTTAAACAGATAAAAAATAAAAGATAAAAAAATATGAATAAAGAAGAATCCTCCGAATAGTATTTATTAACACAAAGGAGGATTTTTTTATGGAAAGAGTGTTATCACCAGAAGATAGAATAAGAAGAGCAGAAGAATTAGTAGAACTTAGAAGAAGAACAGGTAATTATAGAGTATATGAAAAAGATAGAATACAAAACAATGATGTAGAAGATATACCAAATGGAAAAATAAAAATATTAAAAACGTTAATAACTCAAACAGTAATATGTTTAATAATATATGCTGCATTTCTCTCAGTAAAACAATATAATTTATTTTTTTCTGATGAAATAGTAGATAAAACAAAATTGGTTTTATCATATGATGTTAATTTTAAAAAAGTATATAAGGATGGAATGAATTATTTGCAAAGTATATATAAGAATAATTCATCTGGCGATACTACTGAAATAAATCAAGAAAGTGAAAGTACGGAGAGTATTTTAGAGGAGGAGAAAAAACAAGAAGAACAAAAAGCAGAAGAAGATAAAAAAGAGGAAGTATCTCAGATGGAACAAGATGCAAATTATATAAAAGAAAGAATGACATTAACAAAACCAACTAATGGATATATTAGTTCTGAATTTGGTGAAAGAGAGGATGAAAATCCGATTGTTACAAAAGTACATAATGGAATTGATATTGCAGCAGTGACAGGAACAAAAATAAAGGCTTCAATGGATGGGGGGGTAGATATTGCTACCACTTCTTCTTCGTATGGAAAATATATTGAAATATCTAATGGTGATGTTAAAACAATATATGCTCACTGTAACAAATTGTATGTAAAAAAGGGAGATAAGGTAAAAAATGGGCAAGACATTGCTGAAGTGGGACAGACTCGGTAAAGCAACACGGCCCACACTTACATTTTGAGGTGAAAGTACAAGACAGGTATGTGAATCCAAGATTAGTAATTAATTTTAATTAGGAGGAAAGATGGGAATAAAAAATAAAATTCAAATCCTTCTTTTTTTGATAGTGTTTTATATTACAAATCAAATTAAATTGTATTTATTATTTTTATTCTTTGCATACATACATGAAATAGGACATTTAATAATGCGGATTATTATTAGGAAAGAAAGTCGAAAGCATGGAAATTATACCTGTTGGACTGAGAATTACATTTAAAAACGATATAGATGATTACAATAAAAAAATAATAAATGGTAATATAAACAATTTAAAGAATTTATTAATAGCAATAATAGGACCAGTATTTAGTTTTTTTATTGCTATTATTTTTTACTTTTTTAGTAGAAAGTTTTATTTCTTAAAGTATATGAAAATAATAGTAATTGCGATATATGTAAATCTTACAATAGGTACATTTAATTTAATTCCTATTTACCCTTTGGATGGTGGAAGAGTGCTTAAAGAATTCTTGTATTTAATAATTGGCAAGAAAAAAGCTATGGAGATTATAAATCAGATTTCAAATGTATTGACTATTGTATTAACTATTATTTCAGGATTTGCTATATATAAGACGAAAAATATTGCTATTATATTTGTCTTAATTTTTTTATGGGTAATAAGGATAAAAGAAAATAAGAAGTATAAGCTAATGAGGAGATTATTTATTTTAATTGAAACAACATTGTTTTAATCTGAGAATTATGATAAAATATTACTATATTTAATAAAGGAAAGGACGAAAGAGAATTGAAGATTTTAGCTGTAGGAGATATTGTAGGTAATGGAGGAGTTAAAAAACTAAAAGAAACTTTACCAAATTTAAAACAAGAAAAGAATATAGATTTTGTTATTGTTAATGGTGAAAATGCTGCTGATGGTATGGGAATAACAAAGGACATTTTTAAAACAATATTAGCATCTGGAGCAGATGCTGTAACAATGGGAAATCATACATGGGGTAAAAAAGATATTTTTACTTTTCTAGATGATCCAAAACTATTAGTTCCAGGAAATTATCCAAAAGGTGTTAAAGGAAATAAATATGGAATATATGAATGTAAGGGTAAAAAAATCGGAGTTATCAATTTACTAGGAAGAACAGATATGAATGTTTTAGCAGAAAATCCATTTCTAGTTGCAGAAGATCTTATTGAACAAATCAAAGATAAAACAGATATTATTATCATTGATTTTCATGCAGAAGCAACAGCGGAAAAAATTGCTATGAGTTATCATTTAGATGGAAAAGTAAATATCATATTTGGTACACATACTCATGTGCAGACAGCCGATGAAAAAGTATTAGAAAAAGGAACAGCATATATAACAGACATAGGAATGACCGGACCAGAGAAATCAGTTATAGGAATGGATATAGCAGCATCAGTTAAGAGATTTAAGACAACTTTGCCAGAAAAATACAAAGTAGCTGATGGTAAGAATATGTTAAATGGTTGTATTTTTGAACTTAATGATGAAACATGTCGAATTGAAAAGATTGAAAGAATAAGAATGTAGAAAATGCCGAAAAATCAAGAAAAAACACGATGAAAACTACCAGAAATTACCAGAAAATACTGGACTTTAATTGCCAAATATAATATAAATATAAAAGTCAAATCAAGTTGCAACAAAAATTTAAAAATTATAGGAGGCAAAAAAATAATGGAAGTTTTAAAAATTTCATCAAAATCAAATCCAAACTCGGTAGCAGGAGCAATTGCTGGGTTAGTTAAAGAAAGTAACAAAGCAGAGATGCAGGCAATTGGTGCAGGAGCTTTAAATCAAGCTATTAAGGCTATAGCAATTGCAAGAGGTTTTGTTGCTCCATCAGGAGTAGATCTTGTTTGTGTACCTGCATTTGCTGAGGTAGAAGTTGAAGGCGAAGATAGAACAGGTATAAAGATTCTAGTGGAATCAAGAGTATAGTTTTTAAAAACTTGTAAAATATAAGGGGGCTGATATTTATTAGGCTCCCTTTTTGTTTTTTAATACGATTTTTTTATATAAAAGTTAAATAAAATAATCTTGAAAAAAACAAATTTATAATATATATTATACAAGTAAATTATTCATAGGAGGAAACTAATGGGAAAAAATCTTTTTAGATATATTTTCATATTATTTGTTATCATACTAATAATTATTGCTGTTTATTATTTGAAAAAAGATAATAAAACAGAAGATAATAACAATATAGATAATGCTGAGGCAGCACAAACAATGTTAACAGATTTGAGACTTGCAATTGTTTCATTAGATACTATGAATCCAATATTGAGTCATAATCAAAATGTACAAGATATATCTAAATTAATTTGTGAACCATTATTTAATATAACTGAAAACTACAAATTAGAACCATGTTTAGCAACTGAATGGGCAAAAAGTGATGAAAAAACTTATCTTGTAAAATTAAGAGATAATGTATATTGGCAGGATGGAACTAAATTTACAGTTGAGGATGTTAAGTTTACAATAGATCAAATAAAAGATGGTGACAATGAATCTTTATATGCTTATAATCTTTCAAATGTTATAGAAATAGAAATGATTGATGAACTTACTCTAAAAATTATACTTGATAAAGCAGAACCATTTTTTGAATATGAATTAACTTTCCCAATATTATCAAAGAATTTTTATAATGATGAAGATTTTAGAGAAACAGAAAAAAATAGATATCCATTAGGAACAGGTATGTATAAATTTACAGCTATTGATGATGGAAAAATGGAATTATCTAAGAATGAAAACTGGTGGAATATTGGAAATAAAAATGCAAGAATTGAAAAAATAATTGTTAATTTATATGATTCTATGGGAGAAGTATATAATGACTTTAGATTAGGAAATATTGATGTAGTAACTACTAACACATTAATAGTTGAAAACTACATTGGTACAATAGGTTTCAACAAAATAGATTGTAGAGGTAGAGAGTATAATTACCTAGTATTAAATTGCAAGAATAAATTCTTAAAAGATTCTGATGTAAGAAGTGCAATTAATTATGCAATTGATACTCAAAGCATAATTAATTCTGTTTTTTATGGTAGATATTATGATGCTAAATTTCCATTAGACTATGGAAGTTTTGCTTATACTGTAATTGATACAGATATGTATGATAGAGAAAAAGCAGAGAAAATCATGAAAGATGATGGATGGGAATTAAAGAATAAAGTTTGGCAAAAGAAAATTGGTGGATATATTCAACAATTAAGTTTAAATTTGGTTGTTTGCACAGAAGATGAAAACTGGGTAAAAGCAGCTGAAATGATAAAGAGGCAACTTGAAGACTTTGGAATTAAAATAGAAATAATTGAAGTATCAGAAAAAACTTATAATAGATATTTAGATAGTAAAAGTAATTATGATTTAATAATTACAGGAACATATAATTCAAATAAACCAGATTTAGATAATTTTCTTGGAAAAGGAAATCCTTCAAATTTTGTAGATGATGAAGATATAGGAGATTCACTTGAGGAAGCAAAAAACATAACAGACTATAATCTTTTACATGAAAAATATGCAAAATTAATTGAAGAATATATGGAAGAATATCCATTTATAGGATTATATAGAAACAAAAATACAGTAGTATATACTCCAAGTTTGAGAGGTAATATATCACCAAACAACTATTTTGTATACTATAACATTGATACATGGTATAGACAAGCAAAATAGCACGTTTGCAAAGAATTAAAAAATAAAAAAATATTTAAAAAAATACTTGACAAATATTTTCGTTAAGGTATAATAAACACAAACAAACGTTTAGAAAAATTAAGGAGGAACATATGAGTACAGAAAATTCAGAAAAAAGAAAAGCATTAGAAGCAGCTATGGGACAAATCGAAAAACAATTTGGTAAAGGAGCTGTTATGAAACTTGGTGAATACCAAGCAATGAATATAGAAGCTATTCCAACAGGAGCATTAGGATTAGATATTGCATTAGGAATTGGTGGAGTACCTCGTGGAAGAATAATAGAAATTTATGGACCTGAATCATCAGGAAAAACAACGCTTGCATTACATATAATTGCAGAAGCACAAAAAGGTAATGGTGAAGCAGCATTTATAGACGCTGAACATGCATTAGATCCAGTGTATGCAAAACATTTAGGTGTTGATATAGATAATTTAATTGTATCTCAACCAGATACAGGTGAACAAGCATTAGAAATAGCAGAAGCTTTGATAAGAAGTGGAGCTTTAGATGTAATTGTTGTAGACTCAGTTGCAGCATTAGTACCTAAAGCAGAAATTGATGGAGAAATGGGAGATTCACATGTTGGTTTACAAGCAAGATTAATGTCACAAGCACTTCGTAAATTAACAGCTGCTATAAATAAATCAAAAACCGTTCTTATATTTATAAATCAATTAAGAGAAAAAGTTGGAATTATGTTTGGTAATCCAGAAACAACTACAGGTGGTAGAGCCCTTAAATTCTATTCATCAGTAAGAATGGATATAAGAAGAATTGAAAACATTAAACAAGATGGAGAAGTTACAGGAAGTAGAACAAGAGTAAAAATAGTTAAAAATAAAGTTGCTCCACCATTTAGAGAAGTAGAATTTGATATAGTTTATGGTAAAGGAATATCAAAAGAAGGAAGCATTCTTGATATGGCAGTAAATCTTGATATTATTGATAAATCAGGAGCATGGTTTAGCTATCAAGGACAAAAAATTGGACAAGGAAGAGAAAACGTTAAAAAATATCTAGCAGAAAATCCAGAATTTATGGCAGAAGTTGAAAAGAAAGTAAGAGATAATTTTTCAACAGCATTTGAGAAGAGCCTAGCAGATGATTTAACAGAAGAAGACGAAGAAGAATAATAAATTAGTGTTTTCGTTAGGACGTGGTATAGATGTATACGATAGAAGAGTTTGATGAACAAAAATCAAGAATAATGAAATATTTAATTTATAAAAAAAGAACAGAAAGCGAAGTACGTACAAAGTTCTCTCAATCAATAGATGAAGAACTTTTAGATGATATAATAGAACATTTAAAAGAAGCCGGATATATTGATGATAATAACTATATTGCGAAATGTATTAATGAGTTTACAGCTCTTAAAGATTTATCTATAAAAGAAGTTAAATATAAATTATATACAAAAGGTGTTGATAGTCATTTAGTTGATGATTATATAGATGAACATATAGATGAGCTTATGGAATATGAAAAAAAATCAGCTGAAAACCTAGTAAGAAAAAAATCATCAGTATTAGAAGAACAAGATATAAGATTATATCTTTTAAACAAAGGATATAAAAAATGTAGCATTGATAATGCAATAGAAGGGGAAGAATAATGTTAACATTAGAAACAAATAAATACGCAATTAAAATAGATAATTTTGAAGGACCACTAGACCTTCTATGCCATTTAATTGATAAGAATAAAATGGACATATATGATATTAGTATATCAGCTATAACTGATCAATATGTTGCATATATCAATGAAATGGAAAGAATGAATTTAGAGGTAACAAGTGAATTTATCATAATGGCTTCAACTCTTTTATATTTAAAATCTAAAGGATTACTTCCAAAACAGCAAGAAGATGAGGAAGAAATAACAGAGGAAGAATTGATTGAAAGAATTATAGCATATAAAAAATATAAGGAAATTACAAATAAATTCAGAGAAAACTTAGAGGAATATGCTAGAAGATACTATAGAGCTCAAGAAAACATCGAATTACCAAAACAACAATTAGAAGCAAATTATAATATGGCTATGATACCAGAACTTTATTCAAAACTCATAAATAGAAAGAAAGAAATGGTAAATGAAAACGCTAAAAATATTGAAAAAATAGCAATTACAGAAACATATTCAGTTGGAGATAAGGTAAAAGAAATATTTAGAGAATTAATAAGAAAACCTAAATTTATATTTAATAAACTATATAAAGTTTCAGAGCATAACAAACAAGAAGTTGTTACAGCATTTACTGGTCTTCTAGAATTATCAAGAAGAAGTAAAGTAAATACAACTCAGGAAGAATTATTTGGAGACATTATAGTTGAAAAGAATAGAAATAGAGTAAAATAAAAAGACAGGCAGCCGCGGGTATATACCCACGGCTGCCTGCTTTGGCAAAGAGGTTTAGTTGTCCCACTCGAGCGTGGGCAGACTGTCGAGAGCCAGCACCCTAACGGTGAACACTTTGTCACCGAGGAACTGCTGGAACGGCAGGCCAATTTTGACGTTGTGCATGTGAAATGCACCGTCGTCTGTATTGACACTACCGTAGTAGACGCCATTCTCCGGTTCAACGGTGATTTCCATGCGAATTCCACCGCCGAAGGAGAGGTGCATGTCCTCCAGGGATTGGCCCGAGGTCGAGCCAATCTCCTGGGCGCCCAGATAAATCTGGGCGACATAGTATTTTTTGCTGTTTTCCATGACAGCATCCTTTCTCCAGTGCGCAATCCCCTAAAATTACACGTTCCTCAATATCTGATCTCTAGGGAAGACCAGCCACTTTGTAGATTCCTGCGAACACGGCCAACGGCCATGTCCTAAACAACGAGGTCTCAACTATTATTATACCATTTTTTTGAAAAAAACTGCAAGTTTGTAGCCTTTGCAAGGTTTTAAACAAAAAATTGAATGAAGATCATGAATAAATTTAAAGGATTTGAAATGTAAAAAAACAGACAGTTACCTAAGATATATCCTAGTAACTGCCTGTCTTTTAAGTTTTAAGAGATCTCAGATATCATCAACGCTATTGTCAAAGCTTGGAAATTCATTTACCTTTCTAACCATGACAGAATACGTTTTTTGCCCGGATATGGCAATTGCAGCTTCACCGTAGTTCCTGAAGTCAAAAAGAAGAGGTGCGTCATTTGCAACCATTGCGATTGAATAACGATCTTCATATGGTGTGACGGTGAACTGTCCTTCTTCGGAGGTGATACTGACTTTTTTCAATTCAGTGGTGGCCTCCAGGTGGAAAAGTTTGCCATTGCTCATGGCTTGAACGATATATACCATTGAGTAATCCTTTCTCCAATGTGTAATCCCCTAAAATTACACAAGCAGATGCATCAGATCTATTAGGGAAAGATCTATCTCTTGAGATTGAATGATTGACAGGCAGCCGCGGGTATTACTAGTGCGACTGCCTGTATTCCGGGGTCTTAGCTGGGATCGTTCCATCCGCCAGCCACGCAAGTGGTGGGCGGATCATCGGCAGGAAGCTCTTCGAGTTCTTCTGCCAGAACGGTGACGTCCTTTCCAGAGAATCCAATCGAGATGTCCTGACCAATCGAGATGTTTGCCAGACTTGTGGTTTTTCCGTTCGGACCATTCAGAGTGACCGAGTAGGTTTCCCCGTTGATCCGGACTTTGACCACAATCTCATTTGTTTCGATTGTGGTACCAGCGAGGCCCACACCTGCACAATAACCGAGATCCTGGCCGTTGAGGGTTGCGGAAATCTTAAGCATGATGCTTTCCTTTCCTTTCCAGTTTATGCAGCTCCCAGAGGCTGCACATGTCTTCTCATCTGAAACACCTGGGTTTGTTTCAGCTCAACCTGTTTGGTTTTCATCAATTTGTATAATAATACTGTCGGCACCCAGTATTGTTATACTTATACTAACAACTATGGGGCACCACTCCCATAGTTATTAGTAAATCCTGTTGGACCGACCACTATCCATGGGAGAATTGATTAAACCATTTTCAAAAAGGTTTCATATGACTATTATAACACAAAATTATGTTAACAGTCAAATAAGTATTAAAAAACAAAATAAGGTTAAAATAAATTAAATCTAGTAGGGAGAATGTTTTATGTCATTGCTTTGTATCTTTGGAAATATAGTTTTAATATTAATAGTTACGATGATTTTAGTATTTTTATTAGCTTATTTTTCAAAAATCGAGTTATTTGTTAAAGAATTAATAATAGATTATGAAGATGAATTAAAAAGAATAAAATTTCGAGGTATAATAACTGGAAAAATGTTTGAAAAATTTATAATATTTAAATTTGAAATAAACAATGATAGAATCAAGAAATTATCAAAAAACAAATATACGCGAAAATTAATTGAAAATCTAATAAATAAAAATAGTGGATATACTAACATAGATAATATTATGACATTTGGAAAACAGTATATAAGAGAATGTAATTATAGAACAATAGAAATAAAAAGCTTAAATATAAACTTAGATATACAAATTATAAATATAGAGATTACTAGTTATATAGTAGTATTAATTTCAACAATACTATCAATTGCATTTGCGAAAACACTTAATGATAATAATAATTATTATTATCAAATAATAGCATGTAATGATGAAAGTTTTTTAATTGGAATTAAATTATTTATAAGAGGTATATTTACACTTAATCTGGCGCATATTATTAGTATAATTATTAAGGTTTTACAAGAGAGAAGGAATGTAAATGGAAGAAAACAAAATAGAACAAAGCCACCCAATAGAAGGTTTAATGAATACAGCTATGAGTAATATAAGACAATTAGTTGATGTTAATACAATAGTGGGGAATCCAATGCAAATATCTTCAAGTATACAAATAATACCAATTTCAAAAGTAGGATTTGGTTTTGCATCAGGTGGATCAGAATTTAATGTGAAAGATAATTATAATAAAAGGGTAATAGTTGATAAAAAAATAAATAAAGAACAAATAGAAGATGAAAAGCAAAAATATCCTTTTGGTGGTGGAAGTGGTGCAACAGTATCTATAAAACCGATTGGATTTTTAGTTGTTCAAAATAACATCGTTGAACTGTTAAATATAGAACATGATAGTGCTTGGGAAAAGTTATTTGATTATACTCCAGATGTAGTAAATAAGATAAGTTCTTTTTTTGAAAAGAATATGATAAATAAGAACAAAGAGAATAAATAAACAGACAGCCGCGGGTATACCAATGCGGCTGTCTGTCGTCTAAAGATTATGCTGCTTTATTTCCTCTCTTCGGGCATCGTTGTTGCCCCATGAGTAGGCGGATTCGGGCTTTCATAGACCCGAAACTCAAAAATTTTCCCGTCAAACGTGACAGTGGTGGGCGTGCCGGGCTTTCCGTAGCCCGTCTTCTCGAGATTAGTGCTCAAGACATTGATGCTGTACTTGAAGTTTTCGTAACCTTCAAGCCAAGCAGATGCATGAAGATGGAGGGTTTCCGAAGAACAGTGAAGCGAGTTTCCTCCCCAGCCAGCACCCATGAGGGTGCCATTGAGAAGAATTTCAAATGCAAACTTCATATATGCTCTACTCCTTTTCTATGTGTGCAGTTCCCAGCAACTGCATGGCAGATAAGTCTGAACACCTGGGAATGCTCAGCATAACCTCTTGACAGGTTTTAATCGATTTTTAGTATAATAATACTGCCGACGACCAGTATCATTCACATTTTTGTAAATGAATATAGGCCACGACCCCCATATCCATTTACAAATCCATAGGACCACCAATGTCTATGGGGAATATCCATTAAAACCTTTTCAAAAATGTTTTGCAATATTAATTATACCATATTTTATGTAAATTGTAAAGTGTAGTTTATTGAGATATTGCAATGTTGATAAAAAAATGAGAAAATAATAAAAAGATTAGTTAGTCAGAATAAGAACATATAAAATATTGTATGGAGGAATATATGGGATTTTATGCAGTAATCATTACAATTGTAATAATAATTATATATGTTGCAATTTCATGTAGAAATTATTTTAAATATTATTTCAACTACTTTAAAGAAGAATTTAGATATAAAAAAAGTGTAAGCGATAGTTTAAAAATAGATTTAAAAACTAGAGTGCTTTCAAATGAAGAGATAAATAAAACTATTGAGTATTTAAATGAGAATTTGCCAAAGATAGGATATAAATATAAAGGGGAATTTGTTATTCCTGAGGATTTAAGAAGAGAGTTAGTCTATGCTAAATATGATGAAAAAAGATTAAGAAAACTATTTAAACTTATCACAGAACATATGGGAATATCAGATGAAGGTGTAGAATTTGATATTAGAAATGTTTCTAATAAGCCAGGTAAGTATGCTGGACTTTATCATGAAGAAACGGAAACTACGGCAAAAAAGATAAGTGTATTTATAAAACCAGATTATTCATACGAAACTGTTCTTTCAATTTTTATTCATGAGTCAACTCACTATTTTTTAATGTCTAATGGAATTAGATTACAGGACAGGAAACAAAATGAATATTTAACAGATTTAACAACTGTTTATACAGGATTTGGAAAGTATATGCTTGAAGGATACAAACAAAGTAAAAAGCTTGTTTTTAACGGAGAATTTAAAAGAGGTACTGCATATTATAAAGTAGGATATATAAACTATAGTGATGTTAAATATGCAATAAAAAAATTAAAACATGCAAGAAAGTGTTAGAGTAAAAAAATAAATAAACTAACAAACCAATAAGTTAACTAAATAAAAAGAAGAGTACATTTTTATAATGTACTCTTCTTTTTTATTTTAATATTAATAATAATATTTATTATTTGTTATTTATTTGTTAATAACTTACTTGTTATTAATTTCTTCTTTTTCCCATAATACTTAATAATCTAATGAAAAGATTAATGAAATCTAAGTAAAGTTGCATTGCAAAGTATATATGAAGTTTATCAGCTTCCATAGCACCAGACATTGCAATTGCTTTTAATTTGTTCATATCATACATTGTGATTCCACAGAAAATGATAAGCATTACCCATGTGATAATAATATCTAATATTGTATTTCCAACAAATATATTAATTAAACTGAATACTAAACCAACAATAAGACCTATCATACAAATATTTCCTAGTTTAGTAAGATCTGCATTTGTTTTGTATCCATATAATGCAAGAGCCGCAAATAAAACAGAAGTTGCAGCAAAAGCATACATTATTGAAGCCATTTCATAAACTGCAAATATTGTTGAAAAAGCAACTCCATTTAGCATTGAATATAGAAAATATAATCCTGCAACAACAGTTGGTGAACACTTTTTAAAACAAAATGAAAATAGTAAAACAACTGCTAGTTCTATAATAGCTATCATTGCAAAAGAACTATTCATCGCAATATTAATCCATAATCCACTAGAGTAAGTATACCAAGCAACTAAAGCTGTACCTAATAGTCCTAAAAACATCCAGAAAAAAGTTTTTGTAACAACATTATTATCAAGTGTGTTTATAGCATTGAACTCATTAACGTTGTTATAATCATAATTTGGTTCCATAAAATAAATCCTCCTTGAAATTAAAATAAACTAAATAATTTAAAAATTTAATATATTATATCATAATAAAAAAGTGAAAACAATATCTTGA